>Ga0308014_1000568_pt1 | contig 10804 bp, 7 predicted proteins | sample Neamet229_FD_203154 | JGI IMG/M metagenome (GOLD analysis project Ga0308014, IMG submission 203154) | Marine microbial communities from water near the shore, Antarctic Ocean - #229 | ecosystem: Environmental > Aquatic > Marine > Unclassified | place: Southern Ocean | collected 2014-07-28 | reverse complement strand
ACGCTGATCTTCGGCTAGATAAACGGCTCGGAATCTTTGTTATCTGTTGAAATAATCTGAAGTTCGTCGATCTCGTGCTGCTCCGAAATCACTTTAAAAACTAGAAAGAGAAGGAAAAGCGAGGAGATTTGGGCAGATGATAAATCTGCTCATGACAGTTTTTCGCCTTTGTGAGGCTAGGCGCGAACGCACTTCGTCCGGGATTTGGGCATGATAGCTCATGTTAGAAAGGATTGCAGGTGACCTAACCGAGAGTAGAGCGGCGGGCGATGACTCTTCTCTCAAAGCAGGGTCAAAATAATGGCCCGTCCGGTTACGGAGGATCCCGTATTGGAAGAGTGGTTGGAATCAGGGGTTTAGAGGGTCGCTTCGCCGTAGTATGGCTGGAGGGCCTTAGGAATGGCAATCGTGCCTTCAGCATCCTGGCATTGCTCAAGGACGGCAACGAGAAGGCGGGGCAGGGCGGTGCCGGATCCATTTAGGGTGTGGCAGAAGTTGTTTTTTCCGTCGCCATCCTTGTAGCGGAGTTTCATGCGGCGGGCCTGGTAGTCTCCGAAGCAGGAGCAGCTGGAGACTTCGAGATACTTGCCCTGGCCGGGTGCCCACACTTCAATGTCGTAGGTCTTTTGTGATCCAAAGCCGACATCGCCAGTGCAAAGCTCGATGACTTGATAGTGGAGGCCGAGTTTTTGAAGAGCGGATTCGGCATGGGCGGTGAGTTCTTCCAATTTATCCATCGAGGTTTCGGGATGTACGATTTGAACGAGCTCAACTTTGTCAAACTGGTGCATGCGGATGATGCCACGATTGTCGCGACCAGCACTTCCGGCTTCACGGCGGAAGCAAGGGGTGTGACCCGTCATTTTGATGGGAAGGTCTTCTTCTGTAAGGAGGGTATCACGGTAGAGGTTGGTGATGGGCACTTCGCCAGTCGGGATGAGGAACATCTCATTGTTTTCGATGCCGTACATATCGTCTTCAAACTTGGGGAGTTGGGTCGTGCCGACCATACATTCGCGCTTTACGACATGTGGAACGTTGACTTCTTCGTATCCGTTTTCACGGGACTGAAGGTCGAGGAGAAATTGAATGAGGGCACGCTGGAGGCGGGCTCCTTTCCCGCGGTAGACGGCGAAGCCTGAACCTGAGAGGCGGGCCCCGTCATCAAAGCTGATGAACCCTTTGGCTTCCGCCAGGTCAAGGTGATCTCGAGCGTTCAAGAGGGCAGGCTTTTCGCCCCAATTTCGGATGACGGGGTTGGATTCCTCATCGGCACCGATTGGGCAGTCCTCGTGGGGGAGATTGGGGATGTTGAGGAGAAGCTCTTCCTGACGGGTGGCGGCTTTGCTGGCTTCGTCATCGAGGGCTTTGATCGTCTCTCCGATCTTCTTCACTTCGGATTCGATGGCGGATGAGTCTTCGCCATTGGCACGAAGCTTTCCAATCTCCTTGGAGGTGGTTTTGCGCTCCGATTGGAGGGCCTGCTTGGCGGTTTCGTTTTTGCGACGGGTTTCGTCGCAGGCGAGGACTTCGTCGATGAGCTCCGCCGAGCTATCGTGGCGATTGGCGAGGCGTTCTTTGACGAGTTCAGAATTTTCGCGGATGACTTTGATGTCGAGCATGGTGGAAAGAGGTAGATGGTTTGTGAATCCGCCCCGCGCTTACCCGATTTATGCGGTTCTGGCAAAGCCAGAATGTGAAGGATCCCATTCACTCAGCTAATGAGTGTTGTCCTTACCAATTAAGTAAAGTTGTCCGACAATGCATCAATGCCTTCCTTCTTCAGTCCCTCGATCACGAGTTGGCAGTAGCCACCTTCGCGTGCTCCGGCGGCGGTGATGGAATCACCGAGGAAGGCGATTTTCTGACCACTCTTGACGGGAATCGCCTTTGCGGGGGCGTTTTCTGCATGAATGGGTGGCGAAACGACCAGTGCGGCCAGGAGGAGTGCTTTGAGAATGGATGAGTTCATGGTGATTGGATGGTAAAACGACTAATTGAGAAACGACAGGAATCCGAAGTGAAACGTTGACCTATCAACCTCTTCTTTTCCCTTGTGAGGAGAGCTTGGGGCCGATGGGATGAGGGGGTCAAAATGGAATGAGTAGAGGGGGTCGCCCAGATCGGGGGATTTTTTGAGGAGGAGGTGGGATTCGGCGATGTCCTCACTGAGGTCGTAGAGTTCCTGCTCTTATGAAACTGGAGACCCGTGCTCCGTTTCATCGATGTCTTTCCCCGGGCTCGCCTAGGAGGGAGGCGGCTAAGAATTTTCTTTTTGGGTTGATCGCTTGAGGGCGACGAGCCTCAAAAAGGTCCAATTCTGCGTCAAAATGCTCCCGCCGTAGAACCATTGAAGTTACTGGGATTGGGGGGATTCACCTTTGCACTATGCATCGGCTAGCTCTTCGCTACTTCGCGAGCGAGATGCAGATGACTTCGGTGTCGTTGCGGATGAAGGCGCACTTTCTGGCGTAGGCAGGGTGTGACCAGACGATGTCGCGTTGCCGTAGATCGAGGCCATTGGGTTCGATGACGTGAGCGCGATCGATTTCCTCGTAGCCTTTCACGGAAAACTTCGCGATCACGAGGTCACCCTTCTCGGTGAAGAGAAAGTAGCGGCCTTCATGAGGGGTGACAAAGACGGTGCCCCAGCGCACGGGTTTCTCAAGGGCGATGGGCTTGAGGGATTCCCACACCCGCTTCCCGGTGAGAGCCTCCATGCAGCGGAACTGTCCGTAACTGCAGGCTCCGAAGAGATGACCGTCACGCAACACGGGTGTGTTCATGATGCCGTGAAGGTGGGTCGTCTTCTTTTCGCTGGCGTGCTCCGTGCGATAGACGATCTCTGGGGTGGATTCATCCTTCTGGAGCTTGAGGAGCATGGATCCGTCGTAGAAGCCGGAGAGAAAGAGATGCTCTTCGTCAATCATCTGCGGAGTTGCGATGGTGAGGCCGTAGCGAATTTTCCAGGGAATGCTCCAGTAGATTTTTCCCGTCAGTGGATCGAGAGCATTGGCGGCCTCCGGATGCCAGATCATGAGGAGATCGCGGCCGGCATGCTTGACGATGCGCGGCGGGCAATAGCCGGGATGTTTGGCTGAAACAGATCGCCAGACTTCCTTGCCGGTCACCTTGTGGAAAGCCACGGCAGTTGTGCCATCGCCGCTTCCGAGACAGATCAAGAGATCGCCATACACGAGAGGTGCTGCCGCGAATCCCCAGGTCTGGGTTGTCACCGCGAAGAGCTTCTTGAAATCGTGAGACCACTTCTCTGCTCCATCCTTGGTCGAGCGGCAAATGAGATTTCCTTCTCCGCCAAAGGTGTAGACGCGGTCTCCATCGACAATCGGAGTGACCCGGGGGCCAGCCGAATAGGACATGGTGTAGGGGCAGTTGTAGGCTTTTTCCCAGATCACTTTGCCGGTGCTTACATCGAGACAAAGAAGACGCTCGTTCCCTTGCTTGTTTCCGGTGCGCGCCCCCTCGGCTTTTGCTTCGGGAGTGTTGAGCGCCTTGCGATCCATGACGAAAACACGATCACCGGCGACCGATGGTCCGGCATATCCACGGTTGACGGGTGTGCGCCAGAGAACCTTGGGGCCGTCACTTGGAAACTTGTCGATAATCCCGGTCTCCCGCCAAACCCCGTCGCGTTGCGGGCCGAACCACTGTGGCCAGTCGTCTGCAGTGGCAGAGCCCGAGAGAGCGACTAAGAGGAGTGAGGTTGATAGTAGAGAGTTCATGATACAGGAGGGACGACGGGTCTCCTTCGCATGCCGGAGCCCCTTCTGCGAATCCAAACCAGCAATTGCAGGAATTTGCTTTTTGGATGGGGAGCTTGAGGGGATCGGAGAGGGGAGTCCTTTCGAGCACGGATATCGCCCAATATATCACGAGGGCACGACGAAGAAACCGGGGCAATATGACATGATGTGTTGGGCACGCGAACCGGTCACCAGGCTCTCAGCGAATTGCCGAGTAGTAGGTGGCGGTCATGTAGACGGATTCGGGACGGGTGGCGAGGCGTCCGACGCCGGACTCGCGGGCGGCTTTCTTCCAGGCGGGGTCGGTTCCGAAGGCTTTCCAGGATTTCTTGGCCGCGGCGGCGCTGTCGTGGCGGATGATGTAGACGAGGGTGTCCTTCGAAGCTGGTTCGTCGGTGGGGTGCCAGTAAGCGACGGACTGGATGCCGTGGCGTGCGAAGAGCTTGATGGTGTGGTCGCGGAAGCGGGCGTCGAGCTTTCCGAGTTTACCTTCGGCGGCTTTGTAGATGCGGAGCTCGAAGACGGCATCGGTAGCAGGGTTCGCGGCGTTGCTCCAGGTCGGCGAGTAGTCGGCGGTCTTTAGGTAAACGGACTCGGGAGATTTGGCGAGGATCTTGCCGTCCTTCTGAGATTCGGAGGCGACCTTTTTCCACTCGGGGTCGGAGATGAAAGCTTTCCAGGATGCTTTGGCGGCGTCGCGGCTTTTGTGTTTGATAACGTAGATGAGGGTGTTTTTAGATTTCTCGTCGTCGGTGGGGACCCAGTAGCCGAGGGATTCAATGCCGTGCTTTTTGAAGAGGGAGACGGTGTGGTCGCGGAATCTGGCGTTGAGGGCGTCGAGCTTGTTTTCGTTGGTGGTGTAGGTGCGGAGCTCGAAGACGTCGGAGAAGGATGGCGGGGTGAGGGCGGCGAAGGCGATGGGAGCGAGGAGTTTGGCGAGGTTCTTTTTCATCGTTGTGGTCTTGGTTTGTTGTGGAGAGGGAAACATAAGAAGTTGAAAGCGAATGGACACAATTATCAGCGCAAGAGCGAGCCTTCTTCGAAGCAGTAGGGTGCAGGGCGATCAAGCGAGGGAGGCCGCTACATCGTGTGGGTTTTTGTTACACTGCTAGGATTTTTCTTTCGAGGTAGGGAGCTTGGGGGGATCGGAGAGGGGAGAAAGGGAGGCGTTCGGATTCGGCTCAAGCGAGCAAGCCTTTCAATGGTCCAGTACTATCGGCAAACTGCTTCATGTCCGCTCCCATCAATTGGGCTTGTGACAACCACAGATTTGCAAGAGGCGTATTTTCGGGGCAATTAAGGATGCGACCTGTCTTGAGTTTGCCGTTGGCAGAACCTGCCACGATGATGGGGAGTTCATTCATGGTGTGATGCCGTCCATCACCCAATCCAGAACCCAACGTGACCATGGAATGATCCAGGAGTGTGCCGTCCCCCTCGCTGACCGCATCCATCTGCTCTAGAACTTCCGCAAACAACTCCACGTAAAACCGGTCCACTTGAACCAGAAAGTTCTTCACACTTTTGTCGTTCTGGCCGTGCGTGAGTCCATGATGTGATTTGGAAAAGTTCAATTCATGGTAGAGTTGCGGCGAACCCCACCTCTCGGGCGCAAGCATGAAGGTGGCGACATGAGTCAGGTCGCCTTGAAATGCCACCACAAGTAGTTTTCCCATCAATCTGATGTATTCCCCGCGGGTCATGGGCTCTTCATCGGGTTCCGTCACGTCCGCTCTCTTGTGGGCACGGTAGTACTTGTTCAACTTCTCAATCTGCTTTTCGATTTCTCTCACTGAATCAAAGTATTCATCCAATTTATCCTTGTCTTGATACGTCAGATTTCTCTTAAAGTTGGCGGCATCTTCCAAAATTAAATCGGTGATGTCTTTGTCCGAGTTGCTCGTCTTGAAAAGACGCTGATAGACCTGAAGCGGATCTTTCATCGCGGTCGCGACATGCTCCGGGCCATACCAGGAGATGTTGTCCAAATAGATCGATTCCTTGAGATCTTTGAAGCTATTGCAGTTCAATTCCATGGATCGAATTGGCGTCCGATGGCTCACCTGGTCTGCGATGAGATGGTCCAGCGTTCGGTCCATCGGGTAAGGCGACTTGAGCTTGCCATGAGGATCGGCCGAAGAGAGATAACAGGAGCTGCATTGGTTGTGAACATCGACCCCTCTCACATTGACCCTGGACAACCCGGTGATCAAGGTGACCTTGCTGCCCACTTTTTTGAGTGGGCTCAGGGTTGGCATCGAGAGAAAGTCAGAGTTGTCCTTTTCTGGGAAAAAGTGATCTCTCACAAAGCCCATCGGCGAATAAAATGAGGCGAAACGCAATGACGGCTCTTTCTCTTTCTTAGTTTTCGGATCCGCGGCATACATCTCCAGCCAAGGGAGAGCCATCACGCTGCCGCTGGCCCCAAGTAGAAATTTTCGACGGTCGATAGATTTCATTGATTTTTAATTTGGGTAAATATGGGATGGACCGCAATATTTTTGATGACGGATCTCATTCTGTAGTGATCTTTTTTGCTCGCCTCTGCGATTTCACCGATCGCAACTCGATCTGCAAAAGTCAGTTCTCGCCCCAAGGCATACGATAGAAGGTGCCCCACGAAGGCCTTCGCAAATACGTCTTCTTCAGCGAGGACCGCGTCCTTGAATCCAACGATATCCTTAAACTCATGTTTGCCAAACAATGTTCCGCTCGCATCCACCTTCAAGCCGGTTCGGTAATCGTCTCTCCACCGCCCCAGCAAATCGTAATTTTCCAGGACAAACCCAAGGGGATCGATCTTCTTATGGCAGCCCGCACATTGAGTGTCACTGCTGTGTTGTTTTAGTTTTTGTCGGACCGTCAAACCTTCTCTTTGAAGCGTTTCGTCATCCGCCTTCAAGTCAGGAATGTCGTCTGGCGGAGGCTCAGGAGGATCGTTGAAGATGACCGAAGAGACCCAAGCGCCCCGCGTGATTGGCAGTGATCGAAACGGACTTGACGTCATCACCATCACAGCTCCTGTCGTGATCACGCCGCCATATTTTCGGTCGTTGAGCGGCGTCCGGGTGAATTCAATGTCGCGCAGGTTCACATTGATCCCATAGGTCGCCGCCCTGCCTTGATACCATTCGCTCAACAAGTGACTGCGGTAGGTGAAGTCGGAATCCACCAATTCCGAAATTGGCCTATTCTCAATGAAGACCGTCTCAAAATTCAAGAGCGGCTCCAACATCATATGCATCCCTCTTTTGTATGATATTTTGTCGTCGCCCCCAAAATAATATTCTCGGTGTGCTTTGAAATCAGGTGATGCCGACACCACATTGTTGATCTTCAACCACTGAGGCGCAAAGCTGTCGCAGAAGCTTTTCACGTGACGATGATTGAGCATGCGATCCACTTGCTCGTTCAACACCTCGATGTCGTGAAGCCTCCCTTTCCCTGCCAATTTCAATAGTTCATCGTCGGGAATAGAGCTCCATAGAAACAGCGATAGACGCGTGGCTAGATTGAATGAGGCCTGATTGGGCGAGGCGCTATCTGTTTCGTTGTGAACGAAAATAAACCTCGGAGAAGCCAAGGCCGCTGAAACGACATCTTTCATGCTCCGGGTGAAATCACTGCTCTCCTTGTAGCGTTTGTCAAAATACCCCGTGTACAACTTCAGAGTTTTTTCATCGGCGGGAGATTTGAACGCTTTCAGAAGAAATTTCTCGATTCGCTGATGCGCAATTTTCTCAATCGGCTGCTTAAGTTTTGGCCTGAGTTCTTCGCGCTCTTTCCAGCGGCCCACCATCTCCCCTTTGGCGACGCCCTGATTCCCTTCCGCAATGCTTCGGATTTGAAGTTTGCTCAATCCGGATCGGTAGAGACGAATGTCGTTCAGGCCTCCATGAAAGGTCTCGTTTTCATACGAGCCGACCGCCATCGGCTCAGTGCTGTGCATAGTGAGCTTGCCCACAATCGTCTTGCTGCCGATCTGCTTTCCGTCCACGTAGAGATTGATTTGTTGGCCGTCGAAAGTCCCGGCAACGTGATGCCATTTGCCGTCGCTCAACGTTTTGGGTTCCACCGAGGCACCAAATTCTTCGTATCGACCTGCGATGCCGGCGCCCATCCAGAGCCCCCACGTGTCGCCCGTCCTGCCGATGCTCAACAGTTGGCGTCGCCATGAATCCTCTCGGCGGACGATGGTCTGCCATTGGTCAGTTGTCTTCGACGGGCGGATCCAGGCACTGATGGTCAGTCCGCGGCTGCGCGTCGCGACGGATTTGTCTACCTCAATGGAGGCATTCCGGGTCTTTGGTTTTGTGCTCGATGGATTTTCAAACACCTCATCCCAAACTCGGCAGTTCTCTTCGAAATTTTCTGCATGCACGATGGACCGGCTGAGTTCCAGAAAGGATTCCATGAGGACTGGAGACAAACTCAGATGATCACCACGATTATTAAAACCATTTTCTGCCGGAGGATCCTTGGGGAATGCCACCACACCCAGCAAGCGACTCTCCAGCAATTGCTGCAGCCCCATGATTCGGTTGCCAACTCTGACGACCCTGGGCATCTGGCCTGATTCCGGCCTAAAGTAATCGTTGTGATTCCTGATGATGCGATCGTTGATGGAATAGACCCAGGATTTAAGATCAAACAGATCCTTGACCGCGTTGCCATATTCAAAGCGATTCATGCGTCGCAGTCTTAAAGGGATCACCGGCTGGCCGTGCGACACGGCATTTTTGAAGGCCTTATCCAGCTCCAATACCATGAACTTGCGTTGCTTGTCACTGGGCTGCTTTTTCTCTTCGGGAGGCATTTCGTTTTTGCCCAATGCCTCGATCATTTTTTCGATCAGTTGGGGATTCTTCTCGAGATCTTCCCATGATGTGTAATCGGTGAGATCGACCTTGCCCTTGGTCTTTTTTCGACCATGGCAGTCGTAGCAATGCTGTTCAAGAATGGGTTGAATCCCGTTCTTGAAGTCGCCCACACTTGTAGAGGGGTTTTTAGCTTGTGCTGTCGCCGGGAAGATCAGAGCGCTTGCGAAAGCAAGCTTAAGACCAAGCTTCGTAACACGGCCTCGAACCTTCCTCAATTTCATCTGAGTCGGTATTACCACACCCAAGGCAAATGTCCCTCGCCAAAATGCATTTGATGAAGTGATCATGCGGTCTTTCATTATCCCGTGTGTCACATTAGGACGCAGTTGATCCATGCCGTCTTTCAATAGAATGCGCGGGTAATGCTAGGAAATCCCTTTGCCGCCCACCGCTGTGCGTTGCGCCAAGTAGAATGATCCCGGAGCGATTTTCTTTCTGGGACGGGCGTTGGACTCAGGTCAGTATGATTAAGAAAGAATTCCCTTGATGACTTTGGCCGGTTCGACGCCGGTCAATCTCATGTCGAGGCCCTGGAATTTCTTGGAGAAGCGGTGGTGGTCAATGCCGAGGAGGTGAAGAAGGGTGGCGTGGAAGTCGCGGACGTGGACCACGTCTTTGACGGCATTGTAGCCGAGTTCGTCGGTTTCGCCGTAGCTGACTCCTGACTTGACTCCACCTCCGGCCATCCACATGGAAAAGCCTTTGATATGGTGGTCGCGACCGGCACCACCCTTACCCTGGAACATGGGAGTCCGGCCGAATTCGCCGCCCCAGACAACGAGGGTGTCTTCGAGAAGTCCACGTTGCTTGAGGTCGGTGAGAAGAGCCCAGGTGGCTTTGTCGGTGTGGCCACAGCAGATCTTCATATATTTATCGAGACCGCCATGGTGATCCCAGCCGCGGTGATAGAGTTGGACAAAGCGGGAGCCTTTTTCGATGAGGCGACGGGCGAGGAGGCAGTTGGAAGCATAGGAACCATCGCCCGGTTTCGCTCCGTACATTTCGAGCGTTTTTTGTGATTCGCCGGAGAGATCGGTGAGTTCCGGAACCGAAGCCTGCATGCGGAAGGCCATCTCGTAGGCGCTGATTCGAGTGGCAATCTCAGGGTCGTCGACGAGTTCGTTGCGTTGGGCGTCGAGTTTTTGGATGGTCTTGATGAGCGCGCTTTGGTGCTGTCGGTCCACTCCGTTTGGATTGGTGACGTAGTGAACGGGATCACCGGTGGAGTTAAATTCGACACCCTGAAAGCGAGAGGGGAGAAACCCGGATCCCCACTGTCGTGAAGCGATGGGTTGGGGGTTGCGTCCGCCCACCGAGGTGAGGACAACGAAGCCTGGGAGGTTTTCGGATTCCGAGCCGAGGCCGTAGTTGATCCAGGACCCCATGGAGGGACGACCGCTGATGGCGGTGCCGGTGTTCATGAAGGTGTGAGCCGGATCGTGGTTGATTTGCTCGGTCACCATGGAGCGAATGACGGTGATGTCGTCCGCCATCTTTTGGTGGTAGGGCATGTAGTCCGAGATGTATTGGCCGGATTTGCCGTATTTTTTGAATTTGCCGAGGTGGCCGAGGACCTTGAGTTGTTGTCCCTGAAGCTGCGCGATCGGTTGTCCTTTGGTAAAGGATTCGGGCATGGGCTGTCCGTTGAGTTTATCGAGCTGTGGTTTGTAGTCGAAGGTTTCGAGGTGGGAGGGACCACCGGCCATGCAGAGAAAGATGACGCGCTTGGCTTTCGGGGCATGATGCGGGAATCCGGGAAGGCCAGAGTATTTGTCAACAAGGCCCTCGCCGCGCATGAGTTGCGACATGAGGGCGGCAGAGCCGAAGGAGAGGCCGGCTTGGTTGAGGAAGGTACGGCGGGAGACGAAATTTGAGCTTTGAGAGTTGATCACGAGATTTGAAAGGGGAGGGGGGTGAGGTCTGAAATTTGAGAGATGATCACGAGATGCGCGTCGCATATTCGATCAAGCGTTCGCCCAAATCGGGGGAGTGGTGCTTGGATCGTTCATTGTTCGTGTTCAAATTTCACTCTTCAGTGTTCAATTCCGAGTGGTGGTTTCGCTGAGGTTGAGGAGGGCGCGGGAGACGGTGGTCCAGGAAGCGAGGAGCAGGGGATCGGAGTTGCCGGGTTTGGTTTGACCAATGCTGATGAGGGCGGAG
>Ga0308014_1000554_pt1 | contig 10930 bp, 7 predicted proteins | sample Neamet229_FD_203154 | JGI IMG/M metagenome (GOLD analysis project Ga0308014, IMG submission 203154) | Marine microbial communities from water near the shore, Antarctic Ocean - #229 | ecosystem: Environmental > Aquatic > Marine > Unclassified | place: Southern Ocean | collected 2014-07-28 | reverse complement strand
TGACCACAAAGAGACGGTCAGCGTTCGGATGGTCTTCGACTGCAGTGATCTTGCCCACACGTAAGTCGACTTTCATAAATGTATCAAATTCAAGGTATGTTATTCCTTCAGGTGCTTCTGTCATCGTGTTCTTCTCCTTTGATTTACTCTTCTTTTTCTTACCACCCTTGACGCCATGGCCAGGGTCTGCTTTCGAAAGTTCGTCCGGGTCGGCAAGGGCCTGTTCGGATTCTAAAATTTCATCCAGTTCGAGCCGCTTGAAGAGTGGTATCGGTTCGTCTGAATTCCAGGTCATTGGATGTGCCCAATCAACAGCATCGTCCCAGTTTGCATTCGATACCTGGCCTGTTTGACCCAATGCTTGCCAGAGTCGTTGGGCGCTGAAAGGCATGAACGGTTGTGTGGTTATTGCTAGGAAACGAGCAATTCGCCAACCAAAAGCCAAATCTGACAAGGACTGGGTTCGTTCGGGTGACGGTGTGTCATCCTTCAGGAACTTCCATGGTGTTGCACCTTGCAACATTTGATTACCATACTGTGAAGCATTCATGACCGATCTCAATGCTTCTTTGTACCGGTGTTTCTCAAGTGATAGGGTGATGGAGGCATGTAATTCCTCTAACTTCAATTGGTGTTCACTGGTTAATTCAGCATGTTCAACGAGCGCCAGAGGTCCGTTTTCACCCGTTGGAAGGCGTTGTCCCAAGGTCAGAACGCGGTGGACGAAATTGCCATATGCAGCAATCAGTTCAGTGTTTATTTTTCCAACAAAATCCGGCCAATTGAAATCAGTATCGTGATTTTCTGGCATGTTGATGCTGAGGTAATAGCGCAAGGTGTCGGGGTCGAACCTTTCCAAAAATGAAGGAAGCCAAACGGCATGTTTCCTTGACTTCGAGAATTGGCCACCAGCGAGCATCAGGTATTCCATTGCGGGCACATTTGATTCGAGGGCCATTTCGCCAGGCCCTGGTAATTCAATCGTATCGGTGACTGACAATCCCTTGTTGGCATGGTTCATGCCAAGGATTAACGCAGGCCAAATCACAGTATGGAATGGTATGTTATCCTTGCCCAAGAAGTACAAATGACGAGGTTTTTCGCCGTTCTCACCAATGCACCACCAGTCCCTCCAAGCATCGATCCCGCTTGGGTGGCCGGCTGGTTGTGCGACAGATTCAGCCCATATTTTAGCACACGTCGAATAGCCTTGGACGGCTTCAAACCAAACATAAACGCATTTCCCGTCCCATTTCGCACCTTCCAATGGAAGAGGTATGCCCCAAGAAAGATCTCGAGTCACAGCACGTGGACGCAAACCCATGTCGAGCCACTGTTTTGTCATGGCCCTTACGTTGGATTTCCAAACCCCTTGTTGAGAAGCGGCATGGTGCTCCAATGCTGATTGGAACACATCTAATCTGTAAAACAAGTGCTCTGTGTCCCGTACTTCGATTGAAGCAGTTGGATTCATTTTAGAAACAGGTTCGTTGAGTTCTTCGGCTTCATATGTTGCCCCACAAGCATCGCATTGGTCACCACGGGCCCCGTCAGCCTCACATGATGGGCAAATACCCTCAACGTAGCGATCTGGTAGGAAACGACCCGTGCCGTCGGGATTTGTTTCATAATATTGTTTCATGGTCTTTGCTTCAAATAATCCAGCGTCATACAGGGATGAGAAGTTTTCTTGAACCATCTTTTTGTGACGATCATCTGTGGTTCTGTTAAACAATGCACCACCGAACTCGACCCCCCTTGGGTCAACTTGAGGTTCCCAAGTGCAACCTAAATCCAACAGGGCTTTGCTGTTCATGGCGTGGTATTTGTCGACGATGTCTTGAGGCGATACACCGTTTTGCTCTGCGGAGACAGTAATTGGTGTGCCATGCTCATCCGAACCAGAGACCATGAGGACACGGTTTCCACGGGCACGTTCGAATCGAGCTTGTATGTCCGGTGGGAGATAACAACCAGCAACATGCCCAAGATGGAGCGGCCCGTTGGCATAGGGCCAGGCCACACAAATCAGGACATGTTCGGAGGTCATGCAATTTGTTCGGTGCGCGACTCGTCTTTAAGTTCATCATCAGCCACCGCTCCGTAAACAGCGATTTAAGGGAATAAAGAGCGAAGCACGCACTTCAGTTCACCATGGTGCCCATGCGTCATTTTCAATAACTACGAGTTGGTCGTTAAGTTTAGCACCCGGCTAGGAGCCACAGAAACAGCATGGACTACACCATCCTCATTCTCTACGGTACATTGGCGCTTGGCGTCTCATTTCTTTGCTCTATTTTAGAAGCAGTGGTCCTGTCTATTCCACATACTCAAATTGCCATGTGGGAGCGCAATGGTACAAAAATGGGCAAGATGTGGGCGAACCTCAAATCTGACGATGCCGTTCGACCGTTGACTGCCATCCTTACGTTGAACACCATTGCCCACACGATGGGAGCCGCTGGAGTTGGTGCTCAAGTCAACAAGGTGTTTGGTCACGAATACCTCACCTATGCCTCGGTCGTCCTCACGCTCTTGGTTTTGTTTTTATCCGAAATTATTCCAAAGACCTTGGGAACAGCATATTGGAAACAATTGGCCAAGCCCACCGGGCATGTGCTTCACTGGATTACATTCTGTCTGAGTGTCTTCATCGGTCCGATCCAAGCTCTCAAATCCATTTTGCCAAAGGGAGACCACACGTTGGTCACTCGGGACGACATGGCTGCACTTGCCGACCTGGGCGAGGAAGAAGGGATCATCGAGAAGGATGAAGAAACCGTCATCCACAACCTCCTCAAGCTTAGGGAAATGCGCGTCGTCGACATCATGACACCACGTGTGGTCATGACGGCATTCCACATGAATGATACAATCAAGGCTGTCCTTGATGAACATAATATCATCCGCGTCTCACGAATACCTGTGTATGAGGACACCATTGATGATATTTCTGGCATCGTCATACGGTCTGAATTGTTGATGGCAGCAAGCCGCGACGAATGGGATACCACAATGATTGACCTTCGAAAAGATGTGATGTTCTTGGACACAGAAACTTCAGTTGATCAAGCTTTGGAAATGTTCCTAGGCAAGCGTCAACAATTCGCTGTTGTTCGAGATGAATTCGGCGGAACAGCGGGAATCGTCACCATGGAAGATGTCTTAGAAACATTGCTTGGCGAGGAGATCGTGGACGAACTGGATGAAGTTGACGATATGCGTAAACTGGCTCGAGAACAAGCCGACAGTAACGAACAAGAATGATCATTGGCTCTGAAGCCAATCAGCAATGGCTTGATTCCGTTCTGAATTTATCTGAGCACCAGAATGGGTGAGGGATTCGAGACGAACGCTGGTCAGAATGGAGTCCTGATCTCCAGATTGGTAACAGTCGTTGAGTCGATCATAATGAGTCATACCGAGTCGCTCGTCAATTGCTGCTTGCACACAGAGCATTGGGATGGTTGGTAAGCCCCACTTTGGCATGTCGAACTCATCGACGGAGGTGAAGGTCTGTTCCCATTGAATTGTGGCGTTGACGCGGGCAATCATCCGCTTCATGTACGGTCCATGTATGAAAGATGGAATCTTTAATCTGGTTGAAATCTCCTCAAGGATAGGGCTGTACATGGTCATCGGGGATTCTAAAATCATGTATGAAAAGGGTCTGCCTGCCACTCTAAGCGCCTCATCTGAAAGCAGTCGCAATCCGATGAATCCGCCCATGCTGTGGCCATAGTAACTCACCTTTGTTACCGAAGCCTTCGGGTAGAACTCTTCGACCTTAGCGCATGCAACTTGAACTGCTTGCATTGAGCCGTAGGCAGTCCAGAGAGGTAAGTCATCTGAGGACCCATGGCTGGGTAATTCCACCATCACCACGTGCCATCCCCGATCGACAAACCATTGGCCACGGTCGGAAACAGAGGAGGTGGATGCGCGCCAGCCATGAACCAGAACCAGAAGCGGTGAAGGTTGCTCTTGGGAGTAAGTTACAAGTTGTACGCAACGCCCTTCATGCAGCACTTGCCTTGAATGCCAGCCTGGTCCCTGAAAGGTTTGTTTTCGCCTTCCTGGTTCGAGGAAACTGAGGGACACATAGACTTCGATAAGAACCTGCGAGAGGCACACCATGGCGAAGGATGTGGCAAGGTACCAAGGGAGAATGTTGGCAAATATAGAACCAACAAACAAGGCAGTGAGAGTGGACCAAAAAATTGGGCGGATGCTATGCTGACCAATCATAACAATCGATCAAAGTTGAATCACTTTTTCGATTCCTTTTTGGAATCATCGCTTGAGTCTTCAGTTTCTTCAGCGGCTTTTACTTCAGCCTTCGAGGCTTCTTTTTCGGCTTTCTTTAGGCGAGAAGTTTCTCGGGCTTGTGTGAAAGAGTCACCATAGTTGGCCATGCGTTCGAGGCGTGCAGCAATTCCTGTAAGCTCTTCGCCTTCTTGAGGAACGTACTTGACGAGGTAAGCGCCAAACAGCATGTCGTACAGACCTTGGTTCTGGTCGCTGTTCTTCTTGAAGCGACCATCGACCATTCGAATACCAACCAAGACGATTCCGAGGACGAGAATGGCTACATTGAGGCCTTGGACCTTGCCTGTATCACCGGTGATTTGTCCCATGTTGAAGATGATCAACGAGATTCCAACAAGGGCCATAAGACCCACAGAGTTTACGAGAAGACCGTGGATAAAGTTAGGTTTGGTATCAGCTGAGGTGACGTAACGGGTCCGGGACATGAAATTGCCCAATGTTCGACCGGTCATGATTGGTATGACGATGAGATTTGTAATCAGCATGATCAACGCCCCAACGGCTGGAATCGTTGGTGTCGAACCCATAACTGAGAGGAAGAGTGCTCCAAAGAGAACACCAAAGTTCCAGATGAAATTCATCAACCACGCTAAGAAACGTGAGTTTTTTGTAGCAATTTCGTAACCCTCTGGCAACCCTGCTGTGCTGAGAATTGGTTTACGAACCTTTGCTGCCTTTGCTGCCTTTGCAACCTTGACTGCTTGTGGGGCTTTTGCCGCTTTCACGGGCTTTGCTAATGCAACTGCCTTCGGTACAGCTTTTGCTGCCTTAGGTGCTGCTGCTTTAGTTCCAGAATCGCTTGCCTTGTCTAATAATCCCATGTTGCTCACACTCATTGGTATTGGGCGCCGATGGCGCTGTAAATTTCAAAGTTTTCAGACCCGACAAAGGCGTCGATGTCTTCCTGTGCCATGTTGCCGAGTTGGCCATCGACGATGCCGAAGAATGCTGATCGCATGTCTTCATCCGCATTGTTGGGGTCGCTGCCAACAGCCTCGTAGGTGCTGAAATCTTCACTAGCAACAAAAGCCTCAACAACTTCTGCTGAAAGATTTGAGCCAAGCAATTCATCGACGATACCAACAAAGGTTACGAATAAATCATCCTCTGCTTGATCTTCGTCGGAGACGGGTTGGGCTGTGGTTGTTTCAGAATCTCCACCAACCATTGCCGATTGAATCGATTTGCGTTCAGCCATGAGGGCCTCAAGCATTGGGCGCAGTTCGCTGAGTGCCTGAGCATCCCCTGCCTGCTTTGCAGCTTGGTATTCAGGTTTCAGAGAGCGTAGTTCATCTTCAATTGATGAAAGTTGGGCTGAGAGTTCGTTTTCTTCGGTGGCAGATTCGAGCAACTCGATCACTGGTGCGTCGCGAACTTCTGAGATTTTATCCTCATGGGCTTTTTTGCGCAGAACAATAATGTCGCGGTCCAAAGCATGCCCGAAGCGATCTGCATAGCGATCGAGAAGAGAGCCAGCATCGGCGGAAGAGATTCGATCAATATGTCCATAAATCTGCGGAAGTGGTTTCTCCGAACGCTTTGCCCACAGTTCGCCGTATTTGTCATCCTTAACTGGTTCTGAAGGTGTTGGTGTTGCAGCCCAGACCGAGGTGTCAACTTCAGGAGCGGCTGGCAAGGGCATTGCTGGGGATGGCGCCGGTGCAGGTGGAAGTGGCATTGGAAGGTTCAATGGTGCCGGAGCAGGAGGTGCCGGCATAGGTGGCATACCGGGCAACGGAGGCAATGGTAGACCGAGTGCAGGGGCGGCTGGAGCCTTGTTTTTCTTGCCTTTCCTCATGCCCATGTGGTTCACCTCTAATCCCGTGGATGGTGGCGCGGTCTTGAACCTTACCTCACGAACGGGTCTCAATCCAACCAATTACCGACCTCTTCAACAGCGTCAAACAATGACTTTAGCCCATCCCTTGAGGACAAGGAATGTAGCGCCTGCTTCATGAATTTCAAATTGGTCACCGGTGGATTTGTCGTACACTTTGTCACCAAATTGGGCGATTGAGTCATCAACGGTCATCTCCACTCGCAACATGTCTTGAGTTGAAAGTGCCAAGGCCTCATGGAGCGGTGCATAGGGGTTGGGGCCATCAGGATCCAATCGAGATAAAGGGAATTCACTCACACGCATACCTGTTTTTCCATGAAGGGATGTTGGCCAACGAATTTGTCGGCGTACGTCAATAGTGACCACTTCATCAGTTTCCCCAGCAGAGCCGAGCACCACGGATGTGTCTGTTTTCAGCAAATCTAAGAAAAGAGATTGGTGTTTTTCAAGAACGCCAAAATTCCCATCTTTCAATCGTTTTGCACGGTCCGGATGATTCACAATCGAAGCTAATTGTTCGATCGACCCTTGTCCTTTTGTGCTCTTACGGCCTTCCCTTTGTGATTGTGATTTTAGACCATCATGGAGGGATTTCAGTTCTTTTCGGTACCCACTGTTTTTTCCAGCTATGCCTTGGAGTTTCGTAACCATCCCACCCATTCCATCTCGTATACGACGTGTCCAACCTTCGCTTGATAGGTCGTGGTATCTGGCGAGGCCACCCTTGACATCCACACCTTCACCACGAATGTAGGATACAATTTCACGGCGTGCTTCAGAATCTAAGTGGAACAACGCTGGGTCGCGATAATGCAAATGGAAACCTCTGTGTCCGGAAAAAGTAACCTGAAGGTATTTTTCATCGAAACCAAATTCCGGTTCCAAGAAATCATTCCAGAGCGTCCATGCTTGTTCATGAATCACTTCCAGCATGCCTGGGAAATCACGATCCGTTACGCCTGGCAGGTGGTCACCGTCCAAATCAAAGATTAAATCGGCCCCGAGCCAATTCTTATCAGCCATTTTCATTTCAAAGGGGCGTTCCCAATAGGCCGTTGAGTAAAAGCAAGAATGCATGGCTCGGTCTGTGAGGAATTGGCGGACGCCTTGCATGTCGCTGAAGCCTTTGTGGCGAATTGGGGGCGCCCCACCGAATGGAATGAACATCCACTCTCTGGTTTTCATACGCGGTGGGGTCCAAAATTCTGAAGTCCGATAGTAGGCCCCAAACCGGTGTGCAAAACGCGCCCAACCTGTTGCCATTCAAACGCCCTCATCAAGAGGGGGAGCCGAGGGTTCTTGAACACCTTGGATAATCACTCGGTTGGCATCCAGAAGCGTTCTTCGGCTTCGCCGATGGATGTTGCTGTGTCTGCACCAGTGGCTTCAACATAATGTTCCCAGCACAAGTAGAACTTGCCAACAACCATGGCGCTTCCGAAGGTCAAACGTGTGCCACATTTTTCACAACGAGGTCCTATTTCTCCGTTCGGGGCTTGTGCAAGGGTGATGTGTTCGTGTGGCATGTGTGTTCCCCTTGATGTGTTTGAGAGTGGTCGAGTCTTTGAACTTGAGCATCGATTTTTAACCAGCGCGTTCGTTCCCTTTGCGACGAATCCAAAAAATGGAGTCCATCCAATCTGGCCGATTGGTTCTTACTCATCAGAGCCAATGAAGACCATTGATGTGACATCGAAATCCTTGCGGATCAGACCAAGCTCTTGGCCTTCGCTGATGAATTGACGGACGGATGCCCGACCCTCTGGCTTGTAATCGATGGTTCGGTCGTTGACATACATTCCGACAAATTCTTTGTTGGTTGCGTCATCAATACCTCGACCCCATTTCTTTGCGAAGGCAAGTGCATCTTCTGGTGATTCAAGTGCATACTCGATGCTCATTTTGGTGTAGAGCGTGATGTCTTCCATAGCTTGCTGACCAAGGTCCCGTCGCACGACGTTGCCACCCAGCGGCATAGGCCATCCATCGGTTCGATCGTTCCACCAAACGCCAAGGTCGATGTGGACGTGGAGGTTATCTTTTACGTAGGTCAATTGACCTTCATGAATAATCAATCCACTCAAGTAGGTGCCATCGAGGACCCTTGGAATAATCTCGTCGAAAGGTACGACTGCGACTTCACAGTCGCCCCATGCCAAACGCAGACCCATGTAAGCGCTGGTTTTGAGTCCGGGTACGGCAATGATGTTGCTGCGAACTTGTTCCTCTGTTGCCCCTTGCATTGAAACGACCATTGGACCGTATCCTTCACCCATGGATGCCCCACAATTCATCAGAGCATAGTCGTCAGAAATTTTAGGATAGGCGTGAATGGAAACAGCAGAAACTTCCAGATCCGAATTCATGGCTCGATGGTTGAGCGTTTCGATGTCTTGGAGTTCATGCACAAAGTTGTAACCAGGCGTGGGGAAGGCCCCTGTGGTCATAGCATGAAACATGAAGGCATCATCGGGGTCGGGAGAGTGACCTATTCGTACGATTTTATTGCCGTTTTCGTCAAGGGGTAACTCTGCCACCATGCCTCTTCGACTTGCGGGACCTTGATGAACCAACCGCTCTTATTTGTTCATGGATTTGGGAAGAAGAAGTGATGTCAGCACACCGATGTGTTTTCAATGGTGGTCGGTCCATGTCCCAATAAGGGGACTGCGGTTGAGGGCGAATACAGTTGTAATCATCGTTTTGACGATGCTGGTGTTCACCGCACTCCCAACTGCTACAGCTTCATCAGAGATCTCATTCACAGGGGTGAGCACACTCCCAGAAGCGGATGGTTCAGCCTCCGTGGCCATTGATGGAGATGCGAAGTACTTGGCCAGTGGCTATGACGACCACCTTGCCGTTATGTCGTTGCCAAACATGACACTCCTCGATGTCGTTGACATTGCGCGGCCCGTACAAACCCTCGAATTTTCACCAGATGGTTCGACAATAGCCATCGCCACTTCTGGATCAGAACTGGACACAGATTCCATCCGAATTTATGACATGGAGTCCATGACCATGACAGGGAAAGTACAGGCAGCAAATGCCCGCCCAGTCGATATTGCATGGTCCCCTGATGGGGATTTTTTAGCGGTGCCAAACAGCGATAATGGGGTGAATCTCATCCGTGTTGAAGACATGGGCATCGAACGGAGCCTCACTGGTGAACACAACACCGATGTGACGTGTGTTTCCTTCTCTCCCAACGGTGGACATTTGTTGACAGGCGATGCTTCTGGTCGTGTGGTGATGTGGAACTTCGATGGAACACCGACCACAAAGAAGTGGGAATTGGTCAACGAACTTACATCGTGTGAATTCGATCCGATGGAGACTCGAATTGCTACACTGACCGTTGAAGGTGACCTCAACACCATGTCTTTTGCAGGCGGCTCACTGCTAAACGCCAAATTTGAATTAGGCGGTTCGATGGAGTGGTCTTCTCTTGGGAATTACCTCCATCTTATTGTCCCAGGAACATCACCAATGGTCATCTCAGTGAGCTCAACAACGTTTGGTATTGTTGAAACAACTAAAATGGCGCACGAAGTAAAGGACATGGCCTTTGTGGACAACCTTTACGGAATGATTACGCAACTCTACGTGGCTACAAACTCTCTCCACATTGCATCCTATGGACTTCACCAATTGGAAGATGGCTTTGGCGTTGCAGGTGCGGATTTAGACGGTGACGGTGTTCCCGACACCCACGATGATGACGATGATGGTGATGCTACATCGGACCAATGGGACAACAATTGCCAGGATGGCGTGGAAGATTGCAGCCGATCACCGGATCCAGACAATATTCGCTCAGTCAACATGCGATTCAATGACACCCATGTCATCATCGTCGATCGAGTGAAACTGGACAGTGTTCTTTCTTCCTCAATCCGCAACATGTCAAGAACCTCCCTCATCCAAGACCTGCAACTCAGCCCATCAGAAGCGGATTTATTTGCTCAAAGTGTCTGTTCAAACCTTAACGAAGTTAGGTTCATCGAGGAATGGATCGACAACATTGTCCTATCGGAAGGTCAATTGTCCGGTGGTGAAGTGGTCTGCCGCGTCACAGATGGAATGACATTCAAAGCAAGAAATGATTACCTCTCTATGATCAGTTTGGAGTTCGAAGTAACCTTCAATCGCTCGTCTTCGTTGTCCTATCCTCTCGTTGTGACCTTGGAGGAACAACCAGGTCCAACCGATGCTTCCCTCGCCCATTTGGTAGAAATGCATCCGATCAACATTGAACTTTTAGGAGAAGGTGCTGATTCAGTGCAATTATCTCCCTGGTGGGTTACAGAATCACCTCTGGTTTTGACCCTTGAGGAAGAGACGGTCGTTGAACTCACCCTCACCGAAAAAGGCGTGCAGCTCTTCGCTGATTACCCAATCCTGTTCCTACCAATAATCGGACTTGTTTGCCTTGCGAGCATCGCAGTGTTACGTGCCAAAAACAATAGAGGCATGGATTTGGATATCTTTGATGATGAGCAAAACGATGCCAAGCCCACTCAAAAGCAAAACGACCAGGCCAATGAATCAGAAGCCACGACGAGTGAAGATGAAAGCATGGTTGACGACGACCCTGAGCGTGAAACCAGCGAAGATCATCAGCCGACGACGCGCTCACGAATCCCTGGAAGAGACGAATCCACCACCAGCACTCCACCACCGAGCAGACGGACACGCGTCTCAACTGAATCAAAGGAAGGGCCAATAACAACGGTCAAACGAAAGCGTCTTGATGGT
>Ga0308014_1000553_pt1 | contig 10938 bp, 8 predicted proteins | sample Neamet229_FD_203154 | JGI IMG/M metagenome (GOLD analysis project Ga0308014, IMG submission 203154) | Marine microbial communities from water near the shore, Antarctic Ocean - #229 | ecosystem: Environmental > Aquatic > Marine > Unclassified | place: Southern Ocean | collected 2014-07-28 | reverse complement strand
CTCATGGGTGACTTACGGACTGGGGAGCGGGCGCAACGATCTACCAGCCTACGTTGTGATGAAAGATGGCGTCTCCACCGCGGGTGATGGCGTTTTTCAACAAGGGATGTTGCCTGGGCGTCATCAGGCGGCGGTCGCACGGGTGGAAAAAGGCAAGTCGCCGTTCCCTCACCTAAGTCCAAGGAAAGGAATGAGTGACGAGCAACAGGCAGCGCACCTGGCGGCGATCAATCGACTGAATCGAATGCACCGCGATCTCCACCTCGGGCAGCCCGAACTCGATGGTCGAATCGAGGCCTTCGAGATGTCCTTCGATCTTCAAACAACGGCTCCCCAGGTCTTCGACCTATCAAAGGAGTCGCGCAGCACCCTCGATCTTTATGGGAACAATCAATTCTCGCGGCATTGCCTGACGGCACGCCGGCTGGTCGAGAACGGAGTTCGTTTTGTCGAGATCCTCGATGGGGCGACGGGACGAAAATGGGACGCCCATGGCAACCGCGGCGGCTTGTTCGACAACCATCGCACCAATGCCGCCCGCACCGACCAAGGGATTACCGCGCTAATCAAGGATCTGAAATCGCGGGGCCTCCTAGACGAGACGCTGGTTGTCTGGGCAACCGAATTCGGTCGCACTCCCTTCGAAGAAGCGAACAAGGAAAAAAAGGCCGGTCGCGGTCATCACCATAAAGGATTCACCCTCTGGATGGCTGGCGGCGGCGTGAAGGGCGGTTTGAGCTACGGGGCGACCGATCAGCTCGGGATGCATGCGGAGGAGAATCCGGTCAGCCACCATGATTTCCACGCGACGATTCTGCACCTGTTAGGCTTGGACCATGAGCGCTTAACATTCCGGCACAATAGCCGAGAGGTGAGACTGACGGACGTCTTTGGAAATGTGGTTCACGAGATCATCACCTGATTTCGGATGAAAAAATACCTTTCGGATGATAAAAATACCTTTCAAACTCAGTATTTTCCCTGATGTTGAAATTGAGCGCCATTGCCCTATTTGCCAACCTTTGCGGAGCCTCCTTCGCAGCTGCCGACGGGCCGCCGCCTCCGACCAACGAGCAACTCGAATTCTTTGAGAACAAAGTGCGACCTTTGCTGGTCGACAAGTGTTATCGGTGCCACTCGGCAGAAGCACAGGAGAAAGGAAAACTCAAAGCGGGCCTGCGTCTTGATTCGCTTTCCGGGCTACTCAAGGGTGGAGATTCAGGATCTGCCCTGACCCCCGGCAATCCTGCAAAAAGCTTCCTCATTGAAGCGGTCAACTACCGCAACGAAGACATGGAGATGCCCCCGAAGGGAAAACTGAGCGACGCACAGATCAAGGTCTTCACTGACTGGGTACAAATGGGCGCGCCCTGGCCCGGAGCTGACACCGCAGCCGCCATCGCCCCGACCGCCCCCAAGCAAGCCTACGATTGGGATCGCTTTCGCCGTGAACATTGGTCATTCAAACCGATGATCAATGCCGATCCTCCCAGCGTAACAGACGCTTCATGGCCACGCTCCCCCATCGATCACTTTACGCTCGCGAGACTGGAATCCGCAGGGCTCCAGCCAAACAATCTCGCAGAGAAACTTACCCTAATCCGCCGTGCCTATCTCGATCTGATCGGCCTGCCCCCAACGCCGGAACAAGTCGAAGCCTTCCTCAACAATTCCGGATCAGATGCATTCGCAAAGGTCATCGACGAACTACTGGCCTCCGAGCACTACGGCGAACGCTGGGCGCGCCACTGGCTCGACGTCGCACGCTACAGCGATGGTCTTGGTGGATTCGGCGACAACCGAGCTCTGCCCGAGGCCTGGCGATATCGCGATTGGGTCGTCAATGCCCTGAACTCCGACATGCCATACGACGAGTTCGTCGCCCGCCAGATTGCCGGCGATGTCCTCGAGAAAGATCCGGACCCGGTAGCGACCGGATTCTTTGTCGTCGGCCCAAGCTACACCTCCGACGGCGGTGACCCGGAAGCGAAAGCACAAGCACAAGCCGAGACACTTTCCGATCGAGTCGACACCTTCTCCCGAGCCTTCCTCGGCCTAACGGCCGCTTGTGCCAGGTGTCACGATCACAAATTCGACCCGATCACGACGCAAGATTACTACGCCATCGCAGGGATTTTTAAGAACACCCGCAATGGCGAGCACCCGCTTGCCCCCCAAGCTGTCGTCGATGCCTTCAATCAAGGACAGGAGGCCATCAAAAATCAAAATAATGCGGTCAATCGATTCCTGGACGACGAAACCAAGCGGCTCAAGATCGAGCGCAAGCACGTCGAGAAGTCCTTAGCAGAAGGGCCTAAAAAGAAGCTCGTCGAAATGCGCGCCGAACTGGAGCGACTTAGAAAGACGGCTCCGAAAAAATACGAGATCGCCCACGTCCTTCAGGATGCCGGAAAAAATGATATGCACGTCGCCCTGCGCGGTGACCTGCGCAAGAAGGGCGAGTTGGTCCCGCGTCGTTTCATTCAAATCCTCGCCGGAGAAACGCCGCCGCTCTACACCTACGGTAGCGGACGACGTGAATTGGCTCAATCGGTCACGGCGCCTGATAATCCGCTCACGGCGCGCGTCATCGTCAACCGGGTCTGGCATTGGCATTTCGGCAAGGCACTCGTGCGGACGCCAAGCAACTTTGGCATCCTCGGCGAGAAACCAACCCACCCACATCTGCTCGACTGGCTCGCGAGCGATTTCATCGAACACGGCTGGTCGCTCAAACGCCTGCATCGCCAGATCATGCTCTCGTCCACTTGGCAGATGAGCAGCCGTTTTGACAAAGAAAAATTCACCACCGACGGTGACAACAAACTGCTGTGGCGAATGAACCCTCGGCGACTCGAAGTCGAGGTCTGGCGCGACTCGTTGCTCGCGGTCAGCGGCGAACTCGATCGCACGGTCGGCGGGAAACCCGATGGGGAGATTTTACGCAGCAAGCGTCGCACCCTCTACGCCACCATCAGCCGCACCGGCGACCGGTTTGAATCTGATGCCTTCCTACGCCTTTTTGATTTTCCCACAGCGGTCTCGACCAGCGCCTCCCGCCCAACCAGCACGGTCCCCCAGCAGTATCTCTTCATGATGAACAGCCCCTTCATGACCGAACGTGCCAAGACACTCGGCAACCATCTGCATGGCTTGCAGGAGCCACAACAGGACCGAATCAAAAAAGCCTACCGCCAACTCTACTCCCGCTCACCGGATCCCGCCGAGACCGAGCTGGGCACGCAATGGCTCGGCACCAACCCGACTCCCGAGACCTGGCATCAGTATGCCCAGGTTTTGCTGAGCGCCCACGAACTTATCCAAATCCAGTAATCCTTATGAAATTCCTCGAACACGAACTCGCCTACCGCCAGGCGATGCACGCACAGGTCACCCGCCGTGAGGCGCTCGCAAAAATGGGTGCCGGAATCGGGAGCATCGGATTAGCCAGCATGTTCGGTGGTAACGCCCTCGCTACTGACATCAACCCGGCGAACCCGCTCGCTCCAAAGGCCCCGCATTTTGCGCCGAAAGCGAAGCGGCTCATCCAGTTGTTCATGCCCGGCGGGCCATCGCAGGTGGACACTTTTGACTACAAACCGATGATCGCAAAACACGCTGGCAAACGTCCGGACAGCGTCGATCGCAAATCGCTCCGTAACACCAAGATGGGCCTGATGCCCTCTCCCTTCGGTTTCAAACAGTACGGCGAATGCGGCAAGTGGGTCAGCGACATTTTCCCGGAGGTCGCCAAGTGCGTCGACGACATCACCTTTATCCACTCGATGCACACCGACATCCCGGAACACGCCGGTGGCATCCTCATGACGAACCTCGGCGCGCTGCAACCCAACCGCCCGAGCATGGGCTCATGGTTGACCTACGGGCTCGGTGCAGAAACCGAAAATCTACCGGGCTTTGTCGCGATGTCCCCGCGCGCCCAACCGCGCGGAAAGCTCGCCAACTGGGGAAACGCCTTCCTCCCCGGCGCCTACGCCGGTTCCTACGTCAACATCCAGAACATGAAACCGGACGCGGCCATCCGCGATTTGAAGAACTCCAACCTCTCGCGCAAGCAGCAACGCAAGCAGGCTGACCTCTTGGCACAAATCAACAAACTCCACCTGGAACGCCTTGAACAAGATCAGAACCTCGAGGCTGGCATCCAGGCGATGGAAATGGCCTTCCGGATGCAATTTTCGGTGCCCGAGGTCTTCGACGTTTCGAAGGAAAGCGCGGAAACCAAAAAACTCTACGGCGAGAGCGAGTTCGCCAAAGGCTGCCTGATCGCCCGGCGCTTGGTCGAGGAGGGCGTGCGCGTCGTGCAGCTGTCGCATTCCATCGACGGCTACGACATCGCCTGGGACACCGGGCACGGCGACATCGTTGGCGGTCACGCAAAATTGGCCAAGGCCTGCGACCAAGGAATTGCCGCTCTCTTGAAAGATCTCGAAGGACGCGGCCTCCTCGACGAGACGCTCGTCGTCTGGGGCGGAGAGTTCGGCCGAGCCCCCACTTCCGAGGGTAATAAGGGTCGCGACCACGACCACTACGGCTACACGACCTGGATGGCCGGCGGCGGGGTGAAGAAAGGTTTCAGCTACGGCGCCACCGACGAGTTTGGACTCTCGGCCGTCGAGAACCGCGTCCACGTGCACGACATGAACGCAACGATCCTCCACCTGATGGGCCTCGACCACAAGAAACTCACCTATCGCTACTCCGGACGGGACTACCGTCTCACCGACGTCCACGGCAGCGTCGTCCACGACATCATCGCGTAGCACAAGGACCGATAAAATAGGACGACTTGAGCGGCCCCGTCCTCCCATAGTGGGGTGATCATCTCCAATCAGCTCCGGCTTACCTCTCCACGCTCAACCACGGTAGAAGTCGATCCACTGGATCTGCACTTCGGACTCTCCGGCCAAGAGCGTTCCCGGGATCACGATCTTCATCGCGGCCTCGGTCTTCACCACCGTGATGTCGACCTTGCGAGACGCGGGCTTCTCGGCGGGGTCTTGTTCTCCGGCGCTCAAGACGACGGCCTCCATCTTGCCGCTGGTCTGGCGCGACCCGGAGATGCGGATTCGCTTTCCCTGGAGAGTGAATCCCTCCAACTCCGCGAGCGGCTTGGCATCGTCCCCGCGAATCAGAAGCACGATCTGTTTGGGCCATTCCGCGCCCTTGCGAAGGCTGAGCTTTGCCGTGCCGATCCCGACCGGGGATTTAATTTTGACGTCTAGAGATTCCTTCCTCATCGCCATTACCGCCTCGTCCTGGGCCTTGCCAAGCGAGATCTCACACGCGAGTTTCCCGGCGTAAAGAGGCAGCGCCGTGAACCACAGGGCTGAAAAAAGAACCAACGCCCTCGCAACCGCAGTTTCGCGTTGGGCGTTTTCGGGATGCGGCGAGAACATGATCCGGCACCCTACTGTTCGGAGAGCCGATTGCCAGCAAACAGAACCGCGGAGTTGCGCTGAAACTGGTCGGACAGCCTAACGGTAGCTCTCCAAAAATGCCGCGATATCGGCGATGTCTTGTGCTTTCAGCCCAAGCGCCGCGGGGTCGTACATGAGGGAGCGCTGAAACTCGTTCTTCTTCTCGATGCGATCCTTGGGGACGAGCTGGGTGATCCCACCAGCTGATTGGATGACGAGGGGTAGGGCGTTTTTCAAAGAGAGGTTGCTATTGTTGAAGTGAAATTTCCCGTCCGGACCGGAGACCAGCGAGTGCAATCCATGGTCGTGGTTGATCGCGTTGAATCCGGTGAGGATGACCTCACGTTTGTCCACCGCGGGGTCGAACTTGAGGTCACGATCGATGTCGGTGTAGGCGAGGAGAGCCGGAGGCTGCGAGAGGTAGACGACGTTGTCGAAGACCGCGACTCCCAACGGCGCAATGAGTCCAGTCTCCTGAACGAAAGTGTGCGAGCTGTCGCACTTTCCATCGCCGTCGGTGTCCTGCAGCACCGCGATCCGGTCGCCGTCAGGCCGCGTCCCATTTCTGCCGCGATAGTTGACCCCCTCCGCGACCCAGATCCGGCCAGCATGGTCGATGTCCATGTTGGTCGGGTTGAAGAGAAAGGGTGTGCTAGCCCACACCGTCACTTCCAGGGAAGGGTCGACCTTGAACATCTCGGGCGGGATCGATCTTGGAAGCTTTTCGGGCTTCCAGTCGTCAGCGACAAGGAAGCTACAGGTGGCAACCGTGACGAACGCTACGGTGAGGGGGGAGTCGATTAAGCATCGCAAAGTTTTCTACTTGGCCTCATGGCTCATGGCTTCGAGGATCGAATCCGCCGCCATTTCTCGGAGTAGTTTGTAGGCCGGTCCGGTCCAATGGAAACGATCTCCTTTGGCGAGGCTGCGTTTGTCGGCGAGCAGAGTGTAGAAATCGTTCACAGGAACCTTGGCCGCGGCCATTACTTTCTCAGCCATGCGGTTGTGCTCCACGATGATGGGGTTGATTTCCGGGTCGAATTCGAGGCGCTTGTCCTTGGCTGTGACCGGTGTGCTACTGGCCCAAATGAGTTTTGCCTCTGGAAGCTTTGCCTTGAGAATCTCGACATAGGCTCTCGTAAGAGGTTCGAAGGTTCCGGGCTTGATACGGCCTTCGGTCCAACCGTGTAGCCCCATGTTAAAATGAACGACATCGTAGGGGCCATTGCTATCGAGGACAGCTGCAAGGAGTTTGTTGGTGCCTTCGGACTGCCAGTGTGGGTTCACCCAGGCATCGACGTAAGCCTTACCGGCGAGCGCTTTGGTTACGGCTCGGAAATAGCCGTTGAGGATGGAGTCGCCAATCAGAAGCACGCACGGACGCTTGGGATCACGGCGCTGAGCTCGATCGAGTCGCCAACCTTTACCGTTGGGCTGCAGGCGGATGTCTGACTCCTTCGCGCTGGCTGGATCCGGTTTCCCCGATCGAATCCTAAGAGTGGCTGGCCGGTTGGTTATTTTAAGCCCGGCTATCGAGATGAGCCCTTGTGAATCGACCTTGCCCTCTCCTTCCGCAGAGCCAAAGGTCCAGCGGAAAGGGGCGCCAGGCTTGAGTTTGAAATCCTGCAAACGGCGCAAGGTGACATCGGCATGGGCTTCGCTCGGAATCTCGAACCTCGTTTCCAATTCGCTGGCAGGAATCAGGAAGAGCGACATCTTCAAATCACCTACAGTGTCCTTGAGGGGCTTCCATCGGAAGAAGGCATTGACCTGTCCGGGTTCCGCGCTATCCAGGTCATCCGGCCAGGGAAGCTGAGAATTGGTGGAGGCATTCGTGAACACTGGATAGGCTTCATTTTTACGGATGCTGAGCCAGTCGAAGGAATCGATGAGGTCATTGGTCTCCTTGATCTTTGCTGAGTTGTTGGCGTGACCGAACGGCCCCCAGTAGAACAGGAAGGGATACCTGCGGTCGTTCATTGCCTTCGTGAACTGATCGTGCCCAGCAGACCAGCGATCGTTCTGCGCCGAGTAGTCGATGCAGATCGGGGGATCGGGAAGAACGACTCCCCCTGGAACTTTTTTCAGAGGAAAGAACAGCCGCTCGGAGGCGTGATGGACACCCGCAGGGACATTGGCTTTGATGGCGGCAAAAACATCACCGTGCCTCAGTCCGATCCCGAGCGTCCCACTTCCGCCCATCGAGTTTCCCGAGAGGTAGACGCGATTCGGATCGATCGAGTAGCGTTCGATCGCCCACGCCACCGTGGCCATGACACGCTTCTCTACTGGCATCGTGTCGGCCCCCGAATTCTTGGCGATCAGCCCCTTGTCACCGGGATGCATTCCTCCCCACCACCAATCTCCCTTATTCTTGCGGCAGTCGACATAGAGTGCGTAATGATCATCCGGTGAGCGATAGATATCGTGGTTGCCAACGGTCTTCGTGCAGCTGACGCAGGAGAAGACATCGTGCCCGGCTGAATGCAACACGACATACAGCGGTGCGTTCGCCCGATCGGTTTTGGGATGCACTACGACAAAATCGTCTTCCTGCGGTGTTTGGTATTCCCATTCCTGATTCACGCCGTGCCGAAAGACCTCCATGACGCGGCCATTGAGGATGTTATCCTTAGTGGGGTGTCCGACCGGTGGCCAGCCGAACGCAGACAGATTGAAGGATACGAAGAGTAAGAGGGTGATGGATAGAGTCTTCATTCGGTTCATCGAGTAGGACAGTGTCCGGTTCACCCACCGGCAAGACAATCCCACTACTTCTTTTGCTTTCCGATCAGTTCCGCCATCGACTTCGCGAAGGAATCTCCAAGTCGGACAAAAAATGTTCCGCTCCCGAGATAGTGGTACGGACGATCGCTGCCCACGGTATCCCACTCGTGGTAGTGCTTCGGCCACCCTTTCTTGAAGATCTCATTGGAGAACAGCGAGTAATCGGTGTAGCTCTCGACTGCCAAGACGTTGTCCTTGAATTCCGGAGCCTTGGCGGCCTCCCTCTGACCAAGAGAGACCTGGTTCTCAGCGACCTTCTCAGCGGTCATACCGGTTCCCAATACGCCGATGATAAAGGGCATATTCGGCACTTTGTATTCTTTGCGGACGTCTTTGATGAAGGAGATCATGTTGTCTTTGTAGTTGTCCCGAAACTCGTCTGAGAACTGATCATTGTAGCCCTGAAACCAAACAAACCCGGCGATCTCGTAACCCGCCTTTGGCTCATAGGCCGGATGGTTCTCTTTTAGATTGTCGAGCACGTTGCGGATCGACTCATTCATCATCCGGTAGTTGAGGCTAGCGTTCTTCTTGATCTCGGTCGCCTTGTCGCCCGATTTCTCCTTCTCATTCAATTCATACTCACCAGCGGATGGCGGGCGGAAATTGTAGTTGAGCGACTTGCCCCCCCACGAGGTTTTGATCAGCAGAATTGGGCCGTCGATCTTTTCCGCGATCGAGAGACCAAACCCGAACTCGGGTCCTAACTTTTTGTCGCTGCCGCCGTAACCGACGCCGAGCTTGCCGGATTTCTTGCTGCCGTCGGCGATGGAATTGATATAGACTCGGTCGGAAACGACGCAGGCCGCTGTCACATCCTGCTTATAGGCCTCATGCGCGTCTTTGAGTTTCTTAGCCTCTGCTTCTAGCGTCGTTTTTTCGGCGCCCTCAGCCATCTTCTTAATCCTGTCGTTGGAAATTCCACCCGTCAACTCATCGAGCTTGCGCGCCCGGACTAGCTGTTCCTCCAGTGCTTTATTGGAGACTCCGCTGCCTTCTCTAAAGACCAATTTGATCAGCTCTTTGTCTCTTGCATCGTCTGAGTGATACAAGGTGGCGATGGTATGGGGGCTCGCGTGACCGACCATGTTCGACTGGCCCGCGAGGATGAAGACTTTCAATTTTTCCGCGGCAATGACCGGGCTAACGATCGACAGGGCCGAGGTGGCTATAGCAAATATGACACTTCCCTTGAGTAGTTTGGTATTCATCAGTAATTTTCTTTCGGATTATTTAGTTGGGGCATTCTTTCAGACAAGGGCAACAAAGCGAGGCCTCAAGTAGAAACTTCGACTGGACCTTGAATCACAAGAGTCTTCAAGCCAGAATTTCATATGACAGATTGCCCTTGGAGGAACTCCACTCGCCCGCGCAGAACCGTCCACAACGCAAAATCGCTAATACATCGTATCGGGATTCCAGCCCTTCTCTGCGATCGGTGTAGTTGAGGTGAAAGTTGTGGAAGAGCGCGACCTGCCTGTCGAGGTGGTCGAAGTGGATCCAAGCGTGCGGGTCGGGGGTGGTATCTTCGGCGAATCCGAGTTCGGCGAAAATAGGCCGCATTGCGCCCGCCCACTTTGCATAACCGACGGCATTCGGGTGGACACGGTCAGGTAGATACTTCGGCAACGAGGCACCGTCTCCTCCAGCAAACAGGCTGTAGGTTTTCGCGAGCGTGACCTGCGCATCTCCCGCGAACATCTTTTCGTAGAGCGAGTTGATCTTGCGGATCTCCGCAACCGGCCGGTATTCGTCTGGCGCGCAGGGGAAAGTTTCGCACAGGACGATTGGCATTTTCGGGTTGTGCGCCTTGAGCGCCTCAACAATGAGCTTCACATTGCCAAACACCGTCTCGCCCATGGATTTTTCGGCGAGGTCGTTGGCGCCGATCATGAGGACAACGGCTCGCGGTTCAAGATCGATCACGTCCTCCTTCAATCGTAAAAGCAGGCCGCGGCTTGTGTCGCCCCTAATACCGCGGTTCGCAACTTTGAGTTTCCCGAACGCGCCCTTGAAATCATCCCCCCACCCCTCCGTGATCGAATCGCCGAGGAACACCACCGAGCGCTTCTGCTCCTCCGTCCTATCGAGCCAAGATTCGCGACGGCTGCGCCACACGCCGCGGAACCAATCGGTGCGCCTCAGCGGTCCCGAGCCAGGAACGCCTTCGTCACTGTCGGGAATCTTGAGCGGATCAGTCTCCGCTGCTACCGACACAGCCTGCATCATTGCGAAAAAGGCCATCAACGTCGCTACCGGTCTCGTTTTCATCCCAAAGAGACAGTCATATCAGAAGCCGCCCCGTCAAGTTTGATTGGATGAATAAGGGTGAAAGAAAGCGGCGGAAGGGCGACAATCACTTGCGCAACGCGTTCTGGAATCAGCCTCGATCACGGCAGATCAGCACGGCCGTGCCATTTGGTTGAGCCGGGAGGCAGACAGTGAGCATCGGTTTACTGACGTGACTGAGTCGCTTCAACCCGTCTGCCTTCAACGTCGCCAATCCCTTTTCGGGAACAAACCCAGACTTTCCCGGTGCTCCTTCCGGCCGCAGCTCGAGAGTGATTTGATTCACCGCATCGACAATGGAGATCGATGCAAGGATCACGAGAAACGAATACAGAAATGGTCTTATCGTGACTCCGTCGAAAGGCGAGGAGTCTGGGAGGGCCGCAAAAGACCAGATATATTATACGAGGCACTAGAAACC
>Ga0308014_1000548_pt1 | contig 11000 bp, 17 predicted proteins | sample Neamet229_FD_203154 | JGI IMG/M metagenome (GOLD analysis project Ga0308014, IMG submission 203154) | Marine microbial communities from water near the shore, Antarctic Ocean - #229 | ecosystem: Environmental > Aquatic > Marine > Unclassified | place: Southern Ocean | collected 2014-07-28 | reverse complement strand
TGTTAAAGTTTTTGAGGACCTTGAGGCTTACACAGGCTTCTGTAGAGCATATGGGTATAAGGTTAAACCCGAACATCTTTACAACAAGAGCAGTCGCATTTGGCGACTATACAGTCAACGATACGTGGCAGGGAAACCCGTCCGAAATATGTGGGAGATAGATGGCGAAAAATACAAAAAAAGACGGCATTACAGAAGGTAGTAAAAAAGTGACTACTAAAAAGAAAGTGCCAGTTAAAAAAACACCAGTTGCTAAGAAGAAGGTAGTTAAAACTAAGGCTAAGCCTAAAGTTGAGACTAACTCTGTTGTGCAAAAACCCGTGGTACAGAAGATACAAATGCCTGCAACTCCTACAAGAGAAAACGGCATAGTTGTTTTAGTAACAGGTGGTTTTGATCCTTTGCATTCTGGACACTTAGACTATATTGATTCTGCAAAAGACTTAGGCCGTGAAGGATCATGGCATGGGGCAAAAGTAGTTGTAGGAGTTAACAGTGATGAATGGCTTGTTAGAAAGAAAGGTAAATCATTCATGCCCATTGAAGAAAGGGTAAGGCTGTTACTTGCTATGCGTAATGTCGATCAAGTGATTACATTTGATGACTCAGATGATTCTAGTCTTAATGCTATCCATATTACTAGACATATGTTCCCGGATGAGCATATAATATTTGCTAATGGTGGAGATAGAAACAGTGCTAACATCAAAGAAATGAACTATCCAGACACGAATGTATCATTCTCGTTTGGAGTAGGTGGAGAGAAATCTCAATCAAGTTCTGATCTTTTAGGTGAATGGGCGGCTCCAAGAACAGAACGTGATTGGGGTTACTATCGTGTACTGCATGAATTCAGCAGAGAAGTTAAGATTAAAGAATTAACTGTTGATCCAGGCAAGTCTTTAAGTATGCAACGACATGCAGGTAGAAGTGAGTTTTGGTTTGTTGCTAGTGGTATTGCTAGTTTATATACAATAGCATATCCTAATGACCCTAAACGTGATGTCGGAGATATACTTGTCGGCAAGTTTGGTAAACATGACTCTACATTTATCCCTGTACAAGATTGGCATATGTTAGTAAACAATGAAAGTGAACCATTAACTATATGTGAGATTCAATATGGTGATAACTGTATCGAAGAAGACATTGAACGAGTATTTAGAAACAAGAGGTAATTATGCGTAAATTATATTACATGGGCTTAGAACCCTACGAAGCAAGATACACTTTGCAATTGCAAGACTGGAATACAGAAGCATTTGAGAAACGTGAACTTGACTACGTAATTGTTCCGGGCGATCTATTAACAACTGATCAATCGATTGTAACAGGGCAAGTCTTAGACGCACATGGTCGTTCATACTTCGGTATGTCACAGATGATGTCATTAGTTAAGTTGATGAAAGAAGGTGAAGTAACGAGTGAAGATTGTATCTTCTTTGAAGATATGTTTCAACCTGGTATTGAATCACTTCCTTACATTATGGATCAAGTAGCAGAAGAACATAGACCTAAAGTCTATGTAAGATGTCTAGCACAATCTATTGACCCAGATGATTTTGTTCATGTCTGGGGCATGGAGAAGTGGATGGGTCTTTACGAGAAGATGGTCAATGAATTTGTTACTGGTGTCTTAGCAACTAATGAAGAAATGGTTGCACACATGAAGATAGCAGGTTGGACTGCTCCTATCTATAATATCTCAGGTCTTGCATTTGGTAAAGACGAAGTACGTAGACGTTTACTAGAACTAGAAGAATTCAAACCCTTTGAAGAACGTAAAATGAGAGTGGCGTTTACTGCTCGTTGGGACCAAGAGAAACAGCCCGACTTTTATATGGACCTTATCGAAGAATGGTATGAAAGATATGGTAAGAAGCATGGCATAGAGTTCTGTCTCTTATCAGGTGGAGAGTTAAGAAGCAACAATGACTCGTACATGAAACGTACAAAGAAATTACAGAAACAAAAGAAACTAGTTATCCATGAGAATCTATCTAAGAATGATTACTATAGAATTCTTAATGATACTAGAGTTGTATTCAATTGTGCATTACAAGACTGGGTATCAAACACAGTCAGCGAAGGTGATGCATTAGGTTGTAATGTTCTATTCCCTGCTTACAGAAGTTTCCCTGAAACGTTTGCTAATGACAGAGATAGACTTTATATCCCATGGTCAATTGATGATGTTATCGACAAGATGCATCCGCTATTGAGCATCGAACATCCTAATCAAGGCAAGATATCTGATTGGACTAACGGTACTATTGATCGTTGTATTGACATCATGCAAGATGATGGCGAAGAATGGCGTAGAGATAGTGTAGATTATCGACAACAAACAAGAGTGAGCAAATTCTAATGAGAATTGAATCTGAGATTAAGTTAGACTTTTCAGATGTATTAATTAAGCCAAAGAGATCAACATTAGGTTCCCGTAAGGAAGTTGATTTAAATCGCAGTTACACGTTTAGAAATGCAACAGATAATTCATCTTATATGGGTGTTCCTATTATGGCTTCTAACATGGACGGTGTTGGTACATTTGAAATGGCAGATTCCTTAATCAACCAAAAACTATTTACATGTCTGGTCAAGACATATTCATCAGCAGAGTTAATACAATACTTTACTACTGGTAACGGACTTGCTAAACGATGTTTTGTTGCTATGAGTATAGGTATTGCTGAACAAGACTTAGAAAAACTTGATCATGTAATGAACATGGTCACTATCAAGTTCTTATGCATTGATGTCGCAAACGGTTATTCAGAACGATTTGCAACAACAGTAGAACAAATTAGAAACAAGTACCCAGAACTCGTTATCATTGCAGGTAATGTAGTGACAGGTGAAATGACAGAGGAGTTAATATTAAGTGGAGCAGATATTGTTAAAGTGGGGATTGGGCCTGGTAGTGTTTGCACTACTCGTATTAAGACAGGTGTGGGGTACCCGCAGTTATCCGCAATCATGGAGTGTGCTGATGCCGCTCACGGTCTTGGCGGACACATCATTGCTGATGGTGGCTGTAGTAGTTCTGGAGATGTAGCAAAAGCATTCGGAGCAGGTGCAGACTTTGTTATGCTTGGTGGAATGTTGGCAGGACATGACGAGGGCGGTGGAGAAGTAGTTGACGGCAATGTACAATTTTACGGCATGAGCAGTGACATAGCAAACATCAAACACTTTGGAGGACTCAAAGACTATCGTAGTTCTGAAGGTAGAACTGTAAAGATTCCTTATAAGGGACAAGTATCTAATACTGTCCAAGACATCTTAGGGGGCATTAGAAGCGCCTGTACTTACGCAGGAGCACGTAAGATTAAAGATTTGAGTAAGTGTACTACCTTTATTAGAGTAAATAATCAATATAATAAAGTATTTGAAAACAACTAATGGATGCAGGTTTAACTATTATTGATAACTTCTATAATGATCCTGATAGTATAAGAAATCAAGCCCTGTCATGTGAATATTACCCTGAAAAAGTATCAAAAGGTTATCCAAATGGCAATGCACCATGGCCAGGTAAGATGAGCAAAGAAGCATTTAGCCCTAATTGGGTAGATGCATATGTATCTAAGTACTTTAATAAAAATCTAAGACAAATGCGACAGATGGATAGCGGACATTTTAGAATAAGTCAAGCAACTAATGAAGCAGGTATGTTTGACAATATGATACATGCAGATGGTTTTGAAGAAGACTATTATGCAGGAGTCTTATATCTATCTAAAGAACAGGAAACAACTGTTGGGACAATATTTTATAAACAAAACTCAACCAATCTGAATACATTACAGAGCAACGATCACTTGCAAGAAATGATACTAAATAAAGAAGATAAAGACACAAGTAAATGGACTGTGCAATCACTTTCTAATATTGTATACAATCGACTTCTCATTTATCCAGCAAGACTTTTTCATGGTATAGGACCTTGCTTTGGTAACACTGATGAAGATGCTAGAATAGTTCAACTGTTTAACTGGATAGACATTAAATGACAACACCCAATCTTTTTATATCCGGCGGATGTTCTTACTCACAAGTTCCTAATAGAGACCAATGCTGGCCAATTCATGTAAGCCAAGAGTTATCTAGCATTAGATATGTGTCGCATACAGGACATGGAGCCGTAGGTAATGATATTATTTCACGTAAACTTATTTCTAAGATTTTAAAAGCAGAGGAAGAGGGATACAAACCAGAAGACATGTTAGTCGGAGTTGTGTGGTCTGGGTGTGATAGACAGTCTCATTATGCAGAAAATTCACACCTTAATTATCACAGGTCTAATCCAATTGGGTTAGGTGAAGACTATGCTAATTTTAGGTTTGAAATAGAACGAGAACATGTTCAACCTACTGTGTTTGATTTAGAAGATAAAGAAATGTGTAGCAATGTAAACAGTGGAATAAATCATACATATCAACATGCTATGAATCCAGCATGGATTAGAGATCATAGAAACCCTAATTATTATATAATGAACCCTCATTGGAAAGATGAAATGACTACTCACTATTTTGAAAGGTTTGTTAATCCTGCAAAAGCAGTCATAGAAACATGCGAACATATTTTAAGAACGCAATGGTTCCTTAAAAGTAAAGGTATAAAATATTTCTTTAGTGAATATGACAATGATGTGTTCAGATACTTTGGACCACACTCTCACGGTTACTCCAGAACTGACAACAAAAACGATACCTTTAAGCCAGAGTCTCCTCTTCCTTATTCACGTGATAGTGAATGTATAATCTACCATGATAGTCACACAAGACATGACGATATCAGGCATAAGATTAATCCAGAGATTAATTATCTATACGATGCTATCGATAAAGATTACTTTTTACCTGTTGAGACGTTACAAGACTGGGTTACTGATGTATCTATATATACACATGCACGTGAGGGTGATCCGCATCCTAGTACAGAACAACATAAAGACTTCACACAACAAATCATATTACCCTTTTTACTTGAGAAATATAATATACAGTAGTATAATGTATAAATACAGATGTAGCACAAAGGCTACAACACAATTTAGTTTAATAATATCCGCGTTAGGAAGGAGAAAAGACACATGTCTTATAACAAAACAAAAACCGACCCGGTTCTAGGGCAACAAGTACACGAACATTTAAGATCATTAGGAGTAGAAACTCCACTGATTGATAATAGTCTATCTCGTACAGAAAAAATTGAGATAATTGAAAGTCATTTTAAACCCATTATGGAAACATTAGGACTTGATCTATCAGATGATAGTCTTATGGACAGTCCAAAACGTGTTGCTAAAATGTATGTCAATGAAATCTTTTGGGGACTAGACTATGATGCATTCCCTAAAGCAACTGTTGTCGAAAACAAAATGCAATACAATGAAATGGTTGTCGAAAAAGGTATCTCAGTTCAGTCTTATTGTGAACATCACTTTGTCAACATTGACGGACTAGCAACAGTTGCATATGTACCTAATAAAAAGGTATTAGGATTATCAAAGATGAATCGTATTGTTGAATACTTTTCTAGGAGACCTCAGATACAAGAACGTTTGTCTGAACAAATATATCACGCACTATCTTTTATCTTAGAGACAGACGATGTAGCAGTCTTAATCGATGCTAAACATTTTTGTGTCAAGTCAAGAGGTGTTGAAGATACGAATTGTTCAACAATTACAAGCAGACTAGGTGGCGGTTTCAAATCAGATCCTGAAGTCAGAGCAGAATTTTTAGCACTAGCAAGGATGCAATAATTAATGGACGGTATGATTGCTGATATTCGTAAAATGAATATAGAAATGTGTTCTCCTTATAATGATGGTCATATGTCATTTGGTATTAAACAAGATTTATATATGATTAAATTCTTTTTAGATAAAATAATTGAAGAAGGACCTACATTTGTTGGTGAAGAGGAATGGCTTAAAGAACAAGAGCAAAGATTGATGATGGAGATATTAAAGAAATAATGTACTGGTATAAAGACAATTTTCTTAGTGACTCATTATTCAAATCGTTTAATGAGGATCTACTCAACAGATATGAGCCTAGAGAGAAGTGGGTAGATGATGACGTATATGGCTTATACCTATCAGGTGAAAATTATAAAGAAGATGCTCCTGTAAGAATAATGGGAGAGGCATATCCTGAAGAGAATGAGTATATGCATTCTGCTATTAAAATGAAGTCAAAATCACTACCAGAAATAGTACGTAGTATCAAAAAATGTATGATTGAAGAAAATCAATTAATAAATCCATTGGCTCGTATGATGTGGTTTCAATATCACTCAGACAAACACAAAGTAATTCAGCACTATGACAATACTCTTGCTGGAAGCACTAACAAAAAATCATTCACTAGTCTTTTGTATATGCATGATACATGGGAAGATACATGGGGCGGTGAACTTACTTTTCTTAATGATAAGAAGCCAATACTGCCTAAGCCCAATAGATTAATGATTTATAGCAGAGACGAAGAACATTGGGTAAACGAGATTACACATGGTATTGAAGATTATAAGAGAATGTTTTTATTTACGGCATGGGTAACAGAATGATATTTAATAACGTAAGACAACTTAAGGACGACGGTAAAACTATCGGTATTACTTTTAGTACGTTTGACTTGTTACATGCAGGACATATCGCAATGTTATCAGAAGCAAAGAATCATTGTGATTACTTGATTGCTGGTTTACAAACTGATCCTACGATAGATCGACCTGACTCAAAGAATCCGCCGATACAATCAATAGTAGAACGTCAGATACAACTAGCGGCGACAAGACATGTAGACGAGATTGTAATTTATCAGACAGAACAAGATTTATTAGATTTGCTTTTAGTGTTGCCAATTGATGTAAGAATCATCGGCATCGAATATAAGGACCAAGAGTTTTCTGGTAATGATATTTGTGAAAGCAGAAATATTAAAATAATTTATAATGGTAGAGATCATTCATTTAGTTCTTCATCATTGAGAAAAAGAGTAGCAGAAGGAGAAAAATGAATATATTTAAATGGGGAAAGAAAAAAGTGAGCAAGATACCAGAAATCGATTTCGGTAAGGGCAAGTTCTTATCGACTAAAACATATGGAAACGATAGAGGTTTCTCATGTTGTTTTAGACAGTGGCGTGCAAAGCATTCGCATTGCTCTTTGCTTCATGGTTATGCATTGGGCTTTAAACTTGTGTTTGAGTGCAATTCACTTGATGAACGTAACTGGGTTATGGACTTCGGTGGTTTGAAAGAACTTAAAGACTGGTTAGAAGATCACTTTGATCACACGATTGTTGTATCAAAAGATGACCCTGAGATAGGACAGTTAAGAGCATTAGAGAAACGTGGACTAGCAAAAGTTAAAGTGTTTGACAACGTAGGCTCAGAGAAATTTGCAGAAGAAGTATTCAAGCAAATGACTATCATCATTGAACGATCAAAGTATCAAAAGAAAGCACTTAACCCTACTGTAAGAGTTAAGAGTGTAGAAGTATTTGAACACGATGCTAACTCAGCAATATATGAGAGAGTCTAATGGACACTTTTACACTATTGTTTGCAGTAGGGTTGATGATAGCAATTTATATTTACTATAATAACAACAGACCGAGATTCTAAGATGGCTATAGGACAAACAATGTCATTTGCAACTTTACCAAGAGATAGAGTTGTACATATATGTCAGAGTTCAAATAAAGCAGATGTGTTTGAGACTATCTTAAAAGAGCATCCACAGATCGCCAGAGAGCGCCTTATAGAACGATTGACAGATCAAGGGATAGATGATACAGATAGAATTTTAAAAGATATGGATGATTATATCGAACTGCATAATGCAGGATTAGCATCTGCAATAGGTATATTAGGTTTATAATGTTAGAAGTTATAGGTAATAAATATAATAGTAGTATATTATAATAGGAGAATAACATGCCAGGTAGAGAAACTAAAAAACCAATAAAGAAAACTGTCGTTAAAAAAACAGTTGCTAAAAAAACAGTTACGAAACAATCTAAAGTTACTTTAGATAATTTCCCGTTTGATGAATTGTTAAAGATTTGTAAAAAGGATAAAGGAATTGCAGATAAAATGCAACAACTAATCTCTGATTACTCATTTGAAAAAGATCAAACTGAACGTGAAAGATGCATTTGTATTGCATTCGGTAACTGGGCATTAGCATATGATAAAAACAATGACGGCACAGTTGATGATTTTGAACTTGACAGCAATAAACGTGCTGATACAATCTTAAAAGCGATGAACAAAATTATCAACGAATAATGGGAGCACCGAGCCCACATTCAGTTGCTCCTGATGTTATCAGGATGACCATTCAAGTTGAAGTTCCATATGAAAATGATATAATGAATTATGGATATAAAAGCAAACAACTTATCAGAGATTATATCAATAGTGATAAGTTCGGTAGTTACAAAATAGAAGCAGGAGCAATAGAATGGAAAACAGAAAATCAGTAATAAAGAAAGTAGATGTCTACGTAGTTGAACTATGGGAAGACGATGAACTGAAAGAAGAAAGGTACCTGCCAGGTAAGTCTAAAGCATATGCAATATCTTGTGCTGAAAACTGGCGTAACGGCGTAATAAAGGAAGCAAATGAACAACATTAAAAAAATTCATATCAATCATGTAAAAAATGGTGTGCAAGAAATTCTAAGACAGATGCATTTAGATCATTTTAGACCAGACTATGTGGTAGGTATTACTAGAGGTGGATTGTTCCCAGCAGTAATGATCTCTCATTATCTAAAAGTTCCAATGCATGCCTTAGACATATCATTACGAGACAACGTTCAACAAGGACCAGAAAGTAATTGTTGGATGGCAGCCGATGCATTTGGAGCATTAGATTCAGAAGATGTTGCAGTCTTTAAAAACAGATGGGACATGACCAAACGCAAAAAGATTCTAATCGTAGAAGATATTAATGATTCAGGTGCAACACTTGAATGGCTTAAAAAAGATTGGATGTCAGGTTGCTTCCCAGAAGAAAAAGCAACATGGGACGTTGTTTGGAACGGGAACGTTAAGTTTGCTGTTCTTGTAAACAATGAATCAAGTGAATTTGATGGTGTTAATTATCAATATGATTCAATAAATCGATTAGAAACACCTGATCTTTGGCTAGACTTCCCCTGGGAAAGCTGGTGGTTAGATTGAGTTCTATAATATTCCTAGATCAAAAGTTTTATAAAGAAGAAGATGCAAAGGTATCTGTCTTAGATCACGGTTATCTATATGGCAATGGGTGTTGGACTACACTGATGACATCAGATGATAAACTATTTTTTGTAGATGATCACATGGATAGACTAGTTGAGTCTGCAAATGTAATAGGACTAGATGTACCTTGGACTAAAGAACAGATTAAAGAATGGACCTACGAAACCTTTGACAAAAACAAATTTATACCAGGTAGAAAAAGAATTAGAATTGGATTATATAAAGGTGTAGGATCAAGTGTTACTGTCGGTACTAAAGATTGCGAACCGTCAATCAACATCATTGTTTCTCCTTATCCAGTTACTGAAGAAGAAAATGCTGTAGAAAAAGGGTTACGTACAATAACTATTCCAGCAGACAGACCTTATTCTAAGTCAAAGAATTGCAATTATCTTCCTAGTTATGTTGCAGTTACCAAAGCAAAACAACAAGGTAAAGATGATGCGATCTTTATTAATTACAACGGTGATGTCACTGAATCAACTACTGGTAACTTGTTCTATATTAAAGACAACGTAATATATACTGCTGAATATGATATATTGTACGGCATAACAAGAAAAATAATACTTGAGTATCTCAATGATACGATTGGTTATGACCCAGTTGTCGAAAAGATGTATAAATTAAATGAATTATTAGATGCAGATGAAGTGTTTATCTCAGGTACTACAAAACTTATCATACCTGTTGTCCAAATAAATGATAAGATTATAGGTGACGGCAAGCCCGGAAAAGAAACATTACTATTAAGAAATAATGTTAGTCGTTGGGCAAATATAACTTGACTATGAAGACAAGAGGTGTTATAATAAACTATGATTGAAATATTACAAATACTATTCGGCATTGTTGTTTCTGCTATTTGTTTGAGAGGTCTCTGGGAGAGTTCTGTTATGTTAAGTTACAGATCACAACTCAGAAAGATTACAGGTGGTTATTACGACTTTGAGATAGATGAAGTTTTAGCAGAGTGGGGCATGACTAGAGAAGAGGCCCTTAGAGAACATGGATTTTTATTCGGCGACAAAAAAATAGATGACACTAAAGTATAGCGAAACATTTTTCTCAGCACAAGGTGAAGGACAATATGTAGGTATACCCTCACTATGGATGCGATTCTTTCTATGCAATTTGCAATGCAATGGCTTCGGTCAGAAGGATCCTACTAACCCTGACACATACGAACTGCCTTATGAAACTATTGATATCACAAACATAGACAGTGTATTTGATCTTCCTGTGTTTGACAAAGGATGTGATAGTTCTTATACATGGAGTAAGAAGTATAGTCATCTAATGACTGATAAGACTGTAACAGAAGCAGTAGACGAACTGACAGCACTTCTCCCTCATGGTAAGTTCATACACCCTGCTAGTGGACAAGCATCACACATGGTGTTTACTGGTGGAGAGCCGATGATCAAAGGCACACAGCCTGGCATGATTAAGATCATAGAAGAATTTAAACAAAGAAACAATAAACCTCAGTATGTTACTGTAGAAACAAATGGTACTAGACCTATTACTGATGAATTTGCTGAATGGATAGAAAGAGAATATACTAACAAAGAAAACAAAGAATGGTATTGGTCTCTAAGTCCTAAACTATGGGCGACTGCTGGTGAGAAATCTAAGAAAGCAATCAAGCCTGATGTCATAGGTAGATATGCAGAAGTATCTAACAAAGGTCAATTGAAGTTCGTAGTAAATGGCACCGACGAG
>Ga0308014_1000538_pt1 | contig 11076 bp, 10 predicted proteins | sample Neamet229_FD_203154 | JGI IMG/M metagenome (GOLD analysis project Ga0308014, IMG submission 203154) | Marine microbial communities from water near the shore, Antarctic Ocean - #229 | ecosystem: Environmental > Aquatic > Marine > Unclassified | place: Southern Ocean | collected 2014-07-28 | reverse complement strand
TAGATATTGTTGGTTTAACAGCTTGGGGTAAGTATGTTACTGTCCAAACCTTTAGTTCAATTTCTGAAACCTTCTTGTCTATAGGAATTCCTTATGTTATCATAAAATTTATACCTTCATTTGTTGAAAATAATAAGGATAAAGCAAGTAGAATTGCTAATGTATTTTTAAAATATGCAGTAGTTATAGGAGCTGGGTATTTAGTTCTCGTTTATTTTTTCTCATCCTATATTAACCATTTCGTTTATAGTGATATTGATGACTTGAGTTGGTTATTATTTATAATGTGTATACATGTGCCTATCAGTATGTTATTTGGAGTTGTAATATCTTTGTATAGGTCAATATTGAAGATAAAGGAGATAGTTCTTTATGGTACAGCAGTCACTGTTATAGTTCGTGCTCTTTTAACGTTTATAATTTTTCAATTTACGGATGACATTGGTTATTTTATATTGTTGGAGGTTTTTACTAGAATATTGGTGTTATCTATTTTATTGTATTTGTTTAATAAAAAAGAATTTTCATTATTTGTAAAATCAGACGCTAAAGAAGTTATTCGAGACAGCAAAATGGTGGACTATGGTACAAAGATGTTTTATAACTCAGTTGTGGCCTTTATTTCTGCTCAAGCATTGAGTTTTATTATTAGTATTAAATTACCTTCAGCTGATGTTGGGGCATACAATATTTTATTAACATTAACAGGTTTAACTACATTTCTATTAATAAATTTGAATAAAGTATTTGCTCCAGCAATTTCAAAATTGCATCACGAACAAAATTTTATTGAATTGAATGATTTGTATAAAAAAACTACTTTTCTTATTAATCTCTTTGCAATTCCTTTAGCTGTAATTATTGCTATTTTTTCTGATGAAATTTTAGGGTTGTATACTCATGAGATGTTAATCTATAAGAAATATTTATTTTATATGCTTTTTGGGGGTATACTATCATTAGCTGCTGGTAGTTCAGGTACTTTTATGGTAATGGCAGGATTAGAAATGCAAAATTTAAAACTCCAATTGATTAGAGCAATATTATTAATTTTTCTTTCCTTATGGCTTATTCCAATAATTGGATTATCATCAGTAGTGGGTCTTTATGTTTTTTTCATGCTTTTTATTAATGCAGTTCAACTAATTTATATTAGAAAATATTTACAAATATCTCCTTTCAGCAAAGAGTTATTTTTTTTATTTGGATTAACAGTTATTCTTATGTATTTCGCAATAAATCAGGAATTTGTTTTTCAAATATATCATTTTATTACTGTACCATTTTTAGTTTATGTTTGTTATTTTGGTCTCCTTTTTCAGCAGTTGAAAAGATTAGCGAAAGAGATTTTATAAGATGAAATATTTATTATTATTAGGAAAGTTAGGTATTCAAGGTGTCTGCTTAGCTTCAGGAGGAGATGTTATATTATGTGGCAATAGCTTTAGTGTTTGTGAAAAAGCATAATTCAAAGTTTGAAACTGAGATTGATTATGATGATGATTTACCAATTTCAATTATTAAAGAGTTAAAAAAATGATTAAATGGTTTTTAAAATATGGTTTTGTTATTTACCTGTTAAATACAGTATTGCTTTCTATTGAGGCAACTTTTAGTATTGGGTATAACATCTTTCTTTTTTTAATGACAATTTTTAGTTTTATAATTTTAATTAACCCTAAACAGATAAAGTTAATTATTTTTCATAAATCATTTAACTTTTTATTATTATTAAATTTAATAAATCTATTTTATTGGCTTGTATTTCATGATTTATCTGAATATGAAGCAGGAAAATATTTGATTTCTAAAGCTATGCAATTTTCTATTATTTCTTTTGCTATTGTTCATAATTATGCTTATTTTAAGAAAGAATTTATGAAGCATTTAGTTTATACTGTTCTTTGCGTTATTATTTTAGGGCTAATAATAGATCCGTTTATTTTTTCAGGTAGGTATAGCGGTGTCATATGGAATCCAAATATGCTGTCGTCATTTACGACTATGGCATTTGGATCCTTGTTTTTAATGAAAAAGAAAAATACAAACTTTGAAATAGCGGTATTATTTATTTTCCTTATTATCTCTTTAGCTACTGGATCAAGGGATGTGTTGGTTGCTATTGCTATAGCGTTTATATTTAAATATGGATTTTCACTTCGCAATATCGCATATCTTTTCTTTGCCATATTTTCTTATTTCATAATCATAAATTTTCAGCTAAAGACAAGTATAAATCGTTTTGAATCTCAAAGTCTGTTTAATGATAGATTGTTGCAATATAAATATGCTTATGAGACTATTTTGCAAAAACCTTTTTTTGGTTTTGGACTTGATAAGTATGCCTTTATTAATAATGAAATTATTCCGTATTATTTAAAAGGTCATATCTTGTCTTCTCATAATGGATATTTAGCAATCTTAACTCAATATGGATTAATTTTTGGGCTAATTGTTATTGGTATTATCTTTTATAAAGTTATCCATTTGTTTATTAAGATCGATAAAAAAGATCCAGAATTATTGTTTTATTTATATATTGCTTGTTATATACCTATTGCAGCAATGTATGAGACATTCTTTACAGGAATTAATGAATTTCAGACAATCTTATTTTGGTTTTCATTAGCATTCTTATCATTTACAGTATTTAAAAAAGAAAATGGAGATTAGAATTATTTCAGATATAAAACAATTTAAGCAAATTCAAGATGATTGGAACATCCTGTTTAACTTAGGGGGGTATAGTGTCTTTCAGTCCTTTGAGTTTAATTATTATTCTTGGAAAACGGAGTTAAGTAAAAACAAGCAAAATATCTTATGTATTATTGAAGTAAGAAGTAAAGATATATTGTCAGCTATTTTCCCTTTGTATATTGATTGTAGAAAGAGGTTAAGATTTCTTAATGATAAACATGCTGACTTTTGTGATTTCTTAATAAATGATTATTGTGACTTTGATATGATTCTATCTTATGCTCGCAAGAAAAGATTATATAATTCAGTTCATTTCATTAATCTAAAAGACGATTCGTTTGTATATAATTTCTATAAGAAGAGAGATGTAAATAATAGTTTTATCAAAGACTCTGTGAAGTATTCTGATTTAGTTCTTTCTGAGGGGTCTTTTCCTGATAATTATGATAAGTATAAATCAAAAAATAAATCAGTTTTTAGACGAGTAAAAAGAAAAAACAATAATAAATCACATTATCTTTTATCAAAAGATAAAGATGATTTTCCAATTATGGAAGTCAATGTTCTAAAAGAAAGAATGATTAAATTAGGGTTAAGAAGTCCTAATTTTTTAGATAATAATAGATTAAGATTACTTGAGAAATTATTTAATTCAGATAAGCTAATTATTAGCATTATAAGGCAGGACATGAAAATACATGCACTTTCGTTTATATTAAAAAATTCTGATAACTATTTATTTTGGATATCTTTATTTGACAATAGTCAGATGATACATATTTATAATTACATTTTATTTATGGAGGCAGTGTCGGGAAATAATAAAGTGCAGATAAGTTTTGGTAGAGGTGATTATGATTATAAAATCACTAATTTTAAACCAGATGTCAAACAATTATTCGCTATTTTTATTTTTATAAATCAATTTGACAAAGTAATTTTTTGGTTTTTTGATAAGATGAGTAATATAATTAAGCAAATTTATAAAAGTATTTTAAGATGAGAGTTTTTTGTTTTTTTGTTGAGCCTGCATCTTACACACTTGATCTAACTAGAAATATTTATGATAAAAATAACATTGATTATTGTTTTATAAAATCAAAAACTTTAGCTATTTCTAATAGTAGTTCTAATAAGGTTTTTTTAGATCGATTTTCTTTTTTTAGTAAGTTAAAATTTGTTGTTTCACAATTTAAAAAAAATGATTTTATCATTATAAATGGGTATAATAATTACCCTTTTATATTTATATTTCTATTGAATTTATTTTCTTTAAAAAAAATATTTATAGCGACAGATTCTGACACCCAACTATCCATTCCTAGTAATCTCTTAAAGCGCTTTGTTAAATGGCTATATTTATCGATTGTTGTTAGGTTTTGCTGGAGGTAATAATTCTCATAAGGATTTATTCAGGCATTATGGAATGAAAGAAAATAGAATATTTTTGATGCCAATGATGGTTGATAATCAACAATATTATCAAAATAAAAAAATATTTCCAAAGATATTTACTTTTCTTTTTGTTGGCAGATTAATTGACACTAAAAATGTAGATGTACTTTGTGAGAAATTTTCTCATTCTTTTTCAGGAAAGGATGTTAGACTAATCATTGTTGGTGATGGAAAGAATCTACCAAAGTTTCAGATGAAATACTCACATAAAAATATTGTATTTAAAGGAAGTGTATTTGGTCAAGAACTCATACAGCTATATCATAACTCTTCTGTTTTTGTTTTTTCATCGTCATTAGATGCATGGGGATTAGTTGTAAATGAGGCTATGTCTGCTGGATTGCCAGTAATTTCGCATAATGAAGTAGGAGCAAACTACGATTTAATCAAAGATAAGAATACAGGAATGATTGCATCAGATATGGATGATTTTGGTGATAAAATGTTGGAATTATATAATAAACCTGATTTATTAATTCAATTCTCAAAAAATGCATCTGATTTAATGAGAGATAATTGGAATTATGATTTGTATAATAAGTGCTTGCAAGATGCAGTTAAAAAAGTTGAGCTATGGAGATAAGTAAATTTATTAGGATTGCGTTAACTAGGATTTCTTCTTTGTTTTATTTTAAGAAAAGAAGTAAGGTGATTTTTTATCATGATATTGATTCAGGTAAGAAATATACTGATATGTCAACCTCAATTGAACTTTTTAAAAAACATATTAATATTTTAAGAGAACGGGGTTATGAAATTGTTGACGAGATAAAACAACCTTTTGATCAAATTGAGATTTGTTTTGATGATGGTTTTTTGGGTCTATATGATAATATTGATTTGATCATAGAGCTGAATATTCCAATTCATTTGTTTGCAGTTTTTTCTTATTTAGAAAAAGAAAATCATATAAATAAAGAACAGTTACTATTGTTAAATAGACTGAGACTGATAAAAATTTCTTCTCATACTGAAACTCACCAAGTTTTAAATTTGGCATCTGAATCTTTATTGAAAAATGAATTAAAGAATTCTAAAAATTTACTTGAAGGGTTATTAGAAAACTCAGTTGATTCTATCTGCTATCCAGAAGGCAAGTTTAATAATAGGGTAGTTGAATTAGCTAAGAAGGTAGGGTATAGTAAGCAATATTCTTCATTGCCAGGGTTTTATTTTAATGAATTCCTTCCTAATGTTAAAAGAAGAAGTTTAGTTCAGTTTGCTGGAGAAAAGGAGTTTAAGGCAATACTAAAAGGAGGAGATCATGTTTTATTTTTTTGGTATAAATTTAAACACTATAAGAAATGAGAATCTGTCTAGTTTCATCATCATTTTACCCTGCTACTTTTTATGGTGGCCCTATTTCTGCAACTTGGGGTCTATCAAAGAAATTAGCCCAAAAGGGTATTGAAGTTTATGTTTCTACAACAAATGCAAATGGAGTTTCTAAATTAGATGTAAATGTAAATATGTTTATTGAAAAGGATGAAAACCTATTTGTGAAATATTATAATGAGCAGATTATTAATAAGCTTTCTTTTGCTTTTATATTTGGCATTTGGTCAGATATTAAAAAATCAGATGCAGTTTATATTCAATATTTATTTCATTATTCTGTATTTATTTCGTTGCTATTTGCTTTTTTGTTAAGAAAGAAAGTTATCCTCTGCCCTAGAGGGAGTTTATCTTCATGGGGCTTAAGTTATAAGCATAAGTGGATTAAAATGATTTGGTTAGCTGTTTTTATTAGCCCTTTTGTTAAAAATGTAATTTGGCAAGCATGTTCATATTTAGAAATTGATGATATAAAGAATGTATTTAAAAAATCTAAAGTAGTAGAAATAAATGATGGAATTGATTTTGCTTCTTTTCAAGATTCAGAAAAAATATCAAAACTTGAGTTAGTTAATAGATTTTCAAATCAAGATTTTCAAATAGTTTCAGATGTGTTTTTCTCAATGGGAAGATTACATGAAATAAAAGGATTTGATGTGATTATTGATGCTTTTAATTTATTTATAAAGAATAATAAGGATGCCAAATTAATTATTGCAGGTGGTGATGACGGTATGGAAATGCAACTCAAGAATCAGATAGTAAAATTAAGTCTTAAAAATTCAGTATTTTTAATTGGGGCTGTTAATTTTGAGGATAAAAAACTATTATTAAATAATTGTGATTATTTTACTCTAGCTTCTAGATTTGAGAGTTTTGGAATTGTTATTGCAGAGGCTCTTTCTTGTGGCAAGCCTGTTGTGGTTTCTAACAAAACACCATGGAAGGATATAGAAAAGAATAATTGTGGTATTTTTACCCAGAATCATAAAGTTAGTTTTTTTAATTCATTTTATGCTATTAAAGATAGAAGATTTAATGGTGAGATGATTAAGGAATTTGTAAAGTCTAATTTTGATTGGAATATAATTGTAGATAGATTTATTAAAACAATAAAAAAATAAATTCATTTTTTGAAAACAGATTTATCAAAATATAATATAAATTGGTATTCTCCTGGGAGTAAGTTGATTCGTTTCTTGTGGTTTGTTGTGAATGTTATTTTCATACAAAACAAGCTTAATCCTTTTAATTTTCTTAAAGTCATTTTGTTACGTGTATTTGGAGCTAAAATAGGAAGAGGTGTAATTGTGAAGCCTGGAGTAAATATAAAATATCCTTGGAAGTTAGAAATTGGTAATTATGTGTGGATTGGAGAAGATGTATGGATTGATAATCTTGATGATGTAGTGATTGGAAATAATGTCTGTATATCGCAAGGTGTCATGTTATTATCTGGAAATCATAATTATAAGAAATCTACTTTTGATTTAATAATAGGTAAAATTAAGCTGAAGGATGGTGTTTGGATAGGAGCAAAATCTATTGTTACTCAAAATGTAGTTTGTGATAATCATTCAGTATTGACTGTTAATTCTGTAGCATCTTCCAATCTTGATTCATATTCTGTTTATAGCGGAAACCCTGCAAAGAAAGTGCGTAATAGAATATAATAAAGATGAATAGTAATTTAAAAATATCAATAATTACGGTATCATTTAATAGTCAAAATACTTTGAGGCGAACTATTGAAAGTGTTCTCTCTCAAAATTATCATAATGTTGAGTTTATTTTAATTGATGGAGGTTCTACTGATTGGACTTTGGATATTATTAGTAATTATAAAGATAGAATTAATTTTTTTATTTCGGAACCTGATAAAGGTATTTATGACGCTATGAATAAGGGGATAATTGCTTCTAGTGGAGATGTTATAGGGATTTTAAATTCTGACGATTTTTATACGGATGAAACCATATTAAAAAAAGTTGCTGATAAATTTCATGAGACTACTTGTGATGCTGCATATGGTGATTTATTGTATGTTAAATCTATGGACGCATCTAAAATATTCCGATATTGGAAGTCAGGATCTTTTAGTGTTAAAAAACTTAGAAAAGGCTGGATGCTTCCTCATCCTACCTTTTTTGTTAAGAAATCAGTTTATGAAAAGTATGGGCTTTATAATACCCAATTGAACAGTGCTTCTGATTATGAAATGATTTTAAGATTATTATATAATTGTAATATTAAAGTGAATTATATGCCATTAGTTATGGTGAAAATGCGAGTAGGTGGCACTTCTAATGCAAATTTAGTTAATAGATTTAGGGCAAATAAAGAGGATGCTAAGGCTTGGGAATTAAACAATTTAGATCGGCCTATGTTTATTCGGTTCTTAAAACCTATGCAAAAAATTAAACAATTTTTTCTAAGACCAAAGCTGTAATTGAGAGTTTTTCTAATTGATAATAACGATTCGTTTACGTATAACCTTAAACACTATATTGAGCAGTTTGCTAGTGAAGTGGTAGTTTCCAGAGGTGCTGAAATCGAGTTAGATGATATTGAGCCCTTTGATAAAATAATTTTATCTCCAGGTCCAGGATTACCAAATGAACACCCAGTTTTGAAACAAATATTAGAGCGTTATTATAATAAAAAACCAATTCTGGGTATTTGCTTAGGGCAGCAAGCTATTGCTGAGTTTTTTAATGCTAATTTGGAAAACCTTAAAACTGTAAAGCATGGAGTTACTTCAATGGTACAGCATTTTGATAATTGTAAATTATTTAAAGATATCCCAAAAAATTTTAAAATAGGACATTATCATTCTTGGGTTGTTTCAAAAATTAATTTCCCAGTAGAACTAACGATTACATCAGAAAATGAAGAGGGAATTATTACTTCTTTAAAACATGAAAAATATGATATAACTGCAGTTCAATTTCATCCAGAATCATTATTGACCGAACATGGTTTGCAGTTGATTAAAAATTGGGTGTTAGCTTAATTATATTCAGGAGTGAACCAATCTTTCTTTTTTTCAAATTTTAAATCTCTTAATGCAGCTGCTTTTACACGGATAGTAAGCGAATAGCTTTGATGGTAGCCAAGAGGGATATAGTTGAATAGTAATTCCCAGCAATGTAAATCTCTATAAACATCAATAGAAGTGTAGGTAAGTTCCTTAGCGTCAAAATCATATCCTGAACGAAAACCAATTTTCCATTTTTTAGTTAGTTTTAAGTTTCCTGAAAAATTAAGAGATTGTGTTGTGTCAGAAAAAGCTGATGATTTATACCCTTTATTGTAAGAGAGTGAATAGTTAGCTGTTAAATTCCATAGTATTGCATAAAAATCTCTTTCTTCATTTTCTTTATTCTCTTTTTCCTCATCTTTCTCTTTATCCTTGTCTCCAGAAAAAGTTTTATCATTAAGCGTAAGGCCTATACTTGTGTTTAAAGAAGTTAGTCTTGCTAATCGGTTATTAGTGTTTAACTCAAAACTCTCAATATTTCCATCTTGTTCTTGATTTGTGATATAAGGGTCATATATACTAGAAAAAGTAATATCAAAAATATCTAATAATCGTGTTCGTGCATTTAAAGAAATGTTACTCAAATTTAAAGACTCGGCAAAAATATTATAGGAACTTCTAACGCTAAGGCTTTCAAGTAATTTAATTTTTTTGAAGCTCTCAACTGTATCTTTATTACTTCTTATTTTCATCTCTAAAATATTTGATAATCCTAGAGAAATATTGCCGCTTTTTCCTTTTAATGGAGAACCATAAATACCATTATCCATAATACTATATTGTTTAGTTTCTCCTTTAATATTTTTTTGTACAGTTTTATAATATCCATACTTTTCATCAGAAAAATCAGGAGTATAGTTAAAAGAAAGGTTGGGAGTAATGACATGCCTTATGGCAGCAATTTTACTTTTATTAAACTGAACCATTCCATAGATTTTAGTATTTAATCCAGTAGAGAAATTATAATTATGACCTCTGGTAAATTCATGAAGTGTATCAGTAATTATACTGTTACTACTAGCATCCCACCTTTTTTCTGTTTGCGATAAATACCATCTTTCAGTAAGGTTAAAACTAGGAGTTAGGGTAAAGTGTTTTAATACCTTAATTGATGTGCTAATAGGAATATTATGTTTCATTCCATTTCTAAAATTAGAAAATGATTGTTTAGTAAATAATAATGAATCAGTAGTAGAAATTGTATTCTTTGTATTCATACCATACTTAATCATTATCTTGTCATACCACTGTGTTTTTGCAGTATTTCCCAATGCTTTAAAAGGGTATAATCTTTTTGAGTTTAGTGATATGTCTGGTAGCGTTAAGTTAACATTTTTTGTTGTTGTATTTTGGCTGTGTCTAAGGTTAAAGGTAAGGTTGTTAAGAAATGCGCCTTCCCAATTTTTAGTTAAATTCACACTAGATGACATGGTGTTTTTTAGGAAGTCATTTGCATTGTATGAGTTATTCCTATGATAGCTGCTGCTTCCTGCCTCTACATTTGCTGAAAACTGTAAAGAAGGGTTTGCTTTTGAATCCTGTTGATGTCTCCATCTAATGTTAAAATCCTTTTTTTTACTATAATCAGGAAAGCCTTTTTCGCTATTAAAATTTTTTCCGAAATTTAAATTTAAGTTTCCATTATATTTGTAGCGATTTTTATATCTCAATTGTGATTTTACACTCCAGCTTCCTTTTGTATAAATATTACTTTTTAAGGATAAATCTACTTTATCGCTTAAGGTAAAATAATATCCTCCATCTTTTAAAAAGAACCCCATATTGGTTGACTCCCCGTAAGAAGGAATTATTATTCCAGAACTTTTTTTGTCATTGTTTGGGAAAAATCCAAAAGGAAGAATTAGTGGCATTGGGATATTGAAAAAAGTAAGGTGAGCAGGGCCTGTAATTATTTTTTCTCCAGGAATAACTTTAATCTTGTTTGCACGAATAGCATAATGTGGTTTTTCTGCATCACAGGTAGTGTAGTCCCCTTTTTTTAAATAGAAAATATCATCTTCCATTTTCTTGACTACTTTCCCTAGTATAAACCCGTCACCTTCTTTAGTTGTAATCTGCTTTACTCTACATTTTTTACTTTTAAAATTATAGGTAATTTCATGTGCTTTAAAACTTTCATTTTCTTCTGTAAAAACAGGATGTCCTATTTTATTTCCTAGACTATCATTTGTAGTGGTTGCAAAAATGGTATTAGTAGTCCAGTTAATTTCAATATATGCTGCAGTTATGGTTGTCTTCTGGTATTTAATCTTTGCATTCCCGTAAAGATAAGCCTTTTGATTAATAATATCTAGCTTTATAGAGTCTTCAGCATCTTTTTCAATTTCTGCATCAAAAAAGGAACTTTCAGTAGTTGTATCGTTAAAAACAGGTGCATTAAAGGCCTCAGAATTGTTAATTAACCCTGTTAATAAGAAAAGCAAAAGCAGTAATTTTTGTAGGATTTGGTTCAATCTTAGTTGGTATATTTGTGTCTAATGTAATCTGAAATTTAAGGTGTCAAAATTAGGTAATTTATATCATATATT
>Ga0308014_1000527_pt1 | contig 11196 bp, 11 predicted proteins | sample Neamet229_FD_203154 | JGI IMG/M metagenome (GOLD analysis project Ga0308014, IMG submission 203154) | Marine microbial communities from water near the shore, Antarctic Ocean - #229 | ecosystem: Environmental > Aquatic > Marine > Unclassified | place: Southern Ocean | collected 2014-07-28 | reverse complement strand
ATTCGGCTCATATACCAGTAAAAAAATACCAAGCAGTAGAAGAAGATATGCAAGGTAGCTTTAGCGGAATAGGGGTGCAATTCAACATAATAGAAGACAGTATAGTTGTGGTTTCAGCAATTTCAGGAGGGCCATCAGAAAAACTAGGGATACAAAGTGGAGACAGAATAGTAGCAGTAGAAAAAGAAGATGTTGCCAGCACAGGAATAAAGAATGAAGGTGTAATAAAACTCCTAAGAGGAGAAAAAGGAAGTACAGTAAACATAAGTATAAAAAGAAGAGGACAACAGGAACTGATGCCTTTTGCAATTGTGCGAGATGACATTCCCTTATATAGTGTGGATGTTGGTATTATGCTTCAAGACCAAATTGGCTACATTAAAATAAACCGATTTGCCGCTACCACTTATACCGAAATGATGGAGAAGGTAAGTTCCCTACAACAAAAAGGAATGGAAAAACTCATCCTAGATTTTAGAGGAAACCCAGGAGGATACCTGCACATTGCCAACCAGATATGTGATGAATTCCTGAAAGATGGAGAACTTATCGTATTTACAGAAGGGCGTAACAGAAGTAAAGAAGAAACATTTGCTACCACAAACGGACAGCTAGAAGAAATGCAAATAATTGCCCTGATTAATGAAGGGTCGGCATCCGCATCCGAGATTGTAACAGGTGCCTTACAAGACAATGATAGAGGGTTAATAATCGGTAGGCGCTCATTCGGAAAAGGACTTGTGCAAGAGCAAATTCCTCTGCAAGATGGGTCGGTAATTCGCCTAACCACACAAAGGTATTACACGCCATCAGGCAGGTGCATACAAAAGGATTATGGTAAAAATGATAAGGATTACTACCTTGAACAATATACCCGAAATGACACCTCAACACAACAAGCCGACAGCTTAACCTACACTACAAAAAACGGAAGAACCGTATATGGTGGTGGTGGAATTAGCCCAGACATAACAATAGAAAGAGACAGCACGGCAAACTATTTGCAGATAAATAAAATGGTAAGCAAAGGGTGGATAAATGAGTTCTGCTTAAAGCAAAGTGAACAATTGAGAAAGGACAATATTAAAAAGCATAATCAGATAAGTTCAACTGATATCTACTTGCAATACAAAGCGTTTGTAGCTCAAAAGGATGCTGACTTTACACTGCAATTAGGGATAACTGAAAGGACCTACTTCAGCAACCTATTAAAAGCAACTACCTGCCGTAACCTTTGGGACAATGATGTATACTACAGCATCCTAAGTACTGAAGATGAATACATACAAAGGGCAATAAATGAATTCTAAACAAGTTATTTAAGTATGAAAAAGATATTTCTACTCTTATATATAGTTCCTCTATTTACTTTTTCGCAAGCACAAACAAAACGAGAATACTATGAAAGTGGCAGGGTGCTTTCCATTATAAACTACAGTAATGGCATAAGAGAAGGATCGTGCAAATACTTTTACGACTATGGTGCATGGGCAATAAAAACCAGCTTAAACTATAAAAACGGAAAGCTGATTGGTAGTTCAAAAACTTACAACACAGAAGGGCAGCTAATAGAAGAAGGGCAATACAAATATACAGCAGAAGGAGTATACAGCCGAAAAGAAGGTGTCTGGAAAACCTACTATAATAGTGGAGAAGTAAAGGTCGAAATCACTTATGATAACGGAAAATCACTCGAATACAAACGCCTAGAAAAAGACGGAAGCATAATCCCAATGCCTGAAGGTGGGTGTTAAATTTAAATTTTTAAATTAAACCAAATTGATTGAAATGATGAATGGTGTGGTGGGTAATTAGAAATTTAATTTTATCACTTCCCATTTTCCCATATATCGGATTAATAATATGACCTTCAATCTTACTAAGATTATTAAGTTTTTGTTTTAATATTTCTTTTTCAGAGTTGAATGCTAAGGTTTCATCAGAGATCTTTATTGATCCATCAGTTTTTAAGTTCTTTGGTGTGTCTAACGGACTTTTGTTTGCTATATATAGCAAGAACAGTCTCCCAATTGAAACCCCCAAAATTTTGTACCAAAACGGAAGTGTAATCTTCCCTAAATAAAGGTCAATAAATTTTGAACAATGTTTTATCATTTGAGATGAGTTCATTAATCCCCAATTAGGTATGGATTCCTTGTTAAGAGAATTAAGTTTAATAATTAATTCCTCAATTGTGAATAATGATGGTTTAGACAATTTCTTAGGTAATTTATTCTACCGTTACACTCTTAGCCAAGTTCCTTGGTTGGTCCACATTACAACCTCTCATTAAAGCAATATGGTAGGACAATAACTGCAAGGGTATATTGGTAAGTAGTGGTGCTAATTCCTCAAAACAATTCGGAATCTCAATGCAGTAATCTGCTAATTCCTTAACGGTTGTGTCGCCCTCAGTAACAATGGCAATTAACCTTCCTCCTCTTGCTTTTACTTCCTGAATATTACTTACTACCTTATCGTAATTTCCTTTTTTAGTAGCAATCACTACTATCGGCATTTCATCATCAATCAATGCAATTGGTCCGTGTTTCATTTCAGCAGCAGGATAACCCTCTGCATGAATATAAGAAATCTCTTTCAGCTTAAGTGCACCTTCCAAAGCAACCGGGAAATTATAACCTCTTCCTAAATACAAGAAGTTAGATACATCCTTAAATTCCTTTGCAATCGCTTCAATCTGGTCATTAGTTTTCAATACCCTTTCCACCTTTTCTGGTATTAATTCTAGTTCTCTAATTATCTGACGGTAATCCGTGTCAGAAAGTGTTCCTTTTTTCTTTCCTATCCCTAAAGCCATTAAAGTAAGCACTACCACCTGAGTTGTGAATGCCTTAGTAGATGCTACACCAATTTCCGGTCCTGCATGGGTATAAATTCCTGCATGTGTCAACCTTGGGATAGAAGAACCTGCCACATTACAGATTCCTAAAATTGTAGCTCCCTTTTCCTTTGCCAATTCTAAAGCGGCTAAAGTATCAGCCGTTTCTCCTGACTGAGAAATTGCCAAAACAATATCCGTTTCACGGATGATAGGATTACGGTACCTGAACTCTGAAGCATATTCCACCTCAACAGGAATTCTTGCAAAATCCTCCAATAAATGTTCACCAATTAAAGCTGCATGCCATGATGTACCACAAGCCACAATAATGATACGATCGGCATTCATTATTTTTTGTTCGTAATTTGAGATACCTCCTAACTTTACTTCTTTTGTTACTGGGTCTATCCTCCCCCTCATAGTATCTAGGATACTTTTTGGTTGCTCATAAATTTCTTTGAGCATAAAGTGAGGAAAACCATCTTTTTCTATTGTATCTAAACTAAGTTCCAGCTCTTGTATATAAGGGGTTTTAGTTTCGTTTTCAACCGTTTTAATTTCTAAATTCTCATTGCAATTTACCCTTGCAATTTCGCCATCTTCAAGGTAAACCACCTCATTGGTATATTCAATAATAGGGGTTGCATCTGAAGCAATATAATATTCGTCACGCCCAACACCAATCACTAAAGGGCTACCCTTGCGAGCAGCAATAAATTCATTGTTTACACCCTCTTCCATAACGACAATTGCATAAGCACCAATTACCTCATTTAAAGCAATACGAACTGCTTCAAATAAATTTACATTTTCATGGTTTTTGATGTCTTCAATAAGGTGGATTAAAACCTCAGTATCGGTATCACTTTTAAAGGTATGCCCTTTTGCTTCCAAGTCTTTTTTTATGGATGCGTAATTTTCAATAATTCCATTGTGGATAATCGACAATTTACCATCACCTGACATATGCGGATGTGCATTTTCTTGATTAGGAACTCCATGAGTTGCCCATCTTGTATGGCCTATCCCAATTGAGCCACTTTTACCTTTATCAGCTGCATAAGCTTCCAAATCAGCAACTTTTCCTTTTTGTTTTAATAAAGAAATTCCGTTTTCATTTCCTATAGAAACGCCTGTAGAATCATACCCTCTGTATTCTAATCGCTTTAATCCTTTTATGATAATCGGATAAGCATCCTTACTTCCTACATAACCTACAATTCCACACATCTTTTATAGTTTTGAATAATGAATAGTCAATTTAATATCTTTTTCTAAAATGGTGCGATTTGCATTAACAGCAGCACCTGCTGGCAATAAATACAAAGTGTCAGTATAACTCTCGTTATTCAATAACTGATCAAAATAGCGAGTAATATTGAACACATATTTATCATTTTCCAACCTTCCTCCGAAATGCGTTTCTCCCTCAATAGTATAATCCGTTAAGAATACATTTTTACCCTCTTCATTTACTCGCACTAAAAACAACTTATCGTGTGCAGGGTATTCATTTTGCGAACCCGCTTCAACATCAAAGCTCATAGTTACTTTGTTGAGAGGTTTTCCTTTCAAAGTATCTTTAAGTGCTGTTAAATCACCTATAGTAATTTTAGCTTTATACCCTGCCATTGACTGGATATATATTTTATCTTCTTCTTGATTTAAGTTAGCTAATGGGTTAGGATTAAAAAGGTTTATTCTAGCAGCATCACCACCAAGCTCAAAATCTAAGGATAAAGTATCTGTACCACTTTCATCATTGTGATAATAGATTTTTAGGAATGAATTTGAACCATTAGGATTTAAGTACAGCATTGTATTTTGTGCACTTGCATCAATTTGAAGGCCAGAAAAACTCTCTAAGAAAGTTTCATTATCTTTCAACACATCATTTCCTAAATCAAGTATTTTTTGGCCTAAATGCTGTTGCAAATTCATTTTCACCACAGGGTTTTCTTCTAATTCTGTATTTACACTAAAAGACTCTACATAATTATAGGGTATGTCAGTATTGAGTATTTCGGTAGTTGAATAATAAGTTGAATCTTTATAAATCGCCCCCTCAAGGTTCATCATCCATATATCCGTCAAGCCTTCTAAGTCCCCATAATATCCCGAGTAAGTGTATGACATCACTACTGAATCAACAATAGGATTATCTCCTAAGTCAGTATTATTTTCAGTCAATAAAATCTGAGTATAAAACCCCGCATAATTATAGGTAAAGGTAGGATCATTAGCAATATTTCCCAAAATTAAATTAAGGGCTTCATCTGTTCGCAAAGAATCTTCTGATTCTGTAATTACAGTAAAACTAGCTGAAGTATCACTACTAATAATTATCTGGTCGGATGTTGGTTGTATTGCTAACCCAATTGTATTCGGGTCGGTACAGGATGCTGCAATTAAGCCAATAACTAGGCTTAATGATATGATTTTGTTCATGTATTATTTTTCTGTTAGTGCTACTTCCTCCTCTTCTTCAATAAACTGCTCGTAAAAATCTTGGTACGCATCAATATAATCTTCCGCCCCAGGATATTCCATAAACGGCTTTTCAGAAGATTTAATATAATCTAACACCTCTTTTTCAATATCAGCACTTGCTTGAACCACAGCATCAGCATAATCAACCGCATGTTTATGCAAGTTGTTTATAGTTGACTCTTTCAGCATAGCAACATCTTTATCTTCTAAGTTTTCAAACAATAATTTGTCCGGTAAAGTTTCGCTAAGCACACCTTCATAAGCATTATCAAACACTGAATAAATCACTTTTACATCCTCAAAAAGCGGATCACCAGCATACAGTTTTTTGATATACATAGGCACCAAAGAAGTAAACCAACCTTGACAATGAATAACATCAGGTTTCCAACCTAGTTTACGAACAGTTTCAATAACTCCTTTACAATAGAAAATCATGCGTTCATCATTGTTCGTCATAAAACTACCATCTTCCTCATGAAACAATTGTTTCTTTGGGAAGTATTCGTCATTATCAATAAAATAAACTTGCATTCTCAATTTCTGAATAGAAGCTACTTTTATGATAAGCTGATGATCAAAATCATCAATAATTAAGTTCATTCCTGAAAGACGAATCACTTCATGTAATTGATGTCTTCTTTCATTTATGATACCAAATCTTGGCAAAAACATTCTTATGTCTTTTCCGCTTTCTTGTGTTTTTTGAGGAAGTAAACTTGCTACTTCACCCATAATCGTTTCCCCAGTATAAGGCACTATCTCCTGCGAAACATATAATACTCTCTTCTTTCCCATTGATAAAATTTTAGTATGCAAAAATATAGAAAAAAAAGCTAAACATCAAAGCTTTTCCCTTAGTTTTGTCGCCATTAAGCATATTATTACTACTGATAGATGTATATTTTTACTTCAAAAACAGATTTACAACAACATTTAGCCACTTTTTCTGATGAGAAATCGATCGGCTTTATCCCTACAATGGGAGCTTTGCACCAAGGACATTTGCAGTTAATTAAGGAATCGAAAAAGCAGTGTAATACTACCGTATGTAGCATTTTTGTAAACCCCACACAGTTCAATAATAGTACCGACTTAGCTAACTACCCGAACACTCTAAAAGCTGACTTGGAAAAACTAGAAAAATTAGCTTGCGATATTGTATATATACCAACTATTGATGACCTGTATGCTAAAGGTGAAAAGGCAAAAGAATATGATTTTGGGACTTTAACAACAAGTATGGAGGGCGAATTCCGACCAGGACACTTTAATGGAATGGCGACAATAATTGAAAAATTCTTCAATATTGTAAACCCAACCATTGCTTTTTTCGGACAAAAAGATTTGCAACAATTATATATTGTTAAAGCTTTAGTAAAGCAGATGCAATCTCCAATTTTGATTGAAGGAGTTGCAACGGTAAGAGAAGAAAGTGGCTTAGCAAAAAGTTCCCGCAACAAACTTCTTTCAGAAAGCGCAAAAGAAGAAGCTAGCCTTATTTATAATTGCCTTCAATATTGCAAAAAAAATAAAGAAAAAGGAGTAGTTGAACTAAAATCATACATTCAACAGCAATTTCTAAAACAGAAAAACTTTACACTAGAATATGCTGAGTTTGTAGCTCTTAAAACTATGCTCCCGATTAAGGATTGGGAAGAAGATAATAAAAATGCAGTGAGCATTTCCGCTTATCATTCTGGAGTTCGCCTAATTGACAATATAATTTTATAGTTTTACAAAGTGAATAAAAAAACCATACTGAAAACATTAAAATACATTGCATCCTTAGGATTTGCATTCGGTATTTTATACTTGCTTTTCAAAAATCAAGACCCAGTACAACTAGTTGAAGAAATACAAAAAGTAGATGGGAAATGGGTAGTTTTATCCATGGTGTTTGGCGGATGGGCCTATGTAAGTAGGGGTTTAAGGTGGATAGTACTTATTGATGCGCTTGGCTACAAATCATCAAAACTAAATGCTGTTGCAGCAGTTTCGGTTGGCTATTTTACGAATATGTTTATCCCCCGAGCAGGAGAAATATCAAGGTGTACTGCCCTTAATCAAGTAGAAAAAGTACCGGTAGATAAACTTTTCGGAACAATACTTATTGAGCGAGTAATTGACTTTATCTTCTTATTTTCTTTAATCTTTTTGACATTCATCCTGAAGTTTAACGACATTTTTAAGTTCTACATAATCCTACAAGAGAAACAAACGGAAGGTGATGCAAGTAATAAATTACTTATCCTTTTAGGCGCACTACTAATAGGAGGTGCTTTTTTCTTTTTCATAAAAAGATGGTTAAAGAATTCAAAATTCTATGAAAAGGTCTTATCCTTTATTGAAGGGCTAAAAGAAGGGTTTAAAAGCATCAAAAATATGAAAAGGAAATCTGCTTTTTGGTTTCACACTTTCAGTATCTGGATTATGTATTTCCTAATGACCTATATTTGTTTTTTCTGTATGGATGAAACAAGCCATCTAACTGCTGGAGACGGACTTTTCCTATTGGTTTTAGGTGGAATAGGAATGGTAATCCCAACCCCAGGAGGAGTTGGTTCTTATCATGCAATCGTGATGATTGGCCTTTCCGTACTTGGTGTAGGAACAGTTTACTTAGGGCAAGGAGGCGACCCAACAAATCCTGCATTAATCTTCCCAACAATAGTGCATGTGGCACAAACATTAGTCGCTATTATTATGGGCTCACTTGCATTAATTGTCTTATTTTTATCCAAAAAGAAAAGCAATGTCGCATCTTAAGACTCTAAATAGTAAAATATACAATCTTGATGCCTTAATTACTCAAGTAGAACAATGGAAAGCAACTGGTAATAAAGTAGTCTTTACCAATGGCTGTTTCGATATTATTCACAGAGGACACATAGAAGTATTGGCACGCACTGCTGACTTAGGCGATAAATTAATTATTGGACTAAACTCTGACCAATCAATACAAAAACTAAAAGGGGAAGATCGTCCAATTATTGATGAACAATCCAGAGCTATTTTATTAGCGGCACTTAGCTTTGTTGATGCTATCGTTTTGTTTTCTGAAGACACGCCTTTAAAACTTATTAGTACTTTACTTCCTGATGTATTAGCAAAAGGGGGTGATTATGAAATTGAAACTATTGTAGGACACGAAATTGTTCAGAAAAATGGAGGAAAGGTAAAACTTGTTCCTTTTTTAGATGGATTTTCAAGTACCACTATCATTGATAAAATCAAAAACTCTTAATGGCAAAAAAGAAAATCCAAGCTGCATTTTTTTGTCAAAGTTGCGGAACACAATCCCCAAAATGGTTAGGGAAATGCCCACAATGTAGCGAATGGAATACTTTTGTTGAAGAACTACTTGTTAAAGAAAGTGAAACAACAGGTGGTTACAAAAGCAATAAAATTAACACACCCAACCTAGTTAGTGAAATTGACTACAGCAATGAAAAACGAATAGTTACTAAGGATAAGGAACTTAACAGAGTATTGGGTGGCGGAATTGTGCCAGGCTCTCTCGTTCTTTTAGGCGGAGACCCAGGTATAGGAAAATCAACATTATTATTGCAATTTGCACTAAGTTCAAAAAGCAAAACAATACTTTATGTTTCAGGAGAAGAAAGCCAGAAACAAATTAAAATGCGTGCTGAACGTATCAATAAGAATTCAGAGCATTGCTATATACTTACTGAAACTTCTACCCAAAACATCTTTAAACAAATTGAAAAATTACAACCTGATATATTAGTAATTGATTCTATACAAACCCTACATACAGCTCATATTGACTCCTCTCCTGGTAGCGTTTCTCAAATAAGAGAATGTACAGCCGAACTTATAAAATACGCTAAAGAAACCGGTACAGCCGTTTTCTTAATCGGTCATATTAATAAAGATGGAGCAATAGCTGGACCAAAAATATTAGAACATATGGTTGATACTGTTCTTCAATTTGAGGGAGATAGAAATCATGTTTACCGAATTTTAAGAACTATTAAAAACCGATTCGGTTCAGCTTCTGAGTTAGGGGTATATGAAATGAATCAAAATGGATTAAGAGAAGTAAATAATCCATCAGAAATACTAATATCAGAAAGAGATGAGGCTACAAGTGGAGTAGGAATTGCAGCCACTATTGAGGGTGCTCGTCCGATTCTAGTAGAAATACAATCTCTTGTTAGTTCGGCAGTATATGGAAATCCCCAAAGATCGGCTACAGGATTTGACACTAAGAGAATGAACATGCTTTTAGCTGTTTTGGAAAAAAGATGTGGTTTTATGCTTGGGGCAAAAGATGTCTTTTTAAATATCACTGGAGGAATAAAAATTGATGACACTGCTATTGATTTGGCCGTAGTCTGTTCTATACTTTCTTCTGATCAAGATATTGCGCTTGACATGCTTACTTGCTTTGCGGGTGAGATAGGATTATCTGGTGAGATACGTGCTGTAAATAGAATTGAGAACCGGATTGCAGAGGCAGAAAAGCTAGGATATAAGCAAATTATTATTTCTAAATACAATAAGTTTAATGCTAAAGCATTTAACATTGAAATTGTACAATGCGGAAAAATTGAAGAGGTGTTTAGGTTGTTGTTTTAAATAAAAAAACCTCCTTATTTCTAAGAAGGTTTTTATTAACTATTTAAAAAATTATTATTACCAATCTGACAATGAATAAGTGCTTGATTTAACCATTTTCTTTACATAAATACCACCTGTATTTAAGTAGTTATCATACCTCCAAGTCATATTATTTGCATTAGTCATTATATCTATTCCACCTGAACCAGAAAATGATACCTGTGTCCCGTCAGCAAGAACAATATCTAAAGATAGGTTAAAATTATTCTGTGAATTAACAGAATAAAAACCTTCTCCATTCATTAAAGGTGATCCATCTGTTGAGGAAGAAAATACTGCCACTGAACCATCATTCCAAATAAACAATATATCCTCTCCAATTTGTCCCATTTCTTCTACACCATTAAGTTTTGCTGAAGTAGTTTCCCATACACCTGCTAAGGAATATATGCAACTCGCATCATCTTCTTCTGCATCAGCATTATAATTTGTTGCCTGTGAATCAGTACAACCCTCTTCCTTCTTACAAGATGAAAAAGTTAAAGCAATTGCTAAAAATAAATAAAGTGTTTTTTTCATAATAAATAAATTTTAAATTAATATTCGACAAATATAACATATCCGTTATATTGTATGCGAGAATTTATTGCAAATCTTTATAAATGGAAAAAAAGGATTTGCTTTGGGCTCTTGGCGAGAAGGTTAGATTAGCCAGAATGAGCAAAGGTATAACCCAAACTGAACTTGCCAATATCATTGGTAAAGATCAGCCTTCCATTAACCGACTAGAGAAAGGGAGAATCAATCCAAGTTATATTTATTTAACCGAAATATGTAGTGGCTTGGAGATTACGCTTCAAGAATTACTGAGCAACTATTAAGAGTATCATCTTGAGCGGTAGTCGAAAGATCTACAACTATAGATTGGCTTTGCCGAACAAAAAGCGTTTCTTCATTTCATTCAGAATGACAATTATTTCAAAATCTGAGCAGTGTGGTCTTTCGTTTTTACTTTTTCAATAATATCTTCTATTATTCCATTTTCATCAATAACAAAAGTAGTTCTGCTTATTCCATCATATTCTTTGCCCATAAATTTCTTTGGGCCCCAAACACCATAAGCATTAAGTACCTGTTTACTCTCATCAGAAATAAGTGAAAATGGTAAATCATGTTTCTCAATAAATTTAACATGTCTTTCTGGGCTATCAGCTGAGCAGCCCAAAACCACATATCCTTTATCCAAAAGTAACTTATAATTATCTCTCAAATTACAA
>Ga0308014_1000526_pt1 | contig 11203 bp, 10 predicted proteins | sample Neamet229_FD_203154 | JGI IMG/M metagenome (GOLD analysis project Ga0308014, IMG submission 203154) | Marine microbial communities from water near the shore, Antarctic Ocean - #229 | ecosystem: Environmental > Aquatic > Marine > Unclassified | place: Southern Ocean | collected 2014-07-28 | reverse complement strand
AAAGACTCGCCGCCCCGACCAAAAGCCCCACCGCAAAGGGTTTATAGAAAGCCTGTTCGTGATAGAAATCCTCGTAAAAGAAGATGGACTCTCTCTTAAGAGTGCTCATGTAGATAAACATCGCGATCCCTCCAATCAGCAAGGTTCCCATATTCAGGACCGCAGCAGCGTCTTCATCTTCCTCTCCTTCCAGCTGCCAGAAATCAATGGCAGTCATGTTGATCACACAGAATACCGCAAACAAAAGGATCTCGGAGGAAAACACCATATCGCCAAAAGGCAGAATCGGGGAATAGGCATGAACTCCCGCCGATGCTCCATAGGCAAAGGTCAGTCCAGCAACGAGATTCTTGCCAATCCCCGCGTGTCTCGATCTTGGACGGTTTAAGGTCAGCGCAAAGTAAACTCCCGAACAAAGTATCACAAAGAGGCCATACTGTAGGACCGTTTGAGCCAAACTAAATAAGACCGAATGGATGCACCAAAGCCCGCCCAGAAAAATGCCCGCCATAAATACCTTCGCGTATTTCTTGTGGAAGCGATGTCGTGTCTCCAGATCTCCCGGATCGATCGATCGCCTTGCATCGATAATTCGATCCAGTGCGTAAACGATCCAAACCGACACCCCTAGGGTCACCCACAATTCCCATGGCAAGCTTCTCACTCCCCATGCCTTTGAGAACATCCACGCCCACGCCAAAGCCACCAGCGGAGCATCCAAGCTCAACAAGTTCGGCCATAGCCACCAGGGCGCGCGTTTTTTCTCCATGAGGTTTCTTCGCAAGGAAATTCAACCCACCCCCCGCGAAAAGCAAGTCCGGCTTCCAAAGTGACGGTTTAATTCCGTGTTTCCTCCAGCCCGCCCACAAAGGGCGGCACCGGACATCCAATGGCATCGGCGATCGATCGCAGCAATTCCGCCTCGCGATTCGACAAATCCCCGTCCCTTGCAGCAGCCTTCCCGCAAGAGACCAGCAACTCTTTTTTCACCATCGGAGACGCTTGATCAAAGCGGTTCAGCACTTCGTCGAGATCGCTCAGGGAAGTTGTCCCCTGTTTCTCAAATTCTCCTATCCACCCTTCGGTCCCAGCCTCATAGGCTGCCGCTGCTTCAGCTTCATTCCCCGCCCCGATTTCAGCAATCGTGGACACCAGGAGATTTGCTTCATTCAAAAGCTTCGAAAATTTCGTATAGCGGATCTTACCAAATCCCCGTCTCTCAAAATGACTCACCAGATGACGCTCGATCACACGCTGAATCATGAACTCAAAGAGATTGACCTCCCGGTCGCTGGCTATCAACCATCGGGTGATCTCAAGAAAACGTCGATATTCCGACTCGCTCAAACCCCTCAATGTCGGCAGGGCCAGGTCGATCAGGGCAATCTTCCGCGCCGAGTGCAGGCCCCGGACTTCCTCCTGCCACTTCAATGCCAACGCCGTCGCTTCCTCACCTGCAGACTCTCTCAAAAAAGAAATCTCACTGGAAATCAAGGCCTCATCCTTCGCCAGCAAAAGCCCAAAGATCAGAGCCTGCGATTCTCCCCGGTCGTGACTTGCTGCCTTTAACTTTGGAGCCAAGGCCCGATGGATTTTCTCACCGGTTTCCACACTTCGTCGACTCTCTGCCCCCATCTCTGCCAAAGCCCCGATCATCGCCACTCCGGGCAATGCGTCAAAGGCACCCTTCTGACTTTTCTCGCCACGCTTCGCATGGCTCTCGGCCACCGACTTCAACTGAGAGTCCGAAAATTTCCCGTCCCAACTCTGTTCAATCTTCTTGATTCTTACTTCCAGGGGAGGATGGGTCGCCAACCCGAAACTAAACATCCCTCCACTTGAGAAAAACATGTGGCTCGCCTCACTCGCTTTGGGTGATTTAATCTTTGATCCGATCGACAGCCCCCCGATTTTCTTGAGCGCGCCCGATATCCCATCAGGATTCCTCGTGAATTGCACCGCCGAAGCATCTGCCAAAAACTCCCGCTGCCTTGAAACTGCCGCTTGAATCATCCGTCCAAAAAACACCCCGAGTGAGCCAATCACAATTAACCCAATCCCCACCAAAAACAGGGCCAGAACAATGCTTCCTCCCTCTTTATTGCTACTCCGGCGCGACGATAAACTCTGGTATCGCAAAAGCTCCACCATCCCCCGCCCTATGATCGAAAGAACGAGCAACCCAAAAACCATCCCCATCAGCCTCATATTCAGCCGCATGTCCCCGTTCAAAATATGGCTGAACTCGTGGGCGATTACCCCTGCCAATTCCTCCCGAGAAAGCCTCTGCAGACACCCGCGCGTCACCCCAATCACCGCATTCGATGGCTCGGTCCCCGCTGCAAACGCGTTGACCCCCTCCTCATTGTCCATCAAGAAGACCTTCGGAACAGGTATTCCGGAAGCGATCGCCATTTCCTCCACAATATTCAGCAACCTCTTTTCTTCAAAATCCGTCGATCCCGGCATCACCTGACGTCCACCCAGATCCTTCGCCACCACCTCTCCCCCACCATTCAACTGCATCGACTTAAATCCGCTCGATGCCAAAATAACACCGGCCGTCGCAATGGAAGCAGGGATCAAAATTCCCACTGCCTCGCCTCCTCCAACAACGAAGAAGATCAGGGCGTCCACCGCCACCACCACGCCAATCACGGCAAGAACGAACCAAAGCACGAGCCATTTGGTCCGCTTCCTTGCTTGCTCCTGAGCTTCAAAAAAATCCATTGGAATCTACTCTACTCATTTCGCTCCAAGCTCCACTCCTGAAACCGTTTATGACGTTCTTTCGAAGCCAGGTTCTCACCTTCGGGATGACTCCGAACAGAATCCCGACAGACCTGATTCGGGCTCCTGGTTGATCCAATTACCATATCGGAGTCCTCAAAGCTCCAGACGATCATTGGCACGTCTGGCTTAGTCAGAAATTGTTCATGAGCCCTCATCGCCCGCCATCCCATGACGAACCAAAGAATGGCGGAAATGATTCCAAATGTAATGAACAACTCAGGCACGAATCAGAGAAGCTTTCGATTTGCGGACATTTAGCTGAAATCGACCTTCACCGCGTCTCGCTCCGATTCATCGGATACCTCGAACATCACGGCCGGCCCAAAGTTAAACATCCCCGCGATCACACTGCTGGGGAAGGCTTCACGCTTGTTGTTATAGTGCATCACGGCATCATTATAGCCCTGCCTGGCATAGGCCACCTTGTTCTCCGTGCTCGTCAGTTCCTCACTCAACTGCTTCATATTCTCATTCGAACGCAGATCCGGATAGGCCTCTGAAAGCGCAAACAACCTTCCCATCACCGAGCTCAATCCACTTTCGGCCTGCATCAGCTTTTCCATTCCGCCCGCATCCTGGGGGGAAACTCCCTCACGGGCCGACTCCGCCGCATTGCGGGCCTTGATCACTGCTTCTAGGGTGTCTTTCTCATGAGCGAGGTAGGTCTTGGCGGTTTCCACCAAATTTGGAATCAAATCGTGCCGCCTTTTCAGCTGCACATCAATCTGGGCAAAGGCATTTCGAAAACGATTCCGCAACTTCACCAGCCCGTTGTATTGGCCAACCGTGAAAAAAAGAACCAACGCAACCAGTGCGCCAACAATGAGGAGCGGCACCAGCCAACCGGCCAGTGAAGCGAGGGTAAAAGGGATTTTAGACATTTCTGGATGAATTGTGAGAGTGGCCGAAGAAATTCGCCACTACAAAATCAGCAACAAATTCTCATTTCAGTTTTGAAAAATCCGTGGGCGTTAAAAACTTCGAATCCACCTTCTTTACCAACTTACCGTCCTTCACCGAATCCGTCTTCGCCGCTTTCCACTTTGGATCCGCCCCAAAAGCCTTCCAGTTTTTCTTAGCCGTTTCCCGATCCTTGTGAGTGATCAGGTAGACCAGTTTCGGACTCTTCCCCTCCGTCAGCCAATATCCGATATTCTTCATTCCATGGCTCTCCAAAATCTTTGTCGTGTGGTCTCGAAATCGAGCTAACACGCCCTCCATTTTCCCCTCGTTCGCAGTGTAAGTCCGCAATTCATAAACCTCAGCCGCGAGCGGACTGGCCATCAGAGCAAGGAAGGCAACTATCTTCATGCCCGCTCAAACTACCCACCTCATTCATGACCGCAAGCTACTCTTGCAGTCATGGCCCCGCTGACTATGGTCCCCCCCATGTTTTCAAATCTCGCTGACAGCCTCGACAAAACCTTCCGGAACCTCCGGGGTGTCGGGAAAATCTCCGAAAAGAACATCGCTGACTCCCTCCGCGACGTCCGCCTTGCTCTCCTGGAAGCCGATGTCGAACTCGGTGTCGTCAAAGACTTCATCGCCTGCGTTAAGGAAAAAGCCCACGGTGCCAACGTCCTCAAATCGATCAAACCCGGCGAGCAGATCGTCAAAATCTTCCAGGACGAACTCACCGAACTCCTCGGTGGCGACCAGGCCCCCATCAATCTCAATTCTCCGGGATACGTCCTCCTTTGCGGTCTCAACGGTGCCGGTAAAACCACCACTGCCGCCAAGCTCGCCCTTCGCTTGAAAAAAGAAGGCCGACGCCCCCTCCTCGTCGCCCTCGACCTCTACCGCCCCGCTGCCATCGACCAACTGGCCAAGCTCGCCGAGCAGGTCGATGTCCCAGTCTTCACCCCCGAAGAAGGAGAAAAAGACCTCATCAAAGTCGCCAAACGCGCTGTCAAATGGACCAAAGATCAAGACGGCACCGTCGTCATCTTCGACACCGCCGGCCGCCAGGAACTCGACACCAACCTCCTCGACGAACTCAAGGCCCTTCACAAATTCCTCAACCCCGGTGAGACCCTCCTCGTCGCCGACTCCGCCACCGGCCAGCAGGCCGTCTCCGTCGCCCAAACTTTCGACCGCGAAATCGGCATCACCGGCATTATCCTCACCAAACTCGATGGTGACGCCCGCGGGGGGGCCGCCCTCTCGATGCGCGCCGTCACTGGCAAGCCCATCAAATATATTGGCGAAGGAGAGAAGATGGAAAACCTCGCCGAATTCCATCCCAATCGCATGGCCGACCGCATCCTCGGCATGGGCGACGTCGTCTCAATGGTTGAGCAGGTCGCCGACAAGATCGACGAAAAGAAAGCCATGTCCGCCGCCAAGCGGATGCAATCCGGCAAGTTCGACTTTAACGACTTCCTCGATCAGATGAAAATGATCCAGAGCCTCGGCCCGCTCGATGGGATCCTCGGCATGCTCCCCGGCTTCCGTCAGATCAAAAAACAACTTCCCACCGGTGCCCTCGACGATGGACGAATCAAACAAATGGAAGCCATCGTCCTCTCCATGACCAAGCGGGAACGCACCCGCCCCATCCTCATTAAAGCGACTCACCGCAAGCGTATTTCCAGAGGCTCCGGAACCACCATCCTGCAGGTCAACCAGCTCTTGAAACAGTTCGGCCAAATGCAGAAAATGATGAAGTCCAAAGGCAAAATGAAGGACATGATGAAGCAACTTGGCGGCATGGGCGGCGGAGATGGCGGAGGCATGGGTGGGCTCGGCGGCATGATGGGAGGCATGGGCGGAGGCAAAGGCGGTATGCCCGACATGAATGACATGGGCGGCCTCGAAGACCTCCTCGGCGGCGGTAAAAAGAAACGCTAATCCAAAAGGAAGGCCGTTCTCCAGAGCGTCCCGCTCAACCAAATTACGGAGCTTAGATTTTAATCTGCGTTCTCAACCACGTCCCCTCAACACCCTCCTGAGAAAAACGGCTCGTCCCCTTAAACGACGACCTCTCTCGCCAAGCCCGCATAACTGCAGCCGAAGCAGACACCGCCCTCTATTCCGAAGACCTTAACCACTCCCAAAACTACGGAGACGTGACTGTCATCACCCCCTTCTCACCCTAGTTCACTTCTTCATTCCAAATAATTCCTTCTCATTCCCGCTTACCCCATCCACACTCCTGCAAAACCTTACGCCATGGAAAAGATCACCGCTCAAATCAAGAACTTCATCCAATACATCGCCCTCCAATTTATCAGCGATCCTAAGCTCGCCGAGCTCCGCATCGGCAACTCGGCTGAGAACAAGGTGAATTTTCGTCTCGTCCTCAGCCAACCGGATGTCGCCACCCTGATTGGACGTCAGGGGTTCACAGCCTCCACCATCCGCAGCCTTGTCAAAGCCGCCGCCGAGCGCGAAGGCGTCCAGGTCAACCTCCGCATCCACTCGCACGAGGAAGAGCGACAGTACACCGCTGCCATCGAAGCCAAGGCAATGGAATAGCATTCCTTGCTCACATATTTTTCAAACCCGCAAAGACTTCTGCCTTAGCGGGTTTTTTGTTCTAAGAACTTGGATCTAAGAGACGTTCCGTCATCCCACTTTTGCAATGAAGCGAATCCTTCTTTTTCTCCCCCTCCCCCTTGCCGCACAAGAGCTTCTCCCAGAACTCGTCGTAACCGCCAGCCGCACTTCGAAAGAGGCCCAGAACGTTCCTTACACCACCGAGATCCTCGACTCCGCCGACCTCCTCGCAAACTCCACCCGCACCCTCCCCCAGGCTTTTCTCGACACCCCCGGCGTCCTCGTTCAACAAACCACCCCGGGTCACGGCTCCCCCTACATTCGCGGCTTCACCGGTCGCCAAAACCTCCTTCTTCTTGATGGCATCCGCCTCAATAATTCGACTTGGCGCGGAGGCCCGGTGCAGTATTGGAACACCCTCGACGCCCAGGCCATCTCCTCCATTGAACTCATCAAATCCCAGGGCTCTGTCCTCTACGGCTCTGATGCCATCGGCGGCACCGTTAATACTCTCTCCAAATCCTCCGGCTTCCGTGATGAAGACGGCTTCTTCTCCGCCGGAGCGGCCTACTACCGCTTCGATACTAACTCCAAGTCCCACCTTGGCCGAGTCGAACAACGCCTCGGTGTCGGTGGTGAATGGGGCCTCATGCTCGGAGTTTCCGGCAAGGACATCGGTGACATCAAAGATTCCGCTCTCGGCCGTATGCACGGCACCGGCTACTCGGAAGAATCGCTTGACCTCAAGTTCGAATACGCTTTTTCGGACAGCCGCACGCTGACCTTCGCACACACCTATTCCGATCAGGATGACATCAGCCGGTGGCACAACACCATTAACAACCAAGGCTGGATCCACGGACGTTCCTTCACCACCCCCGGTTCGGACCTCCAACGGGATTACGACCAGGAACGCTCCCTCACCTACCTTCGTCTCCAAGACTCCGCATCCGACATCAGCTGGATCGACAATTGGCAGGCCACTTTCTCCTACCAAAAATCCCAGGATTCCGAATTCCGCGTCCGTGATTCCGGTCGCACTGATCTTAAAATCCTCGATGTCGATACCTACGGCCTGAGTTTTCAAGCGGAATCCGCCAGCATCGTATGGGGAGCTGATTTTTACCATGATGAAGTCGATTCCCAGGGGGGCCGCAACGGCATCGCACGAGCTTCCAATCGCCCCGTAGCCGATGATGCCTCATACGACTCCCTCGGTCTCTTCGCCAACTCCACCGGCTCCATCGGAGAACGCTTCAGCTATGATGCCGGAGCGCGCTTCACTTACGCCGAAGCAGAATGGGATGGCTACCGACCCGCCGGAGCAACCACCGACCAATCGGGCAATTCCTCCTGGGAAAACCTCTCCCTCTCGCTTCGCGGACAATATGACCTTAATAATTCCTGGAGCATCTTCGGGGGAGCATCCCAGGCCTTCCGCGCCCCCAACCTCGATGATCTCACCGGCAGCCAGTTCGCACTCAATGGACTCAGCTCCAATGGTTCACCCTCTGTCGATCCCGAGACCTATCTCACCGCCGAACTGGGAACCCGCATCGACAATAACAACCTCTCGTTTCAACTCTCCGGCTACTCTACTAGGATCGACGACGGGATTGTCCGGATCGGAGATGGCATGGGAGGACTCATCACCACCAACGGGAGCGATGGATATATCTACGGATTTGAAGCGCGCACTGCGTGGCAGTTCCACCCGCAATGGGAACTCGCCGCACACGCTTCCTGGCAGGATGGCAAACAAACAACCGGAGGGGTGGAGGACACCATTCGCCGGATAAACCCGCTCAGCGGAGCCGTGTCACTCAAGTGGACCGATCCCGATGAGCGCTACTGGGTTTCCGGACGCGTTCAAGCGGCCACCCGTCAGGACAACCTATCGGCCCTTGCTGCCAACGACACCCAACGTATTCCGGTCAACGGAACTCCCCAACACATCACCGCCTCCATCTACGCAGGTTGGGAGGTTTCAGAATCACTCCAGCTCAACTTCGCCTTCGAAAACCTCACCGATGAAGGCTATCGCATTCACGGCTCGGGACAGAATGCGCCCGGACGAAATGCCACTGTCTCCGTAAAATATGAATGGTGATCGGTTTGGTGTCGTTTAATCTGCAAAAGCTAATGAAACGACTCTACCGGCTCCTTTTGCTCCTCTCCCTCGCGGGCACGGCTTTCGCTGGCTGGAAGTACCGCGATCCCATCATCAGCTTTTACCGACAGCATATCGCCAGCGAAGCTTCCGAAAAAAAAGACGTTCCCGATCCCGCCCGCTACCAGGAACTCATCACGGAACTTGAACAAAAACGCCAAGCCCTCGCCGATCGTTACGCTAGGGCCCGCACCGCACAGGATTTTTCTTCGGCCATCTCAGAAAGCCGCACTACCCTCGAGGCTACCCTCCCTGAAATGATGAGCTGCTGGCTCGGCACCCCATGGGATTTCCATGGCACCTGCGAAACCCCGGGCTCGGGCAAGATCGCCTGCGGCTACTTTGTCTCCACCATCCTTCGAGACGCCGGCTTTCAGGTGGAGCGCTTCCGCCTCGCCCAGCAACCCTCACAGGGCATCATCGCAACCTTCCTTCCGAAAGAGGAGATGCACATTCGCGCCAGCCTCGACTACGACACGTTCCTTGATCAAGTCACGGCCCGCGGCCCCGGCATTCGGATTGTCGGTCTCGATAGCCACGTCGCCTTTCTCATCGTCCCAGAATCAGGAGACCTCCGTTTCATTCACTCATCCGGTGCTGCCTCCAAATGCGTGGTTGATGAAAACCGGGAAAACGCCGGTGTCTTGCGCAGGTCGAACTACCGCGTCACCGGTAATCTCACCGACAATGATGAAGTCATCTACCGTTGGCTTTTCGGCGAAAAGTGGCCGACCAAACTCTAGGAAAGGAGTTCTAGCTCTTGTGCTTCTTAAGGCGTTTATCCAACCCCTTCACCGCCTTGTTATCCTTGAGTGATTCTAAAACGTCCCGATAGTTGGCCGCTACGATCTCATAATCATCACGTGACACCTTGAGATCGGTTTCGAACCCCTTGAGAGCTTTGTCGAAGTGCTCCCTGGCTTTATCAACCTCACCCTCCCGGACCAGGACAAGGGCCAAGTTTCCGTGAGACTGGGCCGTCTCCACATGGATGTCGCCGAAGATCGTCGTCCGCGACTCCAGAGAAAGATTGTGCATCTCCTTTGCCCGGTCATCGTGTTCCGCTTTAAAATAAAGTGTCCCGACATTGTTGTAGAGCACTGCCGTTTTCTCATGCTCCGGACCCAGAGTCTCATGATAAGCCTTCGAAGCAGCGAGGAGAAAGGTTTCCGCCTTATCGAAGTCATCGTCCGCCTCGTAGATGAAAGCGAGATTGTTGCTGATGTCCGCGATGTCCAGCACTGCCGGGGGAGTCAATCTTTCGAAGGCTGCAATTGCCCGTTGGTAAAATGATTTTGCCTGATCCGTATCGCCGCTCATCTCATGTGTGTGCGCCATTCCCGCACACACTCTGCCGATTCCCTCGTCGGCATTGCTTGTGCTGCTCATTAATCCAAGGGCCTCAACGTAGTCATTCTTGGCCGCATCGTAGTCTCCCATATTCCGAAGAAAAATCGCCCGCAGTTCAAGGCCGCGGGACAGATCATGATCGGACAAAAGGTCCGTCTCCTTGTTGGCTCTGGCTTTGTCCACAGCCTCATCTCCGAGCTTGCGGAGTTCCTCCGTATTCCACTCATCGATAGGGGCTCCCATGAGATTTTCAAATTTTGCGAGTACGGATTCTGAGGCGGAAGCAGGCATGATTGGTAAGATGAAACGAAAAGACTGACGTTTTCTGTCACTTTTGAGACAGAAGATCAAGGCAGTGATCTCGAGATTTTGGTAATTTCCCATAGACCTGAAGAATCCCCAAATGAGCGCCCTTCCCCAATCCCAGGATCCTGGCAACCTCTCTCTCATAGTAGAGCAGTGCTCGTCGACTTGCCCCCTCGCGGGTCAAATACCCCAGTCCTCGCTTGAGCAGGTCACACATCTCCGGCTCAGAGTGATCCAGCTCCAGCACTAATTCTAGTAACTGCGCAAAGTAACCAGCCACCAGCGCATCACGATAGCTCTTCCTCAATTCTTCCCGGAAATCCAAGACCGCAACTTCCCTCAAACTGTGCAACTCTCCCTTTTTGTTCCGCCCCCATTCAAAGTCCGCCTCCAAAAATAAATCCAGTCTTCCTGCAAAGGCGCTTTTCGACCGCCGAGCTCCCTTGGCCACCGTCTTAATCAAGCCCGCCTCCTCGCTCATCCAATGCACGATCAGGCTCGTATCTGTCAGCTTTGTCAGCCGGATGATCGTCCCGCGTCCACTCTCCATTCCTCGGACTCTAGTGCCCAAATTTCAAATCCTGAATTCTAAATTTGAAATCCTGCCTCAAAATGCCAAACCCCTTGCGTGCCAGACACCGTCCCTGACCCCGCCTCCCAGGATGCCCCGCGCTCACCTTTTGCCGGATGCCTCATTCTCATCGTGATGGGCCTCGTCGTTCTCATCCTCATCGCATCCGCGGGTTACACCGTGAAAAAACAGACCGACGCCTATAAAACCTTCACCGAGGAAGAAGCCAAGCCCGCCCCCGTCGCCGAACTTCAAAACCATGAGCCCGAACTTAATTCGCTCATAAACCGACTCCGTCACTTCGACAACGAAATCAAATTCGAACGCGCCGCCGAACTCTCCCTGTCCCCGTCCGACATCAACTTCGCCATCGCACACTTCGAGGTTCTCAACAGTTTCCGCGGTCAACTCTCGTTCGAAAAAATCACTGACACCCAAATCAGTGGTAACATCCACTACCCCTTTCGCTCCACCTCGGAACTTCCCGAGTTCGTCCGTGGGCCGCTCAATATCGA
>Ga0308014_1000521_pt1 | contig 11267 bp, 8 predicted proteins | sample Neamet229_FD_203154 | JGI IMG/M metagenome (GOLD analysis project Ga0308014, IMG submission 203154) | Marine microbial communities from water near the shore, Antarctic Ocean - #229 | ecosystem: Environmental > Aquatic > Marine > Unclassified | place: Southern Ocean | collected 2014-07-28 | reverse complement strand
TGGATAAGCTTGCGTTAAGATTGAGTGTGCTAGTACTGTAGCAGTAGTGGTTCCATCACCTGCTTCTTTCACAGTTTTTCTAGCAGCTTCCTTTAAAAGCGTAGCACCCATATTTTCTATTGGATCTAATAAAACTATTGAATCCGCAACGGTTACACCGTCTTTGGTTATAATAGGTTTACCTCCCCCGTCTTCTAATATTACACGTTTACCGCTAGCACCTAGTGTGGAACTAACGGCTTTTGTGAGTTTATTAATACCTTCAAATAGTTGATCCTTAGCTTCGTTACCAAAGCTTAGGTTTTTGACAATCGCGTCTGACATAATTTAATTTAATTTGATTTAATTTTAATTGATTGTTATTTAAAGGTTTTTACGACTTTAGGTCCGTTTATAAATTCTATTTTTTTAGAATAGTGGTCAACAGAAGCGTCAATTGCTGATTCAGCTCCTTCTAGTGTTTCCCTACGGGTAACGTCGTTCCAAGTTCCTTCTTTCTTAGGGTCTTGGTATTCGGTTTGATAAAAACCGTTTGGTAGTTGGGTGATTCGCCAGTTACCTTTATCAGCTATGTGCTTCCAAAGATTTATGGTTTCATCGGAAATTTGTGGTTGACTATTCCACGAATGAGTCTGGTAAAAAAGTGTCATTGGTTTTGGTTTTAATTAATTATAAGGTTTACAGTTTATTATCACTTAATTTTAAGCACCTTTACAAGTGCAGCGGTTATTCCCACAAGAGCATTGTTTAGTTTTGTTATAAACAGTATCAAAAGCGGTTGCACCTAGTATTGTTAATTTATCTATTATATCACTTTGCATATCAATTATCATTTTTTCTAACTGATCATTTCTTTTTTCCATTTGATCCGCAAGCGACTGTAATGATTCATTTTTATTTTTTAAAGTATTTACTTCATCTGGGTTTCTACCTATAATAGCATATATAACTACAGATAAAGATCCTACTATCATACCTACTATAGATACAAATATATCTTTGTTATCTTTTGGTATTTGATAAAAAGAAAGAAAAAGCAATAGTGCAATAACTAATGCAAATATACCTGCCGCTCCGGCGTAGTGTCTTAAGTCTCTTGAAGAATTTGTTGCCATATTTTTTTTGTTTATTAAAGACTAAATGTTATTGTACCTGTTCCTGCTGTAAATGTTGTTACTTTATCTGTGCCAACTGTAGCGGTTGTTGCTGTTAAAGCTCCGGGTACTGTAATAGTGTATGAAGAAGGATAGCGTAGTATGACTACACCTGATCCGCCAGCTCCTCCTCTTTGCGTTGTAGTATTGCTATTGTTAGTCCAAGTACCACCACCACCACCACCACCAGTATTGACTGTACCAGCATAAGCTCCTCCACTAGCGCCGCCACCTGTACCTCCTAAACCTATATGATAAGGTGTAGAACCTCCTGTATTTCCACCTCCCCCACCACCGCCAGCGTATGTTACAGTAGAACCAGTTATAGAATTAGCAGAACCGTTACCTCCATTATTTCCAACAGTACAACCTGCTTGAGAGGCGCCACCACCACCGCCTCCAATAGCGTTACTTAAACCAGAATCAGAAGTATTACCGCCATTTTTACCTTGACTTGGTGTAGTTGAAGGAATGTTTCCAAACCCAGCACTACTAAAACGGGCTCCACCTCCAGAGCCCCCATTTTTTCCTACGGTACTTGAAGAGCCACCACCCCCACCTCCAGCAGATGTTATTGTAGAAAAAACAGAGTCACCGCCATTCGCGCCAATACCGCCATCATAATTCCAAGCTGCACCTGTAGCACTAGGCGCACCACCGGCTCCAATTGTTACTGTATAATTTGTACTAACGTTTAGTACTAAAGAAGTACCTCCATAATTCGTTCTATAACCTCCGGCACCACCACCGCCGCCTATTCCTCCTCCACCCCCTCCAGCAGCAACTACTAAATAATCAACTATTAAAGGAATAATTGCATAATCTATTTCCCACCACTGTGCGTTTGTTGTGTCATAATATTCTACAAATCCTGTAGTAGTGTTAAAACGCATTTCACCATTAGATGGTGATGTTGGCCTTTCTGCAGTTGTACCTGTAGGTAGCTTAAATGCTGAATTGTCAGAACCAAAGTCAAATAATTCTGGTACCTCTATTTTTGTTATTGCCATTTATATATTATTATTTTTAAGTTGCTGCAAATGCCATGTATATATAAGTGCTCCCATTGGTGTTTAAGGAAGACCCATTGTTTTTTAATTGAAACCCATTATTTAAATATTCAATCCAAGTATAGGGAGAATATTCCGCCGCACTTGATTGTGCTTGTAAATATGTGGTTTTAGTTGCGGCAACTTGCCTTTTATTATCTGACATTAGCCATAGTCCTGTTCCTGTTGTGTTTTTTACCATAACAAAAGCTGGTTCAAAATCTGTTGTTACAATAGGACCTGTTGCACTTCCATTCCCAGTATAACTCCCTATTTTGCTATAACCTGCTACTGAATGGAAGCAGTAGGCGATGTATTCTGCTGATTGATTGTTATATAGTCTTTCCGCTGTCGATGTCCCATTAGTGGATAATACAGTACTATTTGCAGAAGTATAATAGTTGGGGAAAGTTGTATACATAGAAAGGTCCCTATCTAAAAGCAAATATCCTTCTGTTCCTGTTACTAAGCTACTGAGATTAACTTGCCAACCTAAAGTAGCACTCGTTTTTTTAATAATATATAATTCAGGGGTAGACGAAAGTCCGTGCCCTATTGTTTGACTTGCTAAATCGTTACCTGACCACTTCACAATACTAAACCCTGCTGCTGTATTGGCAGAAACAGAACTTGTTATACTACCATCAGTATTACTTACAGCTGTTCCCCCTGCTTTCCAGTTCCAAGCTACATAAGACCCAGATGCCGAATCATTTAATTGATTACCCGAAACACCAAACCCGTCTGAGTTAAACCCAGTCATATAGGAAGAATAGTTATTTTGTGCAGCAGTAGTATTTGAAACTAATCTAAACCCGCTTGTTCTTACCGAATCAAAAAGGGCGTGAGCGTGTGATGAATTTGCTGAGTTGTTCCTATTTTTTATCCAAGTAAAATCTGGTTGAAATCCTACACCTCCTACATTTTGAGTAGTACCATTACCAGTATATAAAACAGTATTAAAATTATCGCTTCCCAGAGGTATAGGCACTTTATTAACAAAGTTTTTCCACGCAGTCCCATTATAGAACTGCATTGTACTTGCTGATCCCTCAGAGGCTTGGCTTTGATCATTTCTAATCATACCCTCTTCTGGTGTACCCGCAAACGCATCACCTGTTGGAAATTTTAATCCATTAGTACTTTGTGCCTGGTTTAAATCCGTTACACCTGTTATTACTTTTGTTAATGCCATAGTTTAACTAAATGATATTGTTCCTGTGCCAGCAGTGAATGTTGTTACACTATCTGTGCCAACTGTTGCAGTTGTTGCTGTTAATCCTGCCCCTACTGTTATTGTTTTTGTATTCGGGTAGCGTAGTATTACTATACCTGAGCCGCCAGCTCCCCCGGAATTACCACTATTAATTCCACCTGATCCACCACCTCCGGTATTAGCCCCACCAATAGAACCATTATCATTTGTTGCAGTTGCTCCAGTATTTATAGCACTTCCACCTCCAAGACCTAATCTTGGCCCTCCTGCTCCTCCTCCTAATCCGCCATTAGCTCCAGTTGTTCCAGCGGCTCCGGCTCCACCACCCCAATAGTAATTATTCCCATCTATATTTATTTGAACACCATCTCCTCCATTTCCAGCTATTCCAATAGTTCCAGCTCCACCCCCGCTGCCAGAATTAGTTCCGTTTCCGGTTCCTCCATTATTACCATAAATTGAAGCCCCACCAAATGCTACATTAGTAGACACTGCACTTCCGCCAGCTTGAGAACTATTTGAATCTCCATCTCTTGTGCCTCCACCTCCAGAGCCACCGGCTTTACCAGGTCCAGCTTGGCTACCACCACCTCCTCCTCCTTTAGCTCTCACTATGTCAGACGATAATAATTGTATGTATGTATCTGTTCCGTTTACCCCTCTTGAGTTTCCACCACCACCAACACCACCCAAACCAATATTTAATGTATATTGCTTTGAAGTATCTAATTTAGTAGCTTGATATATAACAGAACCAGCACCTCCAGAGCCACCTACGTCTCCTGTAATACCACCGCCACCCCCTCCTCCTCCAGCAACCACAAGGTAGTCTGCAGCAGAATCAAAAAATGTTATATCACCAGTACCACCTGTAAACTTAAGTGCGGTATCAGAGCCATCTATAAATTTTGTTGGGAAGTGTTCGTTATAAAGATCTTCAACATCTCCTGGGGTTAATGCTGAAGAAAATATTCTTACTTGGTCTATTAATGCGTTTGGTATTTGAACCCCTGGATTTGCTGTGTTTGTGCCTATATATGCTGACGTGGGGTTTAAAGTGTGGCTTGTAATAGTTACAGAAGCCGCTTCTACTCCATTGATGTATAATTTAGCTAATGTTCCATTGGCAACTAAAATAATATTTTGCCAAATGGTTGTAGAAAGAGAGTTAGATGAACTATTTATAATAACTCCACCAGTATATGCAGCTATATTATTTGAACCACCAAAACTAATGTTAAAATAATTAGAACCCTGAACGCTGCCAAACAGCCTATCATTATTATCTATAGAATATGGATTAACCCACAGAGAAATGGTTCTTGTTGCTGATAATTCTGGTAGACTACTAACATTAATATATCTTGTATTTGCGCAATTAAAAGAACTTCCAAACCTTCCTTCTAAATAAGAAGAACTTGAAGGCGTGCCATTGTATGCATATAAAACATTTGTAGCTGTGCCGTTATAAGCCCCACCAGTGTCATTTGCATTACCACTGAATTCATAAAGAGCCATTCCGCCTGCACCAACTGGATAATTAAGCGTGGAGGAGGTTGCTGAAGTTTCAGCATAAAGCAATGCTACATTTGAAGCACTTAAAGCTGTATTGTATATTCTTACTTGGTCTATTGAGCCGTTCCAAAGCAACGTTCCTTGACCAAATCCACCTAGTGTTAAGCCATTAGCGCCAGCTGCCATTGTAAGTGATGAAGTTTGCGTACTTATTAATGAACCATTTAAGTATAATTTTATTTGTGTTCCATCAACAATAACTATTAAATTTGTCCATGAATTTAAATAAGAAGTAAACGATTGTGGTGACCACCCAGTCCACAACGTGCCAGCTGAATTTCCAACATAAATATAAATTTGATTTGAGGCATCTAACTCTATTAAAAACCGACCATTCAATGCACTTGTATTAAAATCCCCACAAAGATGTCTACGAGTACTTCCAGAAGGTACTTTAACCCAAAAAGAAAAACTTTGAGGGCTCCCAGTAATAAAATATGTTGTTGATACTTTACTACTACTCCCATTAAATATACCTCCTTGTCCTATATAGCCAGACGGTGCTGAATCATTAGCATTACTATCCAATTTATAATAAGCTGTATTTGCTACTGGATATGCTGTATCAGCTACTGTATCTGCTGTAGATGGTGTGTTAAGTGTACCTGTAGTTGTAAAGTATGGTAAATCAGTAGTTGGGTATCTAAGTATTACTGCACCAGAACCGCCATTACCTCCAGAACCACCACCACCACCTTTTCCATATGTACCTGGATTTGGCGTTGGGGTACTAGTTGTACTACCACCCCAGTTGAATCCAGCTCCTCCACCCCCTTTAGTAGGCGCAGCTCCAAAACCAATAGCTGAAGTATAACCAGCAGCACCACCTCCTCCTGCATAATCTACAACAGAGCCTGTAATAGACACATCAACTCCTTCTCCACCGGCCCCTGCCACACTTTGAGTAGGTGAAATTGGTGTTTCGCTTGCGCCACCTCCACCACCACCACTATAGTTAGGTGCTGCAACGCCAGTTCCACCATCAAATCCTTGTCCAGAAGGAGTGGCAGTTCCTCCAGATGTTGACCATCCACTTCCACCACCTGATCCGCCATTACCTCCATTGCTTCCACTAGAAGCTCCCCCAGCACCACCTCCAGCGGCGGTTATAGGTGAACCAGTAAAACTACCTGAAATAGAAGAATTAGCTCCTGCCCCCCCAATTGGAGCGTAAGCCGTTCCGGAACCGGGACCTCCTATACCTACCGTAATTGTATATGCAGTGGATAAACTTAAATCTATTTGTGACTGGTTTCCGGAACTTGTTGAGGGGGCTGTAGCATATGTCGTTAGCAATCCACCTGCACCAGCACCTCCTGCACCACCACCACCACCACCGCCAGCTAAAACCAAAAAGTGTGTGGGAATAGGTGGCAATGCAATTGCAGTTTCTTTTAGTGTTTTCCACCCTGTACCGTTATATACTAAAGTTGTATTAGCAGTAGTATCAACACGCATATCCCCCGCTGTCGCAGAGCCTGGCTGTTGAGCTGTAGTACCTTTAGCCCAAACAAGACCACCGGTATTTCCGCTTAAATTTATTAAGTCTGTAGATACTTTCGTACTCATATTATGTTGTTGTTACGAATTCAATTACTGAATTATTTGGAGGTGCTGTTGTAAATGTTAATGTAACACCAGATACAGTATATGAAGATTTAGCTTGGTATACACCATTTATAAATACATTTACATAATTAACTGATGATGGCGTTACTGATAAAGTATATGCTGTTTGAGCACCGGTTCCAGATCCTGTATCTACTGTTATAGTAGGTAAGCCACCTGCTGCTGCCCAAGTACCATCTGCCTTTAAAAAAGTACCTGCCGTTGCACTTGTAGAATCTGGCACATACCCTGCGTTACCCGCGATTGCAACCCCTGCAAATCCAGCAGCTGCAATATCTAAATTAAATGTTGATGAAGTTGTTGTTATACCAGCTCCACCTGTAATTGTTACATTAGAATTATTAGTCACCGATGTATTCGATCCAGAGTCACCTGCAAGATTCCATCCTACATAACCCCCAGCTGAGCCGCTAGCTGCAGTTGTTATTCTACCCTGTGCATCTACGGTTAGATTTGTGTTAGTGTAAACACCAGCTACTACACCTGTATCAGGCATAGACACCGCTCCTGCAGCGATACTTAATCCACCCGCCACTGGAAAATTAGCAACACCTAGTGTTGTATCAGTGGCTACAACTACATTACCCTCTACTTCTATCCAGTCTCCAGCTACAGAAGCTCCCGCCGCTGCATCTGTTTGACATATTACCTGGTCCCCTACTTCTAATTGAGTTGTACCATAGAAAGAACCTGCTGTAGTTACTACATAAAAATCTCCAATAGATATAGCTACTCTAGTTCCACCAGTTGTTAGATTTGTTGCACCACCGTCTATAACACCAGTGCCTGCGTCAAAGCCACCTTTAAATTCTAAGGTACCCACCAACGCTGCATTTATAGCTGTTTGTATTTGTGCTCCCGTAGCTAAGTTCGCAGACACCAACGTTACCGCAGATGTATTAGCTGCCACAGTGGGATCAGCGGCCGTACCACCTATCGTTATAGTATCTGTATTACCAGATGTTACAGTTGCAACCCCTGAAGGGGCTGGGGTAATCCAAGAGGTAGCTGTTAAAGTAGAACTTAATAGTTGGCCAGCAGTACCTACAGAACCCGCACCATCTTTAAAAGTTCCATTGACTTCAATGTCTTGTAGTGATAAATCACCCGCTATCGTTATAGTAGTTGCAGCCTGGGTAATTATTGAATCCCCAATTGCCGTAGCGCCAGTAAATAATGCCAATGTGTTAGTCGTACCTGTACCTGCAATGTTTCCATTGTCTGTCCACGTTACATTCGCACCTATACCCCCACTCGTTAGTACCTGTCCAGCGGTACCTTTACTACCATTTAAATCTATATAAGCGTTATTTGTGGAACTTGTTAAAACAATGTTTTCCGCATATGCCGTTTGACCAACCCAAATGTTTCGCCATTTATTTGCAACCCCACCTAAATCTTTTAACCCGTCCCCACTAGGCCATACCTGTCTACTTGTTATAGTTATAGTTTCTCCAGCCGCAACATCAGCAATGGCAGAGTCTTCTATATCAATACCGTTAGCACTCCATTTACTTAATGTATTAAACGTACCCGTGCCTGAGACTGTACCCGGGTGATTAGTAGTTACAAATGCATATATGTCACCCCCTGTAGCAAGTGATAATCCATTTTGAACAATAGCAGCTGTAACGCTACCCACTGTGGGCTGCTGCGCTGTACCACCGATTATTATAGTATTAACATTACCGGAAGTAACAGATGTTACCCCAGCCGAAAGATTTTGTATAGACTGTACAGTAAAACTTACTGTTTTAGTTCTTCCATTGCTGCTAGCAGAAGTACCTAAGACTAAATCTGATACTTTTGGAGTAATTAAAGGATAACTATTTATTATTGCCATTTTATATGTTTTTTATTTTTTATATTTTTAACAAGTCCCAATGTTTATTACAAGACCAGAGCTATTAGTTTGATTCCAATAAGTACCATCTGAATAATAGTCTGCTCCAGCAGGAGCACACCCATCTGAAGTATTCCAAACACCGTTCATTGCCTGTGGGCTAGTACTACCCGTAACATAGAAGTAATCATTTAAAGTATCATTACATGCGGTTACTGAGTTACCCCCGTTTCCAAGCGCTATGTAAGTGGTACTTGAGTAACATGAAGTACTTGCTGTGCTAACTACACCCCCGCCACCTATAACTATTGCACTACCGGACCCGGATTTTGAATATGTTCCGGATGCTTTATAACTACCACTTGTTCCATCATTACCCGATCTTAATGTTGCTCCTGCTAAAGAACCAAAGTAATACCAAGTTTGAAAAGAACCAGGATTCGAACAAGCACCATTCGCACAAGTCCCCGCATTACTCCCTATGGAAATAGAATTAGGTGCATTTAAAGCTACAGTTCCTTCGGCAGTAACTTGGTAAGTGGTTGAACCAGTTCCAAAAGTGCCGCTGATAGCGCCTTCTCCGCTTAGCGTAAGTGCTGATGATGCTGTATAGTTAGCATTAGTAGTAAGAGTAGTTGCTGGAAAACTATAACTTACTCCAGCAGTACCTGATTCTGTAGCAGTACCTGTGGAAGTAGTATAATTAGAATTTCCGTTCCATGTTAAGTTATATCCTGCAGGAGGGCCTTGAACATTATTAGTTAAGTTTTGTGTTACTGTATATTGTATTAATCTTACTGTCGCAGCACCTAACGCTGTACTAATAGGTGCATCAGAATATATAGTGTTAGTTCCCGAGTTTGCACCTGCTGGAGCTGAAACAACCCATTCATAATCTGTATTTAATGCTGCTCCTGAACTAAAATTATAGGTAACAGATGAAGTATCACCTACTTCCGTCGCGCCATTTGGGTCACCCGTTACATACCAACCCGCCGCCGGACCGCTTATTGCAGATGTATCTAAGCTTAAAGTAGCTACTATATTTGGACCCGTTGGTATAAGCTCTACTGTTGCATTACTTAATGTAGTGGTTACAGTGCTATTTGCCGATCCAACAACGCCTGTTATTGGTTGCGATGGGCTTATTGTTGGAGCAGTACCTCCTTGCCACCTATAATTGCTATTTAAAGTTACAGTTGTAGTAAAAGAATAGGGGTCACCCGTTGAGCCTGTTTTAGAAGAAGACGGAACAGTTGATACAGTATATTGAGATCCATTTATTCCATCAGAGATAGTATGCGTTACCGTAAACTGCGCACCGCAACCATCATCAAATACATTATCCGCACCGTCATTAACAATACATATGCCCTGGCTACCTAAGTAAACAGCCGTTATATCATTAGCACCTAGTTTAAATGCAGCCATTATGGAATAATGTATAAAGTATTAGCATCAGGCGTGCCTATAGCATTGTATTCCGCCTGTGTAAGAGATATTATATTAGTAACAGAAGATACAGAGGTATAAGTATCTGTACTGTTATTTACAGCAGTTGGGGCAGTAAGGGTTATATCACCAGTAGCTACATCAGCAACGAGTGGTGCAGTAGCGGTTACCGATGTTACCCCTGAATTTGTTATCGTTACTGTATTTGTAGCTGCAACGGCGGTAGTTATACCCGTGCCACCGGCAATTGTTACAGTTTCTGCCTCATCCACCTGCTCTGCAGTACCAGTATCAGCTGCGAGGTCCCAAGAACTCATAGATCCACCCCCTGCAATAGTAGCCCAGGTGTTGTCACCTCTAAGATATGTAGTTCCACTGGGTGTACCCGTAGCAGAAAACCCCAGTGTAGGGTTAAATACATCAGTATTGTCTACAGAAACAAAATTTAGTGGCGCATCGACAGCAGTCACAGTCCTAACCCCTTCATTTGTTATAGTAACAATGTTAGAAGCAGTAGATATCCCTATATTATCGCCCGGGGATAGCCTAACAGTATTAGTTACCGCATTTGTATCTGTTAAGGTTAAGTCAGTATCAGTCCCATTAGCTACAGAAGTAAAAGTATATACGTTTGGAGTAGCATTTGGCGGTACCTCCCAGCGACCATCCCCTCTATAGTAACTATCACTAGATGGAGTTCCCCCCGATGTAAACAAATTAATATTTATACTCCCCGAAGTCGTAATAGGTGAACTATTAATGGTTAAAAAACCATCAGTGTTAGCTAACCCAACAGATGTTACCGTACCACCGGTACCCGCAGCAGGTATTAAACCAATTATATCTGATATACTAAAGCTTTTAGTTGGGTTCTCCCCGCTTTCATCAGACAGGAGGGTACCTATAACTACATCTGAAGCCGTAGGCGTCGCCTGGGGGTATGAATATATTATTGCCATGTCTTATTAATTTTTTAAGTTTTCTCTACCATAATCCTTAGCGTAAGTACTTTCCCTACTCTTAGATTCTTTAGGAGAGGCATAACCTATTCTCGAAGCTTGAGTAGTTGTTAGCTTTCCCCCCTTTTCTTTATACTCCGCAAATCTTTTTTTGTTACTATCCGAAGAGGTATCAATACCTTCTTCCTTATTTTTTCTTTCAGAGCCACTTAGCTTTTCTTTTCTTAACTGAAATGGAGAGCCCGTCCCATAAGCAGCAGGTGAATTCATTTCTGTTGGGGAAGTGCCTACTGTAGCACTATATACATATTGCATTTGGCCCCCTTTATTTTTTTCTTGAGTTAAGTTTGCTTTAGGGACATCACCTCCAGGGTTAAATTTTCGGAAATT
>Ga0308014_1000509_pt1 | contig 11394 bp, 10 predicted proteins | sample Neamet229_FD_203154 | JGI IMG/M metagenome (GOLD analysis project Ga0308014, IMG submission 203154) | Marine microbial communities from water near the shore, Antarctic Ocean - #229 | ecosystem: Environmental > Aquatic > Marine > Unclassified | place: Southern Ocean | collected 2014-07-28 | reverse complement strand
CGCCCTCTCAAAAAACTCTATATGACCGGAAAACACCCTGGAGCCATTCCCCAAATCAGCGCCCCCGAAGCCGCTGATATTGTTGCCGACGGCCGCGGCTGGTCGAATAAGTATCGCAACGATGCCTATGATAAAATCAGCGAAACTGACCTCCTTAAACTCCTGAGCAGTTGGTCTCCCATCGTTCGCGAACGTGCTGCCATCGCTCTCGGGCGGAAAAAAAGCAGCAACCCGGTTCCTACTTTGATCAGGATGCTAGGTTCTTCTGATCTGGAAACCCGCTACGGAGCCTGCCAGGCCCTCTCCCAGCTAAAACACACCGGAGCCGACGCCGTCCCTGCCTTGCTCGAAAATCTCAATCACCCCGACCTCTGGCTCCGTATCGAAGCGGCCGAAGCTCTCGCTCACATTGGAAAACCTGCCATGAAAGCTCTCCCGAAACTCCTCACCATGCTGGCCAAGGGATCGACCAAAGAAGATCCACGCGCCATGGAACAACGCTATCTGAGCTTTGTTGTCTTTGGAAAAATGCTCAGAAATTCGCTTGAGAACATTGACCGGGACCTCTTAAGAAAAGCGATCGTCGCCGGACTTCAAAATCAGGACGGACGTTCCCGGGGCTCCGTTGGCCAGATTTACAACAAGCTCTCCTACGACGAAATCAAACCCATTCTTCCCGCCATTTATGAGGCCATCGCGAAGCCTTCGCCCAGCGGAATCATGTTTGCCAGCGGGGTGCGGCTTGCTGGTTTGGATCTCCTTGCCAAACACCGGATCAAGGAAGGAATGCCCCTTTGCTTCGAAGTCATGCAGATCGACAAGTGGGGCAAGGCTGCCCGGATACCCCGCTGCCTCGGTTCTCTCGAAAAATACGGCGCTGGTGCCAAGCCCATTCTTCCCAAGCTCAAGCAACTCAAAAAAGACCTCCTCGCTCACCGGGAGAAAAAGAACCTCCTGAAGCCCATCGAGCAGGTTCGCAAGATGATTGAAAAAATCGAGAACTCGACCGACTCCATCGAACTGCGCAGTATTCAATAGATGAAGATGCTCTTTCGCTCCTTGCTTTCTCTTTTCGTCATCGGCCCGATGGCCGCCAATGAAAAGGAAAAGGCCTCCGCCCCCCTTGCCGACCTCAAACTCCCCGGAATCAAAATTAATCTTGAGGAACGATCCGTCGACGTTAACTCAACCGTCTGCCTTCAGGAAGGTTCCCTCGAATTCGTCGCCTGCACCAAGGACACCAAAGAGCACGAATCCATCATATCCGTTCGGGCCAAACCCAGTCACATTCACACCGCTCTTTTGCTACTCGGAGCTGAAGCAGGCCATCCCGCCATCCGCAAAGTCGTGGGTGAAGGTGATGAGGAACGCTGGATTGACCTCCCACCCAAGGGAAGTTTGATCTCCGTCTCGTTCGTCATTAAGAACAAGGAAGGCCAGCAGATCGAGCGCCCCCTTACCGATTTCATCGACCGCAGCGGAGACGAGGAAGAACAGACGAAAGAAGAGAAGGCCAAAGCAAAAGCCCACTTAAAAACCTTCCTCTTTGCAGGTTCCCATCTTCATGGCAATGGCGAAGGCCCCAAAACCTATCTTGCCGATAAGAGCGGAAGTGTCATCAGCCTCTCAACTTTTGGAGACGAGCTGCTTTGTCTTCCCGAAGTCTACGGCAACGAGAACCACTCCCTCCAATGGCAGGTTGACTCCACTCACCTTCCCAAGATGGACACTGAAATCATCCTCCGCCTTCGACCCAAAATCAAAAAAGAGCGCGCCAAGCGCTAAAACCCTGCCAAGGCAGGCGAATCCCACCATCCATACCCACCGTGAAACTCCTCCTCGCGCTCTCCTCGCTAACCCTTCTTTCCTTCGCCAGGGAAATCCCCGCAGTCCTCCCCGACCCGGATGGCAAACCGGGTGACGCTACCAAGCCCGTCAAAGTTTACCTTCTCGCCGGGCAGTCCAACATGGTTGGCATGGGAAACCTCAGCGGAGCCAAGAACATCTACAACGGCGTTTTTCTCACCTCCGACCCCGCCGCACCTGAAGGTCCGTTTGAAATCTATAAAGTTGGAAAATACAAAGTCTCCCAGTTCACCACCTTTAAGGAAGACGGCACCGCAACCACAGCTTCTCTCGCAAGCGGAACCTTTGAAGTGCCCCTCGCCGGAACCTTCAAAACCCACAGCTCTTCCCCCATCGACATCGACGGAAAACGTTCCCCCTCCGAAATCTCCCTCCAACCAGGAAAACGCTACCCCTTTGAGATCTCCGAATTCAGAGGGAATCCTCCCCGCTTCTGGCTTGAAAAGATCGACCTCCTCGGAAACGGTGACCTCGAAAATGTCGTCAAACGCGAAAAGAAATTCCCAAATCTCATCGACGACTCTGCCAACTGGACCGTTCGCAACGACGTCTACTACCAGGAAGCCCGTATCGCCGAAAACGGTAAAGGCTCTCCACTCAGTCCAACCTCAAACGGTAAGGCTATCGGCCCCGAACTTGGCTTCGGGCATGTCATGGGCACTTTCCACGACGAGCAAGTCCTCCTGATCAAAACGGCCATGGGAAACCGCGCGCTCGGCTTCGATTTCCGACCTCCTTCCAGCGGCCGCACCGACCCCGAAAGCAAATGGGAGTCACTCGAATACAAGCTCATGATCGAAGGCGTCCAAAAGACCCTCGCCAACATCGACAAGATCGTGCCCGGATACAAAGAGCAAGGCTACGAACTCGCCGGCTTTGCCTGGTGGCAAGGCCACAAAGACAGCCCGTCCGAAGCCGCCACTGAGTATGAAAAGAACCTCGTCAACCTCATCAAAGACATCCGCAAGGATCTCAAAGCCCCAAAGATGCCCGCCGTCATCGCCACCGTCGGTTTCGGAGGTCACCGCATGAGCGAAAATTTTCTCCCCATTCTTAACGCCCAACTTGCCGTGGGCGATCCAAAAAAACACCCTGAATTTTCCGGAACCGTCGCCTCGGTCGATACCCGTGATTTCTGGCGTGAGGTCGATGAATCCCCTACCAATCAAGACTACCACTACAATCGCAACGCCGAGACCTACCTCCTCGTTGGTGACGCACTCGGTCGCGCCATGGTTGGTCTCCTCGGCGGCAAAGCAGAACCCACCCCACGTCCAAAACGCGCCCCCCCCACTTCACTAGTCCAAGTGGCTGAGCTCACCGAAGCTCAAAAATCCGCTCACCAAAAAGCCCTTCGTCCCATTCTTCTCGATGGCATCGCAGCCTCCTACCTCAGCAACCCGCGCTACCAAAAAACTCTCGCTGCCGAAGCAAGCAGCCAGCGCCCCGAACGATCTAACCAATTCCTCCGTGGTGCCATGTTCGGACTAACCAATATCTACCGCGCCACTGGACTGACTGAATTCGAGTGGAAGCCCTTCGGCAACGACCTCCGCAACGTGAAATGGAACTACATCAGCTTCGACCCCGCCGAAAAACTTCCCAAAGACCACAAAGGAAACCGCTATCGCAAAGTCACCTACCCCAACAACATGGAGAACTGGTTCACACCCGAATTTGATTCCACCAAAGCCGGATGGAGAACTGGACTCCAACCCTTCGGCCAACTCGATGGAAAACTCTCTGCTCTTCGCGATTGCGACAACCCCGTCTGCGGATGCGGCCATGCTCCAAAATCACTCTGGGAAAATGAAGTCCTCCTCGCCCGCACCACCGTTGAACTTCCCCCGTTTAAAAAGGACCACCGATACCGTGTCGTCATCGGGGGAGCCGCCCACGTCTTTGCAGGCGAGGGCTACGCCATTTACATCAATGGTGAGCTCCTCGCAGAATCCAACCGAGGCGTCGCCAGACGAGAAGGCGGCCAACCAAGAGGTTCCCACATCTACGCCGACTTCCGCGACCAATTCAAAGGCGGAAAAGTCACCATTGCCGCCACCAGTTTCTTGAACTACAGCTCACCCCGAGGCCCCATCCCCCCCACCGGACACTTCAGCCTCTGGATCGAAGAACAAAAAATCTCTCCCGTCACATCCCAGTAGATCATTCCAGATCGCCGCTCGAATTTTGGCATGATTGCTAAATTCCTCGAAAAGACGATCCTACCCGAAATCTCTTTCGAAGATGCCTCTTTGGAAGAAAATCTCGATTTTCGAAACCTACGGTCGTGCAAACTGGATCCTGACGATCGGAGTATTACCTTCAACCTCATCGATGATATCGTCGTGGACGCTATTCTCATTCCTGAAGTAAAGCACTACCACAAACTCCTCGACGAACTGCACCAGCATCAGGCCCTTCGCTCACGGAATCTAGATACAAAGGGATCGGGTTTCAATATCCACAGTAAAATTGATCCAGACGTCGAAATGATTTTCTTGGTTTTTCACTAGATTTTTCACTCTCAATTACGAAGCGGATAGCAAGAACATCACCTCCCCATTAAATCACGAAACAAAACCTCAGGAGGGAACATTCGAAAAGCAGTCGCTTCTCTAGGAAAGCTCGTGCCCCCTGCCCACTTACAAAATCCCCTTTCTTTTCTCCTTGTCTCTCCTTGCAGGATGTCAAGGTCTGTCCCAAACTACGTTTAACACTTGATCAACTCATGTTCCGACGTCTCAAAAATCTAGTCAAAGGCTTTTTCGGCCTCTTCATCGGCGGTATCGAAAAGCGCAATCCCGAAGCTCTTCTCGAAAACGAAAAAGAAAACCTCCGCAAGCAGATTGCCGAGTTCAATAAAGGCCTCGCCGGCCACGCCGGGCTCGTCGAGAAACTCATCTCGAAAGCCAAGAAGCTCGATCGCGAAGAAACCGAACTCCGCGCCAAAACCGCAGCCAACCTCAAGGCCGGCAATCGTGAAGCCGCCGGAAAACTCGCCCTTCAACTCCAAACCGTCGATCGTGAACACGACGATGTTCGCGCCCAGATGGAAGAAGCTGATGTCCGCTACAAGGAGCTCGTCAAAGCCCGCGACGTGTCTGTCAAAACCGCAAAGGACCGCATTGAACAACTTGTTCGCGACCTTGACGAAATGAAATCGACCAAAGCCATGGCCGAGCTCAATGAAATGGCTTCCGGCATGATTACCGATATCGGTGGCTCAGGCGACACTCTCAACCGCCTCGAAGAGATGGTCGAGGAAGAGCGCACTAGGGCCGCCGGTCGTGCCCGGGTCGCCAAAGATCAAATCGACATGAATGGCATCAACGAAACCGTCTCCGAGCAGGACGCCCTCGCCGAAATGGCCCTTGCCGACTTCGCGGCTACCGAAGGAATCGAATTAGAGCCCGAAAAAGGTGCCGCGAACTCTGCTCCTGCGGAGACCACCAAAGGTTCCATGGGTCCTCAAAGCGAGTCCCAGTAATCTCCTAGAATAAAGAAGCACCCGTGACTTGTTTTGCTTCTCGTCGTCGTCCTCTTTGCTCTCATTGGCACAGCCGTATGGATGAAACTGATGATCGATGAGCAACCCAAGGTTCATGAGGCCCCCGGCATTTCCGGTGTCGAACTTCCCGATCCCAAAGATCTCGAATGAGCACTACTTTACCAAAATGGGCCAATGAAGTCATCGCCCGCTACGAAAGTCGCTCCGCCGGCTGCTTCGTCCTGCATGGCAACGTTGATGACCGATTCCATCTCCCCTCGCAAAACTCCAAACTCGGAAACCTCACCCAGTTTCTCAGCGAAATCCTCCTTCCGCGCTTCGATGTCGTCTTAACCTACGATCTCGGCGGCGGAGTCGAAGTCGAACGTGGCAAAGAGGAATTCTCCAAATGGCCCAGCCTCAAAAACGAGGTTCAACTCCCCACCCAACCGCTTAAGGCCTCCCGATTCCTGGGCCGCTATCTCACCTACGTCCGCAACCTCCGACACGTCGGAGCCGAGGCACCCAAGGTTGCCCTCATTCTCAAAGGCGCGCACCTCATGTGCCCCAACCTTCCAAATGCCCTCAACTACGACCTCCACGCTCTTGCAAGCGTCTGGCAGTCGTGGGCGTCGGAAGCCAAACTCGCGGAACACGGCCAAGCCGTGTTTCTCCTCTCGGAAAACCTCACCGGTCTCCACCCCCTTGTCGCGAACCATCCTTCGGTCGCCGACATCGAAGTCCCCCTTCCTTCCTGGGAAGAACTCACCGGCGTCATGAAAACGCTCGCGACAAGTTGTTGCGAAGCGATGTCCGGTATCAAAGACCGCCTCCCTTGGGCCGCTGCCCGGCTTCGCGGAGCCACCGGGAGCGCCGTCGAAGATCTTCTCCTCCGCAGGCACTACGACAAAAAACCTCTCGTCGAGGACGACTTCAGCACGCTCAAGAAACAGCTGGTCGAACGCGACTGCGCAGGCCTCATCGAATTTGTCGAACCAGACCGGTCACTCGATGGCGTCATTGGCCTCGACGTCGTAAAAGATTGGCTGAAACGCGATCTCGACCTCTGGCGGCGTGACGAACTCGAAGCCATGCCCATGGGCTACCTCTTTTGCGGCCCCGTGGGCACCGGAAAAACCTACCTCGCCGAGTGCCTCGCAGGCGAAGCTGGCGTTCCGGTCGTCACGCTCAAAAACTTCCGCGACCGCTGGGTCGGATCCACCGAGGCCAACCTCGAAAAGATTTTCTCCCTCCTTCACGCTCTCGACCGCTGTATGGTCTTCATCGACGAAGCCGACCAGGCCCTCGGAAAACGCGCCGCCGGCTCCGGCGACTCCGGCGTTTCCAGCCGTGTCTATTCCATGATAGCCAAGGAGATGTCCAACCCGCGTAACCGTGGCAAGCTCGTCTGGATCCTCGCCTCCAGCCGCCCCGACCTGATTGAGGTCGATCTCAAACGCCCTGGCCGTATCGACGTCAAAATCCCCATCTTCCCCGCCACCGAAAAAAGCGAAGCTCTTTCTCTCCTCCGATCCCTGAGCGGAAAACGCGGCCTCAAATTCGCTGACGCTAAGTGGCAAAAACTCAAGAAGGATCTCCCAGAACTCCTCACCGCCGGCGGTGCCGAAGCTCTTGCCGTCAAAGCCGTCCGCCTGGTCAAAACCAAGACCCATGAACCCTTCGAAGCCATGGAGCACATCCTCACCTCCAGCCTCCCTCCGATTCCCCTCGAAACTCTCAAAGCCCAAATGCGACTCGCCGTCAAGGAAGCGACCGAAAGCGAGTTTGTGCCAAAAGAAGTTCTCGATATCCTAGAGTCGTGACCTGGAAAATCTTTGCCGCCGGAAAACCCGCCCTGGCCTACGCTAAAACCGGCATTGAGGAATATCTCAAGAGACTCAAACGTGGGGCCAAAGTCGAACTCATCTACCTCAAAGCGGGTGATTCGGAGACGGTTTCCAAAGACCTTCTCACGCGCTCCGAGGGAACCTTCCGCATCGCTCTCGATGAAAGGGGTAAGGATTGGACCACCGACCAGTTCGTCAAAAGAGTGAACGCCTGGGAAATGGATCCCGGCATTAAAACCATCTCACTCCTCATTGGGGCCTCCGATGGCCACACTCCCGCCCTTCGTCAAAAATGCCAAGCCGTCTGGGCCCTCTCCCCCCTCACCCTCCAGCACGAACTCGCGCTCGTCGTCCTGCTTGAACAGCTCTACCGCGCCTACACCATCAAGCGTGGCGAGCCCTATCATCGGTAACCTATTGCCCCTCTGGTCTTGGAGCAGGTCGTGCCTCACATGCTTCCCGCCAGTTGTCAAAATTCCAGCGATTCGGAAACCCCGTGCATTGGTAAGGCTTCACCTCTTGCAACCGGCAATCAATTCCATCCAGCATAATGCACTCGGTCGTCCCCTCCTTATCAATCAACGATAGCCCCTGGCGATTTTCTCTGAGGCGTGTGTAGTTACGAACAAATTCATAGAGTGGGATCTCCAAAAACTTCGCAATATTTTCCACCTCTCCTTCAGCAAGAACAACATCGCCCTCCCACTTGCAACAGTTCGTACAACGCTGGCATTGATACCAGATGTCCTTTTCCTCCTCCGCCATCTCTCGCAAACTAGCGGCCGGTCATTGCGCGACGGTAAACCTCGACCACCTTTAGGAAGCCCTGCCATTTTTCTCCGGGACGTCCGTTCGTCAGCAAATAATGTGGGCAGTTTTTGTTAGTGGGATTTTTTCCGCGACGAGGCCACTTATAGTGAGGCACCACGCGGGAGACGGGAATATCGTGTTTCACACAAAGCCAAGCAGCCAATTTTGCTGTCCTCTCAAGGGTCCGGCTCTTGCTGTTGCCGGGATGTTCGCACATCTCAATTCCGATACTATAGCGGTTGCCCGGTCCATCATAGTCAGCGTGATTCCCCCTCTCGTTGGTCGGGAGATGCTGGACGGCACGATCCTCATCGATGGTATAGTGCCACGAAAGCTTTCCCAGGGCCCCACGCTTGAGAGCGAGAGAGTGCCTCAAAGCATCAGCCCCCCGACTCCAGTTCTGGGTCGAATGAATGGTAACATATTTGGGATTCATACTTTTGCGGGAACGCCCTTTCGCCCTATAAGAAAGATAGTCGCGCTTCACATTGACCTGACTGTAGATCGACGAGGCACTCTGTGTCGGACGCTGGTATGAATTAGGGATCCGCATAATGGGAGGCTGTGCCAGCGACGCCGAAGCATGGCCGGTTGCAGTTTCGTGCCTCCCATATTCCCGCTGCCAAGCCTTACTCGCCCGCTCATCAATGCCGGCATATGGGTTCCGGGAATTCGATCCGTAGGGAACGTAACTATCACTGACGCTAACAATGGGTGGGTCCGCTGAACATGCGACAAATAAGCCGACACCCAACCCCGCCAAGGAAAACCATAGTGATTTCTTCCACATGATGAGATCTTCATACCACCTTAATGACTCGAGGCAAAGCCCCCTTTTATTGAAGAACACATTTTATTGTGGTTCCAAACAGCTTACCTACAAGATATTCGCATTGTGAATATCTTGTGAGTATGTCAAATTCCGACCTGAGGTAGAACTACTTAAGATCTGAATAAAATCTAACGATTGAAAGTTATTCACAGAAATCTTGGCATGATTGACCTGTGATTTTTCACTCGAAAATTTTTCGACTGGTCATCTCCCCTTCCACCCTTGAGAAAGTCGCCGTCCCCGCGGAATACTCTTCATTTATGAAACCACGCAATACAGTCGAACAGACTGAATCCTGCACGCAACTCACTCTCGATCTCATCGAGCACGATGGTCGTTTTTTCCTGGAATGTGAAGGCCGCCAGGCTGATGGCACGCATCTCGGGAATGCACACCGGCAATTGATCACTCTGATGAGTCGGCCTTTCCGACCGTCACGGCAACCACGAATCGTTTTTCTCGGACTGGGATTTGGGCATGCGGTCAAATTGGTCAGGGAAACTCTTCCGCAAGAAAAGGCCTCCTTTGTGATCCTTTCCGAATCTGGGATTCTCCCCGATTGGCTCTCCCGCCACCTCGACGAAGATCCCCTCGACGACGAACGCATCCACATTGACGACGCAGATCCTTTCACTCCCCTCCCCGCAGGGTATGCTGGTTCACAAGGTATCTTTGCCGACCTCGACCACCTCGATGCCCTCGCCCCGAAACGATGGGACATTACTTCGGAAGCAGTGCTGAATGGATTCCATGATCGACTCAAGAAGGGCGGTCTGTTGGGTTTGATTTCAACTCGCCCCGTGGTTCGCTTGGAAAAAGCCCTCCGCAAAGCAGGATTCGATGTTGTCACCGACTTCGCCCCTTTTTCTGAAAAATCCAAAAAAAACCGAACTCTTTACGTCGCTCGAAAAGGACACTATCAACGCTCCCACTAACAACGCACTCTTCATGAAACCCACCCTTTTTCTCACAGCTCTAATGGCAGGCCCCATCGTTGCCGGCGAACTCACGATCAAATCGGAGCCGCTGGAATCCACCCTCACGGTCGAAGCAACCTTTCTCCCTTCAGATTCGACCGTATTCCGAATCGATCCCAAACAGTGGTCGAAGTTCGTCATCGTTGATCTCGTCAAGCACGGCACTGTCGTTAAAATGGACGACGCCCTTTTGACTTTCGAGAGAGAGGAATATAACAATCACCTCGCCGAAACCAAAGAGTCGAAAAAAAGCCGCGAAATCACCCTCGCGAATGCTGAGCAAGAACTGGTCGCTCTCGAAATTACAACGCCTCGCGCCCTCGAAGGACTCAAGCTTGCCCACGATCGGGCCCAAGAATCGCTCGACTACTTCGACAAAACCGGCCGCACCCTGCAGGAGGAAGATGCCAAGGAAGGGCTCGACCGAGCTACGCGAAGCGTAAGTTATATCGAGGAAGAATTGAAGCAACTCCTCAAGATGTATGAAGAGGACGGAATTACGGAGGAGACCGAGGAGATCATTCTCAAACGCCAAAAGGCCTCGGTGAAAAGCGCCAGGTTTGCCCTCAAGAAAGCGACTCAAAGCTCCGCCTGGGCACTCGAGAAAACGATTCCCCGTCAAGCCGTCGATCTTAAACGAACCTTTGACAGCGCTCTCCTCGCCTACGAAACCGGAAAACTTACGCTTCCCCGGGCCTTGGAGGAGAAAACCCTCGCTGTCGCCAAGGCGAAACGAAACGACGCTGAAGCTGACAAACAGCTCATCGAACTCGAGGCTGACAGAAAGTTTCTCACGATTACGGCCCCAGCCGATGGCATCGCCTACTATGGCGAGATCGATGATTCATCATGGTCTGTAGGCAATACCAGCCAGTTCCTTTTCAAATCCGGTTCCGCTCCCGCCGACACCGCCTTGATGACTCTCATCCCAATAGGTAGAACGCTCAACCTCCACGGATTTATCGGACAAAGCGACCGCCTACAGATAAGTTCAGATGCCAAGGGATCTGCTGAAGTAGCAGGCCTCGAGAACTCAGCTTATCCGTCCGAAGTCACCACCCTTGATCTTGCACCCAATGCGGCAGAACAGTATCATGTAGAAATGGAAGTCCAACTTCCAGAAGACTCCCTCATCGTCACGGGCATGAAAGCCAAAGTGAAGTTGACGACCTATCGCAACGACGGAGCAATCAGCGTCCCCAAGTCTGCGGTCACGACTAACGACGGGAAATCCACCGTAAATCTCAAGATGGCCGGAGGCTTCGGCGAGCCCCACGAAGTGAAGACCGGTCGCTCCGCCGATGGAAAAATCGAGATTCTTGAGGGACTCGAAATCGATCAGGTCATCCTTATTCCTGACGAATCCAAGTAGACCCTCATGCGCTTCCCCAACATTCTTACCCTGATTCTCCTCACAGCCTCTCAGTTGGCGGGACAGAATCTCGCCAAGCTTGGCCCCCTCCCCGAGGTCGAACCTTTGAATGAAGATGAACTTGAAGAATCCATCAAGAGAGGAGTCGATTACCTCGTTGGCAAGCAGAACAAAGACGGATCATGGGGCGGCCCCACTCGAAC
>Ga0308014_1000507_pt1 | contig 11407 bp, 8 predicted proteins | sample Neamet229_FD_203154 | JGI IMG/M metagenome (GOLD analysis project Ga0308014, IMG submission 203154) | Marine microbial communities from water near the shore, Antarctic Ocean - #229 | ecosystem: Environmental > Aquatic > Marine > Unclassified | place: Southern Ocean | collected 2014-07-28 | reverse complement strand
GTAAGTGTTTGACCGGACATTAATTTGCCCATCAAGTCTTGAACTTCAGCACGTGCAGTTGGCCTTTGTCCAGCACCCGCAGATGCACCACGCATTGCTCTTAGCATATCTTGTATAGAATGCAAACAGCGCAAAGATACGATGTAAAAGCGGTGAGCCTTATCCGCTTCCTTCTTTGAAGTTCTCAAACCACGGTGTGCAGTTTCAGCCAGTTCTCTTTGGCGGTCAACTTCATCATTCCACTGAAGCATCAATTCGTGAGCTTCTTGAGCAGCAGTTGCAGCCTTTTGCACTTCTTCGTGTGCTACTTCTTGTAGCGCCATTGCTTCATGAACTGCAACGCTAGCAACCTTTAAGTCACCATTGGAATCTTCAGATGCCTTCAATTTCTTGATCTCTGCCTGAATCTCTTTCATTCTCTTCATTACCTTGGTCTCATTATTACCAGTATGTTTTCCTTGTTCAAACTCATTTTCTAGTCTGTGCAAATCCTTTCGTAATGAATGAACTGTTGGAGGTCTCTTTTCCCACTTACCCTTTCTGCCAGGTTCTCTAGCCGGAGCAGCTTGTTGTGGACCCTTAGCAGTATCAAGTGATGCCTTTGCAGCCTTGACTGCATCACTTGCAGCAGAGCGTGCGGATTTCTTTTCGCGAACGATTTCGTTCATCTGTTCACGTATTTCTCGTTGTTCACGAACTTGGACAATTAACTCTCTTACTTCAGCATTCAACTCGTTACGAGTAGTGGTGTGAGTTTTGGTTTTACCATTCCATTCGTCACGGGTAGTTCTGTATTCGGTAGCCTTTCCATCGACTACTTTTCTACGATCTTCGAGTTGCTCTTTGAAGTCTGTCATTGTCATTCGCGCCTGTTCGGGGGGAAGATTCCCATCTTCTCGCCGACTCGCCCACATAACCCACCCATTTAACTTCTTCATTAGAGGCATATCTTTCAATCTTGTAAAAGACCATGCTGAAGGGGTATTAATCGTGAAAAATATGACAATAGTTAACCAGTCGTTTTAAGAAAATAGTTAAGGACAAGAAGCATTCATTGCTAAGTGTTGATATCATGTTACTAGGCGCAATGCAGGGAATGGAAAGAGTTCTTCAGAGTGATGTTCGTGCACCTTATGTGACAATGGTGACTGGGCCACCTGGTTCAATGAAGTCGAGTTTCTGCATGACATTGCTATCCAATCACCTCACCAGAACAGGTGAATTCGGCCTATACTGCACAGTTGAAGAAAGTGTAGACTCACTCTTACGTGGAACTGCAAGTTTGGGATTGAAAGTGCCCAATAATTTGCAACTTACTGATTTTACGGAACTCCGCAGAGAAAATGAAAATATGGATTATCTAAAGTTTACTCGTAGGATGATAGAACATTTCAAACAACAACACGGTGAGAGGTTTACCACATTTGTTCTAGATTCGCTAGGTGCAATTTACTCACTGACTTCTGTTGATGAAGTAATGCGCAAAAAGATGTTCGGATTCTTTGATTTTTTGCGCAGCATGGATCTCAATGTCTTTATCATCACCGAGAGGAATGTGGGAGCGCATGCCGAATTACAAGGTAATGAAGGCTTTTTAGCAGATGCAGTAATTAACTTGGGAATGGATCAAAGAAATGGTAAATTAATTAGAACTCTGCAAATTGAAAAAATGCGCCATTGCCGTCATGCTATGGAAAAGATGGCGATTGATGTAGGTCCGAATGGCATGGTTATTCTAGGTCCATTATTTGATTAGGTTTCACTGTCGAAGAGCGTTGAGTTCTGTGACTGCTTTTGATAATAACTTCCTAATTGCACCTAAGTTGCATGATGATTGTAAGCGAACGACTAACAAATAATTTTGTTCTAGCCGATTTGCAATCAGAATTGTATTTTTAGAAGTAATCGTCACAGATTGACTATCGTCTGAATGTTCCATAACAGCAATGAGTGAGGAAAAATTTTGATTATGTTCGGAATCAAGATTCAGCATCGTCAACCCATTTTCATCCAATAAGTGAGCACTAACAACACCATTTGAATTTAGTAACTCAGTAAGAATCCGCTGTTCCACAATTACTGCTGAAGCAATAGGGGAATAACCTTTGAGATAAAATAATTATATTTATGGCTTTTTTTAATACTTATTTAAATTGCCACGCATCATATATCCTAATCCACTTGAATAATATCCTTGGAGTTCATTCATTACAGTGAGACCTCTTTGTCTATAGAATTCTTGTCCCCTAGTATTTGAAGCCTTTACTTCGAGCTGAACTTTGCTAAAACCCGCTTCAATAGCCACATCGACGAAGTGATTCCATGCCGCCCTACCGTAGCCCTTACTCTGGTGCTCAGATGTTATTGAAAATGCTGCAACTCTAACAATCTCATTCATGAAAGGGGTAGCCCATAGTAAACCTTTCAGACAAGTTGGATCGGTGATGTCAGTTCCTTCAAGTAGTAATAAATTTCCTCCCCATTTTGGAATTGGAAGGTTTGAAATCGAATCCTGTGAATATTGTTCACCATTTTCGCGTAAAAACAATTGTAATACTTCTTGTGTCCATGCTGGGCTCAAGTTTTTTGGCTCCGGACCTAACATCCATTGGATGTCATTGGCCAATATTCTCACTCCTTATGGATGTTTTTTGAGCGGCCTCTAGAGCCTCTATGTGCAGATAAATCATTATTATTGTTCTTTTTCTTGGAACGGGAATATTTGTTCTTGGGTGACTTTTTGTCCTTTGGTTTTTCTGCTGAGAAGAGCCCCCCATTATTCAGTAGAATATTTAATTCTGCGATCGACAAACCCTCTCCAGAGTCCATTTTAGATTTCACTTCTGCGTAAGACTTCTTATTCATTTTACTATGATCCGAGTAATTTGAATTCTTAGATTTAGATTTGCGAGATTGCTGATATTTGACATCTTCACAATATTTTAGCCATGACTTTAATCGCCCTAATTCTCTCTTTATTGTCCTTTTTTCAATGTTTAATCCGTTTAGATAGATAATGATGTGGCTAGTAATATCGGCAAATGTGCCAGATTGATTAGCCTTTGATATTGCGTTTTTTAACGCCCTTACAGACTGTTCTGCGGGGCCTAGAGTCACTGATGATTGCACCTCAGTATGAGTCGTGATGAGTTCAATAAATTGGTGATGTAATTTATCGGCTTCACGAGACTTTGGGAGCATTTGTTGCAATTCAAAAAATAGTGCAAAATCATTCTCTTCGGCAAGGATTGAAGGGACTCTGAAAATATCAACCGTTCCAGTTAAGCGTTGATAGATTCTACTTAATTCCTCTTCAATCTGGTGAGTCGGTATCAATATCTTCTTTTGAATCTCATCGCGAAGAGTTGTCAATTGTGGAATCTTTTGGGCCTTCTCTTGTTCATCGATACAAACTACTATTTTCTTCTCAACTTGCTCAAGTTGAATTGTATAGTTTGTGATTTTGCTATTAATCTCTTTCTCTGCCTTACCTCTAAGGTCGTGAAAAATGTCCACCTTGTTATCAAAAACATGTTTATCAGGGTTTCGTAGTTCGCACAATTGTTCCCACGAATTCCCTTCACAAATGCCGAACCACATACGGAGTATCTCCTCTCTAATATCCATGATACCTTCAGCACGAAGTACGGTGCTTAGATCTCTTTTCAAATCAAATGGGTCTTCAATTGCTAAACTGTGTTTACCCACTCTCATCGATTCTTGGTTGATGATTATGTCAATAGCCGTTGGGTCTTGTTCTAACCAACCTTTTTCTTGTCGGGAGAGAGCAGTGCCATTTCTAATAGAGCAGATGTCCGAATCCCAGTCCCAATTGGCAAAAGTTTCGAAAAAACCTGCGATTATTTCTCCGAGGTTTTGCTTATTTTGTTGTTTTAGTAAGCTCTTTGGATTTGGATGAATTGTGACATCATAATCATCGCCTTCAATAGTCTGAATATTTCTTTTTTTACCCACTTGGACATTTGCTACCAGTGGCGGAGAGGCCATTTGCATCGATTGGATACCCAATATTGACCAGGAATATGAAGATAATGTCCCAGAAGGTGCATCACTGACATCTCTACGCATTGCCCAAGATTTTATCGCTAATATCGCCTGCGAGACTCTAGAGTCTTGCAGTGAATATGTTTTGAGCAATTGTGTATTTTGTAGTGCGAGTGTATTGTTGACTGAAATATCAAGTGGTATGCCTGTTTTTGCATCCCTGCATTTTACGATAGGAACCTTGGCGTGAGGTATTACTATAATCTCAATAAAATCATGTGCTCTTAGAAGTTTGCCAATTTTGTTGAAAACTTTGTGAGGTACTGTTCCCGGTATTTGTAAGCACAAATCTATGTCTCCTTGGGCCAATGAAAGCCCTGTTACAGATGAACCGAATTTGTCTAATTTACTCCCTGGAAATCTATATTCTAAAATCTGTTTCAAAAACACGAACAACTTTTCCCGACTTTTATCCCTCTTATTATGTTCAAGTTGCTTGTGTAGCATTTCATTTACATCGTTATTCAGTTTGGCGAGAGCATCTAATGGAATTTCAGATGCAGTGGGTAATTCTAATTGGCCGACTAATGAATTATATAGATTAGGCCAGCGCTTTTGATGCTCTTCAGTGAAATGGGTTGTTGGACATATATCAGCCATATCAAACACCATCCGTGCGATCAAATTGTGCTGTTTTATGCTTATTAATCTTGGATAATGCAGGTGTTGAATATTCGCCTTCACTAACTCTTTTCGCATTAACTAGCAGTCTATCAAAGCCCTTATCGATTAATTGTTGCCAATGTTCCATTCCCCTTTCACTTGAATCAAGAGATTGGCTAAGCAATGCGGTTCGTGAATTCGCTCTTTTTCTCATCGCTTCATTTTCAAGGTAAGTATTAGTGAAATGTTCTTTTTCATCATATAATGCTAATAATTCTGCGTGGGATTTTTTTGATTGAGCAATAGCACCTAATCTTTCATTGTGCAGTGAATTTATCTCTTCGACGTCACTATCAGAGTTACTTTTACTAGAGATTCTGTCAAATTGTTCTATTGATAAATCATTCATTTGCTCCAAAATGATTGTTTGTTGATAGTGATTATCATTGGCTTCCTTATAGTGCTGTAATAATGTGTCAAACCCAATCTCTTTATGCTCTGTATCAGCAATTTGAAACGCACTATCCAATTTGATAAATATTTGGTTTGCTTGATTTTGTGAATGAAGACACTTCTCAGTAATTTCACTTATTTGCTTATCAAAACCATCGCGCTTTTCTTTGGCAAATTTGGCCAAAGGGACTGCGAAATCTAACTCTTCTTGACGGGCATCTAACTGCTCTGGAATAACCGCTGCTAACCTCTCTCGCCGATGCAAAATGGCACGAGCCAGCAAATCGGGAGTGATTTTTAGCAACTCGTCTGGTGTCATACATTCTTGGGCGACCTTTCAACATAGAATAAACATAGCCCTCACCCATCTTTTGGCGTGAAGGTGAAGAACCCCATACGCATAGGTGGTGATATGGGGGAGCACATGTCATCACCAAACATAGTGACAAACTTAGTTTGTGCTCTTCTAATTGCAGTTATATTAGCACCACTGGTTTCTGCTTCTGGTGGTGGAGCAGTAATCGAAGTAAGCAGTATTATACTCGGTGAGATGGAAGCGTTTGAAGGTAGTGATTTAGAAGTTCCATTTACCATCGTTGAGCAGAGTGGATTAGATGCTGAAATTGAAGTCAATGTGGTGATTTCTACACTCGAAGGTATAGAACTTCACAACCAGTCAACAAATTACACCGTATTAGCATCCAGCAGTATCCCGGTCAATTACACATTCTCTAATATGCCATATGGATATTCTAATCTTATCGTTACAATGACGGGAGATCTTGGAATTGAAGATTCAAACAATGTCACAGGATTTAATCGAACAATTCAACGGCTTCGTCCAGCGCAATTATCAATTCAAGGAATAGAATTTATTCCAGTCAATAGTAATGGAGTTGCAACCGGTAATGCAAGTATTAGGGATGGCGATTATCTCATTATTAGTGCCGCCATAGAAAATCTTGGAGATTTGCAGTGGTCAAGTGATGTTACTGCCGATATTAACGGCCAAGAAGTTCTTGAATCCCATATGTCAAACATTACATTTGGGAGTGCCACTACAACGAATGCACAATTTTACTCTTCTTCTTCATTTACCGAAACTAATTCCGATATAAACTCTCATTATACAGTAAATCTTTCAATCGTAAACCCACCAGCATCACAATCTGAACTATTTCATACTAGCACCTTTGAGGTGGGTCCACCTCCTTTGGCTAGAATTGAAATGGAACTAGTACACCTCAACACAGATGTTACTGCAGGTGGCCTAGCACAGTGGAATCTGTCTATTGCAAATACGGGAGAGATAGATTACAACGGAACATTAAGTTGTATTTTCAGCGGTGGGGAAATTGAATATTCACAACCTTTAGACCTTGCCAATGGCATCAATACGACGATTTCAATCAGTGCCTCTGCGCGCCCAGGAACTTTGACCTGTCAAACAGATGGGCAGAGGGTTTGGGATGATTCAATCATTTCAGTAACTTCAACTTTATCAATGACTGCCGCTGCTTTTGAAGCAGCAGGCTCATCCACTCCTGCCGTATTAGGTGGGCCTTGGCATAAAGGAGATATGGCAACTTTCTCAATGCTGGTTAGAAATCATGGTGACAGTGATGGATTAGTGCAATTACGCTGTGAAATTAACGGCGTTATTAGTTTGAGTGAACCGTTAAGTTTGGCAGTAGATGCAGCAGGCGAAGTAGCCGTTTCAATTCAGATGGTCACTACTGGCCAAACTCAAGTAAATTGGTCATTAGTTTCTTCAAATGGTGCAATAGATTCTGGATTGGAGGGGGTTCTCAATATTCCTGTGTCGGAGCAGCAAAGCCTTGCACCACAGATTAGTACAGTTGAGTGGGATTCGGTTGATGGGATATCGTTCACATGGCAAATTGATCTTGACTCCGGTGTTGAACGAGAGATTCAATTGAGATTGGGATATGATTTGGGCGGGTCAGAGATTTATCCATTTGATTCATTCATTACGGTATATCCTGGATTGACCACTGGGCAATATGTAATTGGGCATGTAGATGCTGATAAAGTCGTAATCCGCATTAACTCAATTAATTGGACAATCGGTCCAGGTCCGACTTCTGCAACCAAGTCAGTTCCATCGGAGCGGCCTGAGTATTCTATTGAAATGAACCCGCTTAGTTCTCCAAGAGATCCTACGTCCGGCGATGAAACTAGTATCACTATCAAGATTTCAAATATCGGTTTAGTCGATGGTATTCCTGGGCAAATACTTTTAGTCGATGGTAATGGTAATTTATTTGTTCAAAGTGAGACCGACCTCTTGCTAGCAGGTGAGGAAAGAGATATTACTTTGACAATTGATTGGCCTTCCGGTTCTGAAGTTGTTTTGACTGCTAAATGGAGTATTGGTCAGAGCATATTAACTTCAAGCCAATCGTATACTTCCGGAGTTAGTACTTCTTCTTCCCAATCATACGAGATTCCATGGATTGGACTCATATCTGGTCTCGCAATTGCAGGTGCAGTAATTCTTGTAATGAGGCTCAAAAACTCTTCAAGTGAGAGGAAACCTTCAGGCTCTCAAACTAAAAATAAAACTCCAAAGGTCAAGAAGTCTGTTGTAAAGTCAAAAACGTCAGCATCTAGTAATGACCGAAAGGTGCAAGTTGGCTGCCCTGAATGTGCTAGGCAATTACGAGTTCCAGCTTCATATACTGGTAAAGTTAGGTGCCCAGATTGTTCAAACCGGTTTGATGTCAGTTCAAGAGATGAGCCTTCCCAAGAAGAAGAGGGAGTCGAGGAAATTGAGGAGCAAGAAAAGAAAGAAGTTTCTTGTCCGGATTGCTCTCAATCATTACGAGTTCCAACTGATTATTCTGGTTCAGTACGGTGTCCAGCATGTAAAGTAGTGTTCAAAGCAAATTCTCAATAAGCAAGGGTTGATTGGTGAGAGGGAACTGGGATTATCATGAGTGGCCATTTTCAAGAGTTCGAAGATGAATACTTGGAGACGATGTATGCGTTTTATGAAACTAACCCGCAATCACTAGTCAGAACTGGTGACCTAGCAAGTGCTCTAAAAGTCTCACCCGCTTCAGCAACTGAAATGGTTCAAAGATTAGCATCAAAAGGGTTTGTAGATTATATCCCATACAAGGGGGCTAGTCTTACCGTATCAGGTCTTGCAATGGGCCAGCAGATGAAAAGAAGACATAGATTGGCAGAAGTCCTATTGGATAAATTACCATTTTTCGGAAATGTTCACGAAACAGCATGCAGGCTTGAGCATGCGATCGATGATGATTTAGAAATCGCACTAACATTATTATTGGATAAACCAAATATTGACCCCTCCGGTAAGGAGATACCTCCTGCAAGAGAGGAGTTGGCATCAAGAATTAATCAATTAGCAAGCGGGATGCGCCCAATGAGCGCTCTCCCAGATAATAGCGAAGGAGAGATCCGAATGATGGTTCTAAGCGAATCTGCATTGACATCATTGAATGATTTAGGTGTGACAATTGGAACCGTGGTTAGGAAGCAAGATGGTCGTTGGCAGACATCCGATGGAACTTATCTAGAACTGTCTGAAAGTATCGCAGAAAAAATATTAATACGCTTTTGATTCATTTAATTCCGGACAATCATAAAAAGTAACAACCCTTGCCTATTGCCATGGAGGGGGAAGATAAGACGCTACAAACCTCTCCGGAAGAAGGGGTTGATGATTCTAATGGGCTCTTTTCCAAAATAAAGGCCATCTCTCCAATAGGCGAAAAGGCAACAGTCAAAGATTGGGAGGCAATATTCCTTGCCATAGATAGGCAAATCATTAGTTTTGGCCTTAGGATCATATTGTTTTTACCTGCTTTTGCTATTTTCACATATTTCACTGCGTGGGCCTTTTCTACCGGTTCGCCAAAATGGTGGTTAGAAAATATAGAACCGACTGTAGGGTTTACCTTTTCAATTACATTAGTTGCTATGACATTCGTAATTCTGTTTGGTTATATTTTGTCACTTATGGTTCACCGACACCGCGTAGGACTCTCAATACGCGTGTTTAATGATGAAGTAAAAAATTCAAATGATGCCCACCGGCCAGTTCAATCATTACAAGGATATGATGGACTTGTTGATAGAATGAAGCGGTCAACTAGCAAAACAAATACTAGTCTGCTATTTGCAATGTCCAGTGCTTTATTATTGGTTGTTATTTTTTACATCGGTTCTGAGAATAAATCTGGAATGATATTCTTATTGGGTTCATTTTCACTACTGCTATTGTCAATTGGGCAGCATTTGGCAACACGTTCTCATCAATTTAGCATGGTTGAAAGAACAGGGCTGCTAGCTGCATACAACCCAGCAATTCACCCCTCGACAATTAATTCGGTATTCAATGACCTTCTAATGACTCATATGGACCCATTGATGCGAGCCCAATATGTAGATTTTACAAAAAGTATTGAAGCAAACATTCATCCAAATGTTGAAGTCGATTTTGCGAGAGAAAAAATGTTGATGACATTGTACAGGCACTTCGGTGGTTTGGATCGAGCTACAATGATTTCTGAATTATCCGAAGTACTGAATAAGGATGGATTACAACTAATCGTTTCACACCCAGTTTTCACATTGGAAGTCTGGCTTTTATTGATAGAACATGTGTCAAGAAAGTGCCCAGCATTCTTCCGAATGGTAGACCGTTTAGAACATGAGATTGAAGTTGCCAATAATCCTGCATTGAAAGACTTAGTATTCGAAGTGGATTTGGAAAATGTGGTTACCAATAGAGCAAATCTATTTACAATAATTCATAATCTTGGAGAAACTGAAAGAACTGTTGTATTTAGAGTTCAAACACCAGATTTCCGACCGAATGATGTAGCTTTGACATATAGATTGCAGCCTGGAGAAAAATACTGGTGGTCTGACCAAGCATTGCCAAGTCACGCACAAGGCGATAATGATACTCTAGGTGTGATGAGTGGTTTACTACGGGATGGGACAGTCGCTTGGCAGTCGTTATTACCTACTACTACGGGAGAAGCGACAGTCTCTGTTCGTCTTGAACAACCGAGTGGTGAATTATTAGTGGGAAGGCAGATCAATGTCAGAGTAAGATCTGAATTCAGGTCGATGGTGAGATCTTCTGGTTCTATCGCTGCTAATTTGCTGGGGACTATTGGATTATTAAGCGCAATATTCATGCAGATGTATGTCTTATTTGGGCAATAATTCGCTCAAATTGTTTTACCGCACCATCCATAGCCTTGAAATGGTAAATGCTGTGGAAGAGTCATGCGCGGAATGAAAGAGGAAGCGGAGGAGAAGCCAGATGCGGCCCTTCACGAAGAACTTCAAACAATGGAAGCGAAAGTTCGCAAACTACGCGAAACCAGAAATTCATTCAGCGATTCCGCTAAGCAGAGTGCGGATAAGCGCAATTCAATTCAAGCACAATTCAAGGAACACAGAGAGAAATCCGCTCTTGTTCTTTCCGAAGTAAAGGTTATTCGGGCTGAGATTAAATTGTTCAAAGAAAAGAGAAATGCAATCCAAGACCAACTCCGCCAACTATTCTCTCAAGCCAAGGGACGACGCGGAGAAAAGAACGAGAAGCGTTCTGCTACCGCTGAGTTTATGCAACTCAAGCAAGAGATTGATAATTTAGAGACTACTTTCGAAACATCGAGTGTTGGTCCTAAGAAAGAGAGGGAAATGATGGCTAACCTAAAATTAAAGCATCGCCGTCTTGCAGAGTTGGAGCCAGAAGTTGCGCAATTTGACATGGTTAGTATTGATTTGTCTGACTTGGATGGCTCAATTAAAATTCTAAAGTCGGAAGCAGACGCTGCACATAAAGCAATGATAGAAGCAGTTGTGAGAGTAACCGAAAAGTCAAAAGAATTAGATGAAGTCTTCGCACATCGAGATTTCCTCAAAGCAGAAGGCGACAGATTTCATGAAGAATATCTTGATTTCAGAAAGAAAGCAGATGAAATGCATGAAAAGACTGTTGAATTGATGAAGGATGTTGACAAAGCACGTGACCAATTACATATGGCTAAGAAAGAGAGGGCATCTTGGATTACAGATCACAATAAATCTGTCAAAAGCGAAATGTCAACAGGTGCTAGTTCAGCAGATGTCGCTGACGGTATGGTAAGCAGTTTACTTTCATCAGGTGTATTGAAAATTGGAGGAACAGGTAGTGGCGATAGTGATGGTTCAACCCGTCCTGCTGCTAGTAAATCCTCCAAAAAGGCGGGAATGCGCCGAATAAATATGCAGA
>Ga0308014_1000493_pt1 | contig 11507 bp, 10 predicted proteins | sample Neamet229_FD_203154 | JGI IMG/M metagenome (GOLD analysis project Ga0308014, IMG submission 203154) | Marine microbial communities from water near the shore, Antarctic Ocean - #229 | ecosystem: Environmental > Aquatic > Marine > Unclassified | place: Southern Ocean | collected 2014-07-28 | reverse complement strand
ATGTGTTCTTATCTAATAACATTAATAAATTATTTGTTGGTTTATTTATTGCAATTGTAGTGTTGAAACTTATTTTTGATAGTCTAATGGGAGTTGGTGTAACTACTAATTATCAGCCAGAACAACCAATTGCTTTCTCACATAAAATTCACGCAGGTGACAATAGTATTGATTGTAACTACTGCCATACTTCAGCTCGTACATCAAAACATTCTGCAATACCTTCTGCTAATGTTTGTATGAATTGTCATGCTAACATTAGTTCAGGAACAACTACTGGTACTACTGAAATCCAAAAGATTTATGATGCTATTGGTTATGATCCTGAAACAAGAACTTATATTGAAGGATACGAACAACAGCCAATCCAATGGGTAAGGGTACATAACTTACCTGATTTGGCTTATTTTAATCACTCGCAACATGTTACTGTTGGTCAGTTGGAATGTCAAGAATGTCATGGTGCAGTTGAAGAAATGGATGTTGTAAGGCAAGATTCAGAATTAACTATGGGTTGGTGTATTGAGTGCCATAGAGAAACTGAGGTGAAGATGGAAGGAAATGATTACTACACTAAGATGCATGAAAAAATGAAGGAAAAGTATGCAGGTGAAAAAATCACAGTGGAAAAGATGGGTGGTTTGGAATGTGGTAAGTGCCATTATTAATAAAAGATTTAGATTTTAATTTCTATATAAAATGACAAAAGCAAAAAAATATTGGAAAGGTTTAGCTGAGCTAAATAACGATCCATTAGTTGACAAGCTAAAACAAAACGAATTTGTTGAAGAAATTCCTGTTGATGAATTTTTAGGAGATAAGGAACTTTCTTCTACATCTACATCTCGTAGAGATTTCTTGAAGTTTTTAGGATTCAGTACTGCTGCAGCAACTTTAGCAGCTTGTGAAACACCTATTAACAAAGCGATTCCTTATGTAATAAAACCAGAAGAAATTACTCCTGGTGTTGCTAATTACTATGCAACTACTATGTATGACGGGCACGATTACGCATCTGTTTTAGTAAAAACTAGAGAAGGTCGTCCTATCAAAATTGATTCAAACAAATCAGCAACTAATGCAAGGATTCAAGCGTCTGTTCTTTCATTGTATGATTCAGGGAGATTAAAAAACCCAATGAAAGGTGGAGTGGATACGGATTGGAATACTGCTGATGCTGAGATTATTGCAAAATTAAATGAGATAAAAAGTAGTGGAGGTAAAATCGCTATTTTATCTTCTACTATTATAAGTCCTTCTACTACACAATTAATTGCTGATTTTTCTTCAGCTTACGGAAATGTAACGCATGTGCAAATGGATGCTGTTTCTTATAGCGGAATGTTGGATGCTAATGAAGCTTCATTTGGAGTGAGAGTATTGCCAACTTATAATTTTGATAAAGCTGCCGTTATTGTTTCTTTTGGAGCTGACTTTTTAGGAAACTGGCTGAATGCTGATTACGCTAAACAATATGTTGATGCTCGTAATCCTAAGAACGGGAAAATGGCTAAGCATTACCAAGTTGAATCTACTTTAAGCCTTACAGGATCTAATGCGGATGATAGATTACAGATTAAACCATCAGAACAAGCTGGTTTATTGTCTAACTTATATAGTGCATTGAATGGTGGTACTGCTGATAACAGAATTGCTAAAATGGCGAATGACTTAGCAGACAATGCAGGAAAATCAATTGTTGTTTGTAATAGTAATGATACTGAGGTGCAAATTTTAGTTAATGCGATTAACAATAAATTAGGGAATTATAAAGAAACTATAATAATATTTGACTCTTCTTATCTAAAGCAAGGGAATGATGCTGAGGTTGCAACTTTAGTTGCTGATATGAATGCAGGAAAAATTGCTGCATTGATTACTTATAATGTAAACCCAAGTTATACTTTACAAAATGCTGATGGCTATAATGCAGGATTAGCAAAAGTAGAATTAACAATTGCTACTTCACTTTACAATGATGAGTCAGCTGCAAAAATGATGTATGCTTGTCCTGATAATCATTACTTAGAAAGTTGGGGGGATGCAAATCCTTCTTTTGGCACTTATTCTTTAATGCAACCTACAATCTCTCCTTTGTTTAAAGGAAGACAATTCCAAGAAAGCTTAATGTCTTGGATGGGGAAATCAGATTACCATACTTATTTGCAAAATTACTATTCTGATATTGATTGGAATAAAGCTGTACATGATGGGTACTTCACTAAACCAGCTGAATTAACTCCTTGGAAGATATTTAATGCTACTGTTCCTTCTTTTGATTTAGCAAAAGCAGATGGTATTGAATTTGAGATGAGTGAGAAAATCTCAATGGGAGATGGTTCTCAATCCAACAATCCTTGGTTACAAGAATTACCTGATCCACTTTCAAGAGCGTGTTGGGATAACTATATTACTATGTCGGCAGCTACTGCTCGCGATTTAGGAATTACAAACTGGAATATTTCTAATGGTGCCTTAAATGGTAATATGGTAAATATTACGGTTAACGGTACTACACTTAATAATGTACCTGTTATGATTCAGCCAGGACAAGCAATAGGTACTATTGCAATGGCTGTTGGTTATGGTAGAACGGCTTCAGGAAAATGTGGTAATGATATTGGTTTCAATGCTTTTGCATTAGGAAACGGAATAGCTACACTTGAGGTAATTGGTGGGGAATATGAATTTGCAGCTACTCAATTGCATCATACTATGATGGGGAGAGATATTGTAAAAGAAACAACTCTTGCTGACTTTATAAAAGATCCTTATTCAGGAAATCATCAAGTACTATATGCTACTCATAATGGCGACAAGCCAGCTTCTGAGGTAAGTTTATGGGATGAATTTGATCATTCAACTGGACATTTCTGGAATATGTCAATTGACTTAACTTCTTGTATTGGTTGTTCGGCTTGTGTAATTTCTTGTCATGCTGAAAATAATGTTCCTGTAGTTGGGAAAGAAGAAGTAAGAAGATCGAGAGATATGCACTGGTTGCGTATTGACCGTTACTTCTCGTCAGAAATGACAAAAGAATTATCAGCAGAAGAAAAGATTTCAGCAATTGAAATGTATGCTGAAATGGAAGAGCCATCAGGAAATCCTGAAACGGTTTTCCAACCAGTAATGTGCCAACATTGTAATCATGCTCCTTGTGAAACTGTTTGTCCTGTTGCTGCAACTTCACATGGTTCTGAAGGGCAAAATCACATGGCTTATAACAGATGTGTGGGTACAAGATATTGTGCAAATAACTGTCCTTATAAAGTAAGACGTTTCAACTGGTTCCAATATTCTGATAACGATAAGTTTGATTTCAACATGAATGATGACCATGGTAAAATGGTATTGAATCCTGATGTTGTAGTTCGTTCAAGAGGAGTTATTGAAAAATGTTCTATGTGTATCCAAAAGATACAAGAAATTAAATTAGATGCTAAAAAAGCAGGAACAAGAGTTGCAGATAAAGACGCTCAAACGGCTTGTTCATCAGCTTGTCCTACTAACGCAATTGTATTTGGTGATGTAAATGATGATACCCATCAAATTCAAGCTATGAAAAAAGATACAAGATCATATGCATTATTAGAACATTTAAATACTGATCCGTCAGTGTTCTATCAAACAAAAATTAGAAATAAAGCTTAATATATAGATATGCAAAAAGAATCAGAAATTAGAGATCCATTAATTTTAGGGAATAAAACCTATCATGATATTTCGAGAGATATTGCAAGACCTGTAGAAGGTAAGGCAAATAAATATTGGTGGATATTATTTTCATTATCATTAGTATTGTTCATTTGGGGAGTGCTTTGTATGGCCTACACAATTGGTACAGGTATTGGTGCTTGGGGACTTAACAAAACAGTAAACTGGGCTTGGGATATTACCAACTTTGTTTGGTGGATTGGTATTGGGCATGCAGGGACATTAATCTCGGCAGTACTTTTATTATTCCGTCAGAAATGGAGAATGTCAATTAACCGTTCAGCTGAAGCAATGACAATTTTTGGAGTAGCGCAAGCAGCTCTTTTCCCATTAATTCACATGGGTCGTCCTTGGTTAGCATATTATGTATTCCCTATTCCTAATCAGTTTGGTTCACTTTGGGTAAACTTTAACTCTCCTTTACTTTGGGATGTATTTGCAATTTCAACTTATTTCTCTGTATCGGTAGTATTCTGGTACATTGGTTTAATTCCTGATTTTGCAATGCTTAGAGATAGAATGAGTGCGAAAACTGCACCAATGAAAAAGCAATTGTATTCTTTCCTTTCCTTTGGTTGGAGTGGTAAAGCAAAGCATTGGCAAAGATTTGAGGAGGTATCTTTAGTGTTGGCAGGTTTAGCAACTCCACTCGTATTCTCGGTACACTCTATTGTGTCTATGGATTTTGCAACTTCAATTATTCCAGGTTGGCATACAACAATTTTCCCTCCGTACTTTGTGTTGGGTGCATTGTTCTCAGGTTTTGCAATGGTTGAAACTTTGCTTATCATTATGAGAAAAGTAGTAAACTTAGAGGCTTATATTACCATTAAGCACATTGAGTACATGAATGTTATTATCTTACTTACAGGTACGCTAGTAGGTACAGCATATATTACTGAGCTTTTCATGTCATGGTATTCAGGAGTTGAGTTTGAACAATATGCTTTCTTGAACAGAGCAACTGGTCCTTATTGGTGGGCCTATGCAATTATGATGACTTGTAATGTGCTTATTCCACAGTTATATTGGTTTAAAAGTCTTAGGACATCATTTGTAGCAACATTTGTATTGTCAATTTTTGTAAATATTGGGATGTGGTTTGAGCGTTTTGTGATTATTGTAACTTCTCTGCATAGAGATTTCTTACCTTCATCATGGTCTATGTTCTCTCCTACCTTTATTGATATTGGGATTTACTTAGGAACGATTGGTTTCTTCTTTGTATTGTTCCTTTTGTATGCAAGAACTTTCCCAGTAATTGCACAAGCAGAATTAAAATCTATTCTTAAATCTTCTGGTTCAGAATATAAAAATAAGAAATAATGAGTAAAAATACACTATACGGAATTTTTGACTGTGAGCTAGTTTTATTGGCTGCAGTAAAAGAAATTCGCGCTAATAAAATTGAAATAAAGGAAGTTTATTCTCCTTTTCCTGTACACGGTTTGGATAAAGCTTTGGGCTTAAAGGAAACTAGGATGGCAATTACTGCCTTCATCTATGGTTGTTTAGGTTTGTCTCTAGGAGCTTTGATGATTTATAATATTATGATTGTAGATTGGGCACAGAATATTGGTGGTAAGCCAAACTTTACTTTCTACCATAATATGCCAGCCTTTGTTCCTATTATGTTTGAATGTACGGTACTATTTGCAGCTCACCTTATGTCGATTACTTATTTGATAAGAAATGGATTGTACCCAGGTGGAGTGTCGGATAGTCCTGATGTAAGAACTACTGATGATAAGTTCCTAATGGAAATTGAAGTAGAAGGAAATGTAGCAGATGTAAAAGCAATGCTTACAAAAACTGGAGCTACTGAAATTAACGAAAAAGACGCATAATTATGAATAAATTACTTTTAAAATTAGCCTTTATTTCAGGAGTTATATTCCTTTCTTCTTGTGGAGGTGATTCTAGTCCTGGGTATGAGTTTATGCCTAATATGTACCGTTCACCATCTTTGGAAACTTATGGTGAAAATGCAATTACAGGAATGAATGCTTTAATGCCTGTTGAAGGAACAGTAGCCAGAGGACATCTTTCTTCATTTAACTATGATGGAACGCTGGAAAGCTATTTAGCAGCAGGAAATTCAGCTGTTAATCCAGTTGAAAATAATGAAAAGAATAGGAAGGATGGTAAAGCACTTTACGGAATGTTCTGTGAGCATTGCCATGGTGCAACTGGTGCTGGTGACGGTACTATTACACACGCAATCTATTCGGCAGTACCTCATTATAATGATGGGAAACTTAACAGAAGAGCAGGTGTGCCAATGAATGAATTAGCAGCAGGTCATATTTTCCATACCATTACTTACGGATTGAATGCTATGGGGCCTCATGCTACACAAATTAATGAAGAGGAAAGATGGAAAATCACTCTTTATGTACAAGAAGAATTACAGAATTTAGGTAAATAAAAAATAGATAAAGCATGTTTACAATAGATAAAAAAGCAAAGAATTTTACAATGGCATTGATGGCTATTGGATTGATTGCATTAGTTTTCGGATTTGTTTCAAATCCTCATGGAGCTTGGCCAGCATTATTATTTAACACTTATTTTTATATAGGAATTGCAGTATTTGGTGTATTCTTTGTGGCGCTACAATATGTAGCAGAAGCAGGTTGGTCAATCGTATTGAAAAGAGTGCCTGAGGCAATTATGGCAGCTTTGCCAGTATTTAGTTTAATTATGTTATTCATCATGGTGGCTAGTATTTTGCACTGGAATCATATTTACCACTGGTTACATGAAGGTATTATGACTGTTGGTCATGAAGATTACGATTCGATTATTGCTGGAAAAGAAGCGTACTTAAATGCAAGTTTCTTTATCATCCGAACAATAATTTACTTATTAGGATGGAATTATTTTGCTAAGAAATTAAGAGCCTTATCTGTATTGGAAGATAGAGAAGGAGGTACGGCTATTCACTTCAAATCAGTAAATACCTCAGCTTGGTTCATGGTATTTTTTGCAGTAAGTTCTGCAATGGCTTCTTGGGATTGGATTATGTCAATTGACACGCATTGGTTCTCTACTATTTTCGGATGGTATGTTTTTGCTGAATGGTGTGCAATTGGTTTTACTACTGTTTTGTTATTTACACTTTACCTAAAAAGACAAGGGTATTTGCAAGATGTAAACGAGAATCATATTCATGATTTAGGAAAATGGATTTTTGCTTTTTCATTGCTATGGACTTACATGTGGTTTTCACAATTTATGCTTATTTGGTATGCTAATATCCCTGAGGAAGTAACCTACTTTACTGCCAGATTAGAGGTTGAAAACTATAAATTCTTATTTTGGTTCTCAATGCTTATTAACTTTATTGCTCCTATTGTATTATTGATGAGTAGAGATGCAAAAAGAAACAATGGAAGATTAATTTTTGTGGGTTGTATTATCCTATTAGGTCATTGGTTAAATTCTTATTTATTGGTAACTCCTGGTACTTTAGGTACACACGGTCATATTGGTTTTACTGAGATTGGAATCGGATTAGGATTTGCAGGATTGTTCATCTACTTAGTGTTAAATTCATTAACGAAACAACCTTTAGAAACTAAGAATCATCCTTTCTTAGATGAAAGTAAACATTTACATACCTAAACAGTATTGTTAATATAAAACTTAAGGGTCAGCTTTGCTGACCCTTTTTTTGTCAATTATTGTTTACATTTGCTGCTATCATGAACAAAAATCTAAACCCTGATAATGAAGCTTTCTCTGAACAGGAGTTAGCGATAGAACAAGTATTGCGTCCTAAATTCTTTGAAGATTTTGAGGGGCAAGAAAAAATTGTAGATAATCTGGAAGTATTTATTGAGGCAGCAAAACAGAGAGAGGAAGCGTTAGATCATGTGTTGTTGCACGGCCCTCCTGGACTTGGAAAAACTACTTTGGCCAATATTATTGCCAATGAATTAGGTGTTAATATTAGGGTTACTTCTGGCCCTGTATTGGATAAGCCTGGCGACTTGGCAGGCTTACTTACTAACTTAGAAGATAGAGATGTTTTGTTCATTGATGAAATACACAGGTTAAATCCTATTGTTGAGGAATATTTATATTCTGCAATGGAGGATTATCAGATTGATATTATGATAGAGTCAGGACCAAATGCACGTTCGGTTCAAATTAAAATAAATCCTTTTACTCTTATTGGAGCAACGACTCGTTCAGGATTATTGACCGCACCATTGAGAGCTCGTTTTGGTATCAACTCCCGTTTGGAATATTATAAATTGGATTTACTTTCTAAAATTGTGAATCGTTCTTCCTCTATTTTGGATGTAAGTATTGCAAAGGATGCTACTATCGAAATTGCGGGTAGGAGTAGAGGTACGCCAAGGATTGCAAATGCTTTATTAAGGCGTGTTCGTGATTTTGCTCAGATAAAAGGAGATGGAAATATTGATAAAAAAATCACACAATATTCCTTAACGGCTTTGAATGTTGATGAGCATGGTTTGGATGAGATGGATAATAGAATCCTTACTACTATTATTGATAAATTTAATGGAGGTCCTGTTGGGCTTACCACTATTGCCACAGCTGTGGGAGAACAAGCAGGAACGATTGAGGAGGTGTATGAGCCCTTCCTAATTATGGAAGGTTATTTAATGCGAACTTCAAGAGGAAGGCAGGCAACTGAGTTGGCTTTTAAGCATCTTGGAAGGACAAAATCAGCCGACCAAGGAAACTTGTTTTAAGAAACTTGATCAAAAACCTCTAGTATTGTGTCTCTGTATTGTGCAAAGGAGGTAAGTGCCCAAACTTTTAAGGTAATTATTTCATTTTTACCAATCCATCTTGCACTTTTCTGTAATTCTTTTTTGAATAATATTTTGTCGAAACTTACTTTCTGAAGTATCTTTTTGCTGAATTCTAACATAGGTTTTTTTGTTTACAATACAATAACCCAAATATTAGAATTTTATTGCTTGCTTCCCCAACTATATGCTGTGTTTTCTAAACCACTGAGTGTTAATACTCGGTCAATTACGGTAGCAGCTATGGCTTCAAAAGTTTGTGGTTTACTGTAAAATGAAGGGGTTGCAGGGCAAATAATTCCACCCGCTTCCGTTATTGTTTTCATATTATTTATGTGAATCAAACTCAGTGGCGTTTCTCTTGCAACAATTATTAATTTCCTTCTTTCTTTTAGGATAACATCAGCAGCTCTGGTTGTTAAGTCGTTACTTATCCCTGCAGCAATTCTTCCCATTGTCCCCATAGAACACGGGCAAATTATCATAGTCCCAAAGTTTGCTGAACCACTTGCAAATGGTGCCATAAAATTCATTTTATCGTAAAAAGTAAACGGGTAATTATTATAGTTTTTATTTTCTAATTCAGTTTCCCAAACATACTTTGCATTGTCGCTCATCAACACGCCAACTTCTTCTATTTGCTTGTTTAATTGGACAAGTTTATCCAAAAGTACTTTGGCATATATTGAACCACTTGCACCTGTTATGGCTACTATTATTTTGTGTTTTTTAGACATTATAGTATGTAGTGCAAAGCGAAACTTAATACTGAATTGTAATTACCTCTATTGATAAATGTTTGAACAGAATATTCTCTTGTGGGACTAAAATATAAGGTATTACTAACTCGGCTATTAAGTGTTAGTTTATCTGTAAGTGAATAATCTATACCTAGCCCAACACCAAAATCAAACTTGTTAAAATTTCCGTTAGACATATTTATTAATTTAATCCCATCTGAATATCTTTCCGTTTGATTGATTAGAATTCCTGTTAAAAATCCACCTTCAATTTTTAACTGATATTTTGTTTGATACTTTAAAAAGAATGGGATTTCAAGATAATTTAGATCATATTCATGTATGTCAGTATTATTAGGATTCCTACTTCCTTTTTGTATGTAAGTCATTTCCATTTGTATGCTAAGAATTTCAGAAAGAGATTTATTAGCAAATACTCCAACTAATACTCCAGCTTTATTAAATCCACCTAATTTATCTCCAGAAACCTGTGATGTACTTAGTCCTAAAATAATTCCTCCTCCAAAGTTTTGTGCCTGAGCATTTATAGCAATAACACAAATAAGAATGGCAATAATTTTTTTCATTTTATCTTAAACTAACGCCAATTCCAACTGTTGCTGTTGGGTATTTCGAGAATGTATAATTGGCTTGCAATGCAATTACTGTAATATTAAAACGGAATCCGATATTAGCTCTGAATTCATTTTGAGATTCAAACTTCATTTCTAAAGGGACATCAAAATCTAAAACTTGTGACCCAACCCCTAATTGAAAGTTAGTTTTCCCATTAAATGTAGTAGTAGTAGTATTGTACCCAATTCCTGCATAACCAGTAAACATTAATAATTTTTTTGAAGCAATTAGATTTATTGTTGTTGCCTTTACATCTAACTCAACTTCTTGAGCGACACCTTGACTTTCAATTTCAAATTGTGTGTTTAAACTGGTGTGCCCAGCTTGTAATGATAAGCTCATTGGTAATGCATCACCAACTACAGGAATCCATTGTAAAATATCATGTTTCAAGCCTACTCCCCATAATTCGATTGAGCCTTTCCCTGCAAATCCAGCATTGTATTTGTAAGTAGGGATATAACGAATGTCTAGCTCACTTTTTTTAATTAAGCCTATTCCTATTCCAAGCATAGGTATAGGTAAGGCTTTTAATGCTGTTCCTTGTTCAGGCATAGTAAACTCGATACCATTATAGGTAATAGTTGCGCCATCTCCACTTCCAAGAATGGTAGGAGTGCTAGTGTTATCTGAAGAAAAATTGCTTAATTCATCAGGATTAAAACTTTGTTTTGACTTAGGAACAAGTACAGTATTTAAAGTAAATGTTAAATCAAACCCTCCTAGTTTATGAGGTTTAGCTGTATTGTACCATCCATTATTTAGTCCTGCTCCTAAACTTTCCCCAAGCGGAGATAAATAGGCTTGCAAAAACTCATTAGCATCTTCAGTATTGTTTAAAGTAATTTGACTAAATGATGAGTAGCTCATCAAAATTGCGGTACATACTAGTAATATTTTTTTCATAATGTTAAGTTTATTAGTTAATTAAATGTACTTCTTCTACTTGTACAATTTCTTGTGTAGCATTGTCATAAATATAGGCTATAACTGATATGTTTTCAGCAACCCATCCTCCTGCATTTCCGTTTCCTGCCTCAGCAGTATTTGCAGAATAATCAATATTGTATTGTTCCAAAGTGCTTAAGTTAATTGTAATTGATTTAGGAATATTATCCCCTGAAGTATAGGTAGAAGATGTGCTTAATGCATCATCAGTAAGTACGGTTCTGAGTACATGATTATGTTTATAATCCTCAATATTTTCTGTTCCGTCTTTTTGCCAATTAATGATATTACTTTCGGTTAAACAAACTACCAAATTATAATCCCCATCAATAGTATTCAAAAGTTCAGTGTTGATAGTAATAGCTCCGTTACCCCCACTAATAGCTGTAGTAATATTAATACCAAAATCAATTTCCTTTTCTAGTTCTGTAATTACAACAGCTAACCATTCATTTTTCCCTAATTTATAGTCATTGGGATATCCTACTCTATTCACCATTCCTTTTGGTAGTCCAATGTCAGAAATGCCAAAGAAGTTATCCCAATCAGTTCCCCATATTGTTCTAAAATCATATTGAAATTTTGGGGCTTCATGTGTAGGGGGTCTTGCAAATGTAGCGCTAACATGCAATGCCATTCCAATAATTTGATCTCCATATTCTTCATGTATTGCTTC
>Ga0308014_1000490_pt1 | contig 11563 bp, 4 predicted proteins | sample Neamet229_FD_203154 | JGI IMG/M metagenome (GOLD analysis project Ga0308014, IMG submission 203154) | Marine microbial communities from water near the shore, Antarctic Ocean - #229 | ecosystem: Environmental > Aquatic > Marine > Unclassified | place: Southern Ocean | collected 2014-07-28 | reverse complement strand
GGTAATTTATTTTCTATAAATAGCAGCACTGCAGTAATTACTGTATCTGGAAATCCTACGGGTGCAAATGCATTAACAATTCAAGTTAAAGATGCAGGTGAAGCAACCGATAGTTTTACTACATCTGCAATTTTTGGGGAAGCTCCAATTAATGTTGGATTTGGAAAAACTAATGAGGATATGATTAGTAATGCTTTGTATGCTCAAGGTGGAACCTCATTAGCAATATATTGGACTAATAACGATGCAAATGCAAATGCAAGCCAGGTTTTAGATGGAACACTAGGTGGGTTAAACACCAATGCACTTGTATTACCAACTACTTTACCGGGAAGTACTGATAATTATTTTAAAAAATTAACTACTACTGTTGTTGATTCTAAACCACAGCAAATTGAATATGCAAATTCTCAATACAACGCATTAGGGACCGGGGCCAGCCAAAGTGAAGGAGGGCTTACTGCAGGTACGGCTTATATAAGATTAAATATAAGTTTTTTAAATGATACTTTTCCAGAAGGATTTAATTCTACAAGCTCTTCATCTGTATTTCCTTATGCTATGTTTCCTATTGTATTGCAATATAGGACTACTGGAGGAGGGGCAAGTGATTGGGTAACCGCAAAAGATATTGAAGGTCAAGATATACAATTTGGCAGTACACAAAAAAATCAATATAATTATTATAATACTGTTTCAATAAGCCAACAAACAGCTTTACAAAATAATGGTGCTTTAGCAAACAGCTCTAGGGCTAATAATTATAATGGAACTCAAGTTGATAATACTAGCACTAACTCAGGTGCAAATGCATTTACTTCATCACAAGTTTCTGTAGGATCTATAAACAGCCAACAATCAGATTTTTTACAATCTACTGTTTCTAAAACGTTTGCTTTTGGAACAAGTGAAAGCTATTCAACCATTGACAACAAATTAGGTGATTATAGATTAATAATAAGATATCCTTATGGGGTTGATGGATCTGGTTTAACAAGTGATTATATAGTGCCCGGTGCTCAGCAATTTCCAGTTGATGATTGGTATGGAAGCAGTATGTTTGAATACAATATAGATTGGGGAGACTTTTATTATCCCAACAATACATTAGAAACAAGTTTTGCATATAGAGTTAGTTTTGCAGGTTATAATGCGCAAAATTCTGCTTTGCAAGATTCTCCAGATATAACTTTATATGCTAGAGAATGGATGGGCAAGTATGTAAGCCAATTCTTTACTGATGCGGCTTTAACTCAAGCTTGGAGCCCTAATAATTATTCTGCTATTACCGGATGGCATTCTTATAGCCCGCACGAAAGTGGATATGTAGCTGACAATGGAATGGAATTTTCTAATTTTATAAATAATAATTCAACTAATTATACACAAATATATTCAGAAACAAACAGAAGGTGGGCTGCTTTTTTTGAATCTACTGGTAAAAAAAGAGTTGCAACTGCTATTCCTTCTGTTACAAACAGCTAAATAGTAGTTTTTAAAATAGTAACTTACATAACAAATAAGTAATAATAATAAAATGGCAGGAGCAGTAGTAGAGGTAAAATATTTTAACAGTTTTGTTCTTAAAAAAACAGTAACAGCAGCAAATGAACCAGCATGGAATGGATCATTTGGCATACCTGAAACTATTAATTCTGTTAATGTAGGTTATCCACAGACTGAAGTAAGCACAAGTGGCACTCAAGTGCCTAGAAATTGGGGTATAGAAGAATCTAGAATTAGAGGTGGATATAATAATGTAAGTGCTGGTTATGGGGCAAGGGCTTATTTAGTAGAAGATGACACTACAGCCTCCTTTAGAATTAATTCTTTAATATATTCTGGAATATTTAATTCAACAACTGGTATAAATCAAAGTAATGTTTTTAATGTAGGTGAAGATATAAGTAAAAGCTTAAGCCCTGTAAATGGATCTATACAAAAACTATTTGCTCAAGATTATTTTTTAACTATATATCAAGAAAATAAAGTTAGTAGAGCTCCTATAAATAAAAACGTTATATATTCAGCAGAAGGTAATCCAACAGTTACAACTAGTAATTTAGTTATAGGAGATCCTCAAGCTTATAATGGAAATTTTGGAATAAGTAGAAACCCTGAAAGCCATGCTGTTTATGGTTTTAGACAATATTTTACTGATAAAGACAGAAATGCTGTGTTAAGGCTATCTCAAAACGGGCTAGAAGAAATACAGCGCTATGGCATGTATGATTTTTTTAGAGATAAGCTAAGTACTTTAGACAATCAATATGGCCCAGGAAAAGCAATTGGTATGTGGGATATTCACACAAAACAATATGTTTTGTCTTTACAGCCTAACAGTCCTTATACTATTAATGCATTAGGTCAAACAGAAAATGTAAACTTTTTTACTGTTTCTTTTGATGAAAGTGTAAATGGTTGGACAAGTTTTTATAATTATAACCCTGGCCTTGGCACAAGCCTTAAAAATATTTTTTATACTTTTGATAATGGCTTATCTGGTAATTTAAAAGCTAGTTTGTATCAACAAAATAGTGAAGCTGTAACAAGAAATAATTTTTATGGTCAAAGCTACAAGTCAAGTATAGTATTTATATTTAATCCTAATGTAAGTATTTCTAAAGTATTTAAAACTATTAATTATGAAGGTAGTAATGGATGGCAAATTGATTCTATGGCTTCTGATTTTACTGGAATAGGATCTATAAATACCGGATGGAATACTACTTCAACTGGTCAAACTTATAATACATCTAATACTGAAGATAGTATAAATAAAATTTATAGCTATAATGAAGGTTCTTATGACAATTATGGAAATCAATATCCTGCTCTTTTAATACCACCTATTAACTATGCTGGTTTTAATAGAAAAGAAAACAAATACTTTGCAAATATAATAAATAATAGTCCTGTTGTTGCTGGAGAAGTAAGATTTGGAAAACAAATAACTGGTATTAAAGGCCATTTTTCTACAGTTACCGTATCTACAGATAATGTTACTGATTTAGGAGGAATAAAAGAATTATTTGCTGTATCTTCAGAATATGTTGGATCAAGTTATTAAATTATATGGAATTAATAAAAACTAAAAACAATAATGTTATAATGCATAATAACGGTGGTATTGTTAATTGTGAAAATATTATACCGATTACTCACGAATTTGCTGACCAAATATATTTAAGAAAAATGATTATGCAAAAAAACCAAATAGTAGTCGGGGCAGAACACAAGCATGAGCATGTGTGGTTTTTATTAGTAGGAAAAGTATTAATTAAAGAAAATGGCGAAAAAATTATGCACAAAGCGCCTTGTTATACAATTTCAAAACCAGGAGCTAAAAGAACAATTTTAGCATTAGAAGAATGTATTTTTATGAATGTACATAAAAATCCAGATAACACTAAAAATATTAAAGAATTAGAAAATCAAATAGTAAACTTATGAGTTTTATAATAATAGGATCTGCAGTTATTACTGCTGGAGGGATGGTTGGTGCTGGCGCAATACAGGCTAACCAACAAAAAAATGCAGCTAATACAGCTAGGGCTAATGCAGCTAGGCTAGAAGGAGATATTAAAGATCTAGAAGAATTAAGATCAGTACAAAATCCTATTATTAATCCTTATGCAGGGGCAGAAGATTTATCTTCTATGATACAGGATTTATCTAGTTTTTTAGATAATCCTTACGATAATTTAGGAGTAGCAACAAAAGCTGCTGAAATACAAATAGAACAAACAGATATTGCATTAGCTAATACATTAGATGCATTGCAAGCAAGCGGTGCAAGCGCCGGTGGGGCAACTGCTTTAGCTCAAGCCGCGGCTGCCGGTAAAAAAAGTGTTGCTGCAAGTATTGAAGCACAAGAGGCGCAGAATGAAAAACTTAAAGCTCAAGGGGAATCACAACTTAATCAACAAAAAATGGCAGAAGCTCAAAGAGTACAAAGTGCTTTATTTGGTGAAGCAACTAGACAGCAGCAGATTGAGTCTCAAGGAGAATTGTTTATGTACAAAGAAAAAGACAATAGATTTTTAGAACAACTTGATAGAAAACAAGCACAAATGACGGGTCAGGAGCAAGCAGCCGCTCAAAGAAGCGCCGATGCTGCAAACATAATGGGCGCTGGACTACAAGGAGCTGGAAATATTATAGGGGCTGGAATTAGTGGTATGGCCAGTAATATGTATAATAAGCCTATTCCTACTCCAATATCAACAGGTAATGTGGGGAAGATAACTAGCGCAGCGGATCAAAAATTAAGCTCCGAGCTGGGCGATTAAAGGACAAAGAATAAAAAATAAAAATAATACAAAAATATAAATAATGGCAAGTACTTATAGAAGCCCTGAAACGGTAGTAATATCAGAAGCTGAAGCTACAGTAAATACAATAAATAGTCTTGCGGACACTTTTGTAAAAACAAGTGGTAGAATAAAAGCAATAAAAGATGAAAAAGTAAAAAAATCTTTACAAGCAAATGCTAGACTAGCAAAAGACATTACAATCGATCCAACAGCATTTTATAAAGCTTTAGGGGACAAAAATGCTGATAGGACTTATTTTGATCAATTAAATAATTTAATGGATCAAAATGCTAAGTTGCAGCTTGACATTGAGGCGGGGGTATATTCTCAATCAGATTATAGAGATTTAATGGCAAAGAAAAATAGTACTGTGTCTGAGCTTTCCCAAATGGTTGGGCTAGCAAGTTCAGAAAAAACTTCTAATGCAACATGGATAGAAAATTACGAAAAAGTAGTAAACAATGCTACAAATGAAGCAGGCGTTTCTTTAGTGGGTAATGAAGATTATATAGCTGCTAGAAATATATTCGCAGGATTAAAAAAACCAGGTGGCCCTAAAGGTGAAATTAAAAGAGTTTTTAAAAACAATATTTTATTTTACGAAATAAGTGGAGAAGGTTTAGATAAAACATATACAGCACCTGCTGTTGGGTTTTTATCAAATGAATTATATAAAGTTCCAAATTTAACTAAAGAATGGAAAAATATTTTAGAACAATCGGGTTTAACAAAAGGAGGCGCTCTAACAGAATATTTTAAAAGTCTTTCTGAAGAACAGTTAAATATAAAACTTGCGCAATTAATTGATGTAAAAGTTAAAAATCTTGTAAAAGATAGAAGGGCAACGAATAGTATATTTGTTGAAATACTTGGAGGTTCAGAAGCTTTTGAAAAATCTGATGGCTCAGAAGATGGAACTAAAGGAAGGCTTCCAGGTAGTCAAATAAGTAATGCAGATACTAGTACGCTTACAGAATATCTTACAAATTGGGTGGCAAATAATACTCCACAATATACTAAAGCAAAACCCCCAACAATAAGTGCAGCAGATAAAAAATTAGCTCGAGATAGAATTAAATATAAAACAGATTCTAATATTTGGAAAGAAACATTTGAAGAAAAGAAAAGTTTATTTGGTTTTGGAAAAAATTCAGGTGGAACTTACACCGGATCTATTAATATGTTTAACGACAAACCAGAAAAAAACGAAGATGGTAATTTAGTAAATGTTTTAGCACCTGGTTTTATAAAAGCTTTAAGTGAAATTGGACCTGGTTATCGAGTTATAAGTACTACTGGTGGTTCTGGTGGTACAGAAGTTACAGTAGCGCGTACTAATAATAGAGGAGGTACTGTTACTTTTGTTGAGGGCTCAACAGCACAAAACTTTATTGATAAATTATATAATTATGAATTTGAGGGGGATGAAGGTTATGGCCCAGATCAAGCTAAAACTTTTGCAAATCAATTTATTAAAGATGGGACTATAAAACCACCACCACCGACTAAAAAAGGATAATAATTAAACTTTAATTATGTACAAATATAAAGATTACGAATATACTTTAGAAGAGATTCAAGACGCCGCAGATAAAGACAATTTATCTTTAGAGGAATATATTAAAGAATATAATATAGATCCCCCTGCTACTGAACCTGAAGTTATAGAAAAAGTAATTACTGACCCTACTAAAGAGGGAAAGAAAAAACCCACAACGGAAGAGGGTGCAACTGTTGTGGAGGAAACTGTAGCACCCGAAAGTACGGAGTTAGTATCGGAAAATGGTTCTTTGGAGCCGCCAAGTTCTAAATTAGAAACAGATAGATATTTTATAGGTAGCGGTTCGTCTTTTAATGATGATGGGACCATAAAATTGCGGGGAGTTAGTGGTGGACAATTAATGCCTGTTGAATTAGAGGAAGTTTCGGTTACTGCCAAACAATATAACGAACGTAAAAAGAAAGAAGAATCAGAAGCAGCTAATAAAATTGTTAAATTAAATATTGAAGAATATCAATCTCCAGCAGAATCTTTAGTGGAAAAAATATCCACTAGTGACCAGAAAGAAGATCCTAAGGATATGTCCGCTGCCGCAAGTTTGTTTAATACTACAATTAATGCATTAAATCAACTTACTGGAATAGATGAAAGAGCTGAATATTTAGGTGCTTTTATTGGTAGCGATAAAGATTTAGTTTATAATATATTTGGTGAAGAATTAGGCCAAAAGCTTTTAAAAGATAATAAAAAAAGATTATCTAATGTAAACGAAAAAATAAATAAATTAAATGATCTAGGCGTCCCAACAATTGGTTTTACTGATATACCCGATAAAAGTGGCTTAGTTAGCAAAGCCGCGGGGGGGATAGCAGCTTCCTTAAATGCAATATCTGCATTTGGTACCTCTGCTGCAATTTCTGCTTCAACTTTTGGAGTAGGGTTAGCTACTGAAATGATTGCTGGATCTATTAAAACATATAACGACCAGCTTGCTAATTCTAAAGGAATTACTTTTGATCAATTAGTAAACCGTGGAGAAGCAGAAACATTAATACCCACAGCTTTAGGTGCTTTAGGGTATTCTTTAGAAAGAGCGGGTATAAAAAACGTTACTAATAGCATTAATAAAATGTCTAATTCCGCTAAAAAAGGATTTTTTAATCTTTTACAGACTAGCGGAGGAGAAGGTACAACTGAATGGGCACAAGGGGGAGTTGAAATGTTAAATGATGCTTTAGGCCAGGGTAAAAGTTTAGATGATGCTTCTGAAATAGCCTACAACTTTATGTTTTCTAGCGAAGGTGTTGAAAATTTATTACAAGGTCTCGTGGGTGGGGCGGGTATTTCAATGGGGGGGAAATTTTTAAAAGCCGCATCAGGAGTTAGAACTAATGCTGAAAATGAAACTTTACAAAACCAAATACGGGAATACAGTTCTTTAGAGGATCAAAAATATAAAAAGTCATTAACACCTGATGAGCTTAATATTATAAATAAATCTCAAGAGGAAATAAAAATAAAACTTACAAAAACTATAGATAAAAATAATACTATTGTAGCCTCAATGAATGAAGATCAAATTAATTCTATAAATAATAATATGGATTTGATTACTTCTTTAAATAATGAAGCGCAAACTGTTATTAAAAGCGAAAATTTAGATGATACTGCTAAACAAGCTGCTTTAAACCAGATAAAAACAGCTAAAACGTCCGCTGATAAAGAGATATATGACATTAGAAACAAAGCAGAAAAATTAGCTAGTAATATAAATAATCTTCAAAAACAAGCGGAAACAATTGAAGATTTAGAAGTAGAAGTTTTTTCTACCGTTAAAGAAACAAAAAGTTTTTTAAAAGAAAATAATATTAGTGCTAAAGAGGCTAAAGAATCATCTAACGCGCAAGGGTTTATTGTTGATTTAAATGGTAAAAAAACTATAGTTATAAATCGTCAGCAAGCAAATAAAGATCAAGCAGTCAATGTAGGTTCTCATGAGTTTTTACATTATCTTTTAAGCAAGACTATAGATTTAGATAATGATGCGGCTAATCAATTAGGTAAGTCATTAGAAAATTATTTAAATAATATAGATATTAATTTAATTAAAGATAGTGGGCTTAAAAAAAGGTTAGGACTATATAAAGAATTTTCTAAAGAAGTTCAAAACGAAGAATTATTAACTTTATTTTCAGATGCTATTGCCGAAGGTTCTGTACCATTAAAGGATAATGTAATCACAAGATTAGGCAGTGAATCACGCAGGTTTTTTCAAGACTTAGGTATTAAAATAAAATTTAATAAAGATAAAGATGTTTTTAATTTTATAAGGGACTATAATAAAAGTATGGATGAGGGACGTTTGACAACAGCCCAAAAAAAATTAACTGAAGGTGCTGCAAAAATAAATTTACCAAAACAAGCAGATGAGGAATCTGAAATACAAAAAGAAGCTGAAGCAATAATTAAAGAATCAAAATCTGAAAAAGTAACTGTATTAGAAGCTGTAAATAAACTGGTTCCTCAAGATATTACTACACAAAAAGAATACCAAAGTTTTATAAATGATCCAAGATCATCTTTTCCTAAGCTAGTCAATGCTATTAATAAACAAGGTGGCGTAATTAACAATTATATTAGAAGTATATCAACTTCTACTAAGGAAGTACAGGAAACAACGGATAGATTAATTAATAGAACATTAAAGTTTAATCCTGAGGCTCAACGTAAAGAAACAAAAAAAGCTGTGGGTATAGAAGCTTTTGGCGAAAGAATATTTGCCGATATACAATATGCTAGAAAAGGATCTAGACTTAAATTATATGAAGAAAACGAAAAAATTAAAAGAGAAAAAAGAATAGAAGATCGCGAAGATGGATTTGAAATTGCAGCAGCAGAAGAAGTTGATATGGATGCTTTTATGGCTCAAACAGATGCTATAAACGAATCTAATATAACAAATCTTAAATTAATTAAAGAAGAATTAAAAACTTCTGATGGTAAAAGAATACCTGAGCTTAAAGAAGTAATAGAGCGTAAAGTAAAAGAACAAGGGCCTAAGCTTACAGAAAAAGAATTAATCTATAAAAATAGCCCAGATTACGGTACTCCTTCTATTTTAAAAGCAATTAATAATTCATTTCAAAATTCTACAGAATTTAAAAAATTATATGATGCTAAATCTAAACAATTAGATAGAGAAATAGCTAATGGCAAAACTAATAGAGAAGGTCAAAAAATAAGTAAAGCAAACGAATTACAAAAATTTAAAACTGGTTATATATTAAGGGTAGAAGATTTTGCTGGCTCAGGTAACTTAAGTCAAAAGAAATTTCCTATTGCAAAAGCTTTTATTGAGCAAAATATAAAACTTGTTATAGAAAACTTACCTAGAGCCGCTGTAACAAGAAAAGATCCTGTAAGTAAAAAAATAGAAAACACTTCGACTGGAATACCTACTAATTTTTTAAATAATCCTAATTTTTATACAAAAACTGAAGAAAGAATTGGAGATAATGGAATATTTGTTTATACAAAAAGAAAAGGTATTAGTTCTAACGACATACTTGAAACACTTGAAGGCAAGCCTTTAGTTAAGGGTAAGTTTGGACTTCCTATGCAAAATGCTAAACAGTTTATAAACAACTTAGGACAGTTTGCAACAAACCAAGAGCTTAGATTGCAAGATTTTATTACTCCTCAACAAAGCGCAAACTTAGAGGGTGGAAAAGATAGTAAAATATTGTTTAGTCTTAACACTAAAGGAAATGGTAAATGGGTGCAAAACCCATTAAATCCATTAGACAATAAAAGTAAAATATATTCTTTTAAAGTAGGGGATATTGATTATGATATAAAAACCTCTCAACAAAGCTTTGAAAATAATGCTTATAGTTTTGAGCTTTTTGATGGAAATGAATTTGAAGAAGAATTTATTAATAGTATTGCTAACGATGATAAATCTTTAAGTTTACTTTTTTCAGACAAAGATAACCAGGCCACTCAGATAACAGGTGCTGCTTTAGATGGTCTTACTAACCAATTTAAGGTTTTTGGTATTGTAGCTAATAGCACTATAGATTTAATTAAAAAAGAAAAATTAAATTCTATAACATTTAGTGGTAAAGAAGAAAATAGACAAAGATTATATGGGGCAATGGTTCAAAAATTTAAAAAAGAACTAGGCTGGGAAAGTTATAATTATGAATTAGAAGAAGGGGATGGGGAAGCTTATATAGTTTATGATCCTAAAGCTTTTATTAATCCAGAAACTGCTGTTACAACAGAAAAAGAAAGTAGAATATTATATAGTAAAAATATTTCTGAAAATGAAAGAAAAAAAAGGAATAAAATTTTAATAGATGAATCTACAAAAGCTTTTAAAAACAATATATCTTTTGATGAATATTTAAAGAGCATAAGGCCTGTATTGCAAAGTAACAAAGTTACTAAAGCTTTATCAGACTCAGGCAATAAATCTTTTAGAGGTAATATTTATGAATATTATGTTTGGGAGCGTCTCAATTCTTTAAATATAAATGGCTTAGAATTAATGCTCCCTGAATACGGAACGGGAACAGATATAAAAGCAACGTTTTTTGGCCAGCCTTTTGATTTAGAAGTAAAATTAAATTTACAAGATGCTTTTGGAGCACCTACAATTTATTTTGATTCAGGAAAAAATAAATGGAGTTTTGATGAATCAAATTTAGATCAAGAAATATTTGATATTGTTGAAAAAAATATTGATCAACAAAAAATAAACAATTTTTTAACTGAAATACAAAAATTAGGGGCTTATTCTCTTAATGAATCAGGTAATAAAAAAGAAAAAGTTGATTTTACCTTAAGAATTCCAGCTGAAAGCTACAAAAAAAATAAAAATAAACCTAAAACAGGAAAAATTGATAAGCTTACAGCTTCTGTATATAAAAAAATAGCTGGAAAACAATTAAACAAAAAAGAAAAACAAAGTCTTAATAATGCTATAATTGAATATTATAACAAAAAAAGTATAAACTATATTGTTGTTGATAATCAAATGTATTATTTAAAAGAAAACCCCCTGCAGCTACCTATAAATCAGCTTACGGGAAATGTGTACATTAAATTTAGAATTAAGCCGGGAAGTCTAAAGAAAAATAAAAAATTAGGCAATTTTTACAATTTAATGACGGTTACTCAATTTGGAATGGACAAAGCCACATCTAAAGGTACTCCTTTAAATAAAGCTTTTCAAACAAAGCTATCTAAATCAACATTACAAGCTGCTAAAAATAATAATTCTAAATTACCTAAGTCTGAACAATTCCCTAAGTCTTGGTGGTTAAGCGATGCAGTTACTTCAGGGCCTAGTAAAATGGTTCTTGATCGACTTAAAAAAGTTGATGATAAAAACAATGAAGCAAGAATTAAATTTAGCAAATCACAAGATTTAGACGATACTTTTAATAAAATTATTGAAAATAAAACTGGTATTGCAACATACCAAAGATTTGATAAATCTGGAGCTACCGTAAAAGGTGCTAGCAAAGGAAAATTTAACTTTTTTATACCACCTAGTGCTGAAGACTTTGTAGGTTTATTATACAAAACCTTAGGTAAAGGTAAAGTTGGTGATAGCCAAATGCAATTTTATAAAGATAACTTATTAGATCCTTATGGCAGAGCAATGAATGATGTTTCATCTGCTAGAGTAGCAATGTTTGAAGATTATAAAACATTAAAAGAAGATTTAAAAATTATT
>Ga0308014_1000489_pt1 | contig 11566 bp, 8 predicted proteins | sample Neamet229_FD_203154 | JGI IMG/M metagenome (GOLD analysis project Ga0308014, IMG submission 203154) | Marine microbial communities from water near the shore, Antarctic Ocean - #229 | ecosystem: Environmental > Aquatic > Marine > Unclassified | place: Southern Ocean | collected 2014-07-28 | reverse complement strand
TAAAACCTCAATAAATGTAAAGCCTACAACAGCCGCTAATACACTAGCATACTCTCTTCTGAGTACTGTAATTATTGAAAATTTAGTATCTGATTTCTTAAAATTTAAAATTGATGGCAAAAATGCTGGTAATTTAGAAGCCCAATTCAAATAATCTGATCCAAATTTACGTTCTAAGAATCGTTCCTCAGCAAACATAATTCTTTCATAATATATCCAAAATAATAAACTCATAATTACAGCAAAATAAATATTAAAAGATGCTAAAGATATTCCTAACCAAATAAGGTAATTCCCCAAGTAAAGCGGATGCCTCACCATAGAGTACATTCCTGAAGAATTTAATACATCAGCTACTTGCTCTTTTGTATTTCTTCCACTAGTACCCTTAGGAGTGGTACCTATGGTATAGAAACGAACTAAAAAACCTAAAACAGAAATTGAAATTGATATAAACATAAATACATTATGTTCCTTATAATTGATTAGCGTGTAATCGGTTAAGTAAATAAATGGGACAGATAAAATAAAAAGAAGTACTGGGAATTGACCTCTGTATTTAAATAAAAAATTACCTTGTTTTTCGAATGATTGTACTAAAGCCATAATTAATATAGTATCTTTGTAAAATTAGTTTGCAAATTTATTAAATATATGACAGCATTAATCAAATATTCATTAGAATTTCCAATAAATTCATCAGTAAGTATCTTATACAAGCGACTTAGCACACCTAGTGGTTTAGCTGAATGGTTTGCTGATGATGTAATAGTTAAAGACAAAATATTTACTTTTTTTTGGGAAGGTAGCGAACAGGAAGCAAAATTATTAAAGTTAAAAACTGATCATTTTATTCGTTTTAAATGGGAAGACAATGATACAAAAGAAGATTATTTTGAGTTTCTAATCCAAATTGATGAAATGACTTCAGATGTTTCCTTGATTATAACTGATTTTGCTGAAGATGATCAAGACCAAGAAGAACAAACTAGTCTATGGAGCAATCAAATTAGTCTTCTTAAAATGGCTATTGGTTCATAATTCTTAATTTATCTTCTTTATGAAGCGGTTACACCTTTTTCTAATCAAAGCATTTATAAGCTCTTTTATAGCAACATTTTTTATTGCAATTTTTTTATTATTAATGCAATTCTTGTGGAAATATATTGACGACCTAGTAGGAAAAGGGCTTGAATTCACACAAATTGCTGAACTTATCTTTTATGCATCAGCTCGTTTCGTTCCTATAGCACTTCCAATTTCTATGTTGCTTTCATCAGTAATGGTATTTGGTAAGCTTGGCGAAAACTATGAACTTGCAGCCTTAAAGGCTTCAGGAATTTCTCTTACTAGAATACTTTTCCCACTGACAATTTTTGTCATTATAATAAGTTATTCCTCTTTTTTGTTTTCAAATTATTTAATGCCAATTGCTAATCTTAAGAATGGTAGCATGATATATGACATCCAAAAAAAGAAACCTGCGCTGAACATAAAAGAAGGGATGTTTTATAAAGACATTGAAGGATTTAGTATTAAAGTAACTAAAAAAGATGATGATGGTAAGACCTTAAATAACATCATTATTTACGATCATACCGCAAACAATGGTAACGATAAAGTTATTATTGCTGAAAGTGGAATAATGCAATTAACAAAGGATGAGCAATTTTTGGAGCTAATTTTATACAATGGTCACTCCTACATTGACATTGCTAAAAATAATAGGAAAGCTAAAAAACCTTACAGAACTACACATTTTAAAGAAGATTTAATACGGTTTAATTTGTCCAGTTTCAGTACAATGAACAATAGTGAGGATTTATACAAAGGACACTATGCCATGTTAAGCAACAAACAATTAACCATAGCTATCGATTCCTTAAATCTAAAATATAAGGATAGAAAAGAAACTTTTACATTTAACATTATTGAAAAATATAATTCAAAATCGGAAATGGATAGCTTGGTTGTTTTAGATGATTTAAGTTTGTTAAAGCAAAAACAACAATTTGATATAGCAATTAATAAATTGAGAACTATTAAGTCAATTGTAAAATCCAATAAGGATGATTTGGAATATCGTAAAATAATTATTACTAAACACGAAATAGAATGGCACAGAAAAATTAGTTTAGCTGTGGCATGTTTATTATTATTCTTGGTAGGATCTTCCATGGGAGCAATCATTAGAAAAGGAGGTTTTGGACTTCCCGTTTTGATTTCAGTATTCTTTTTTATAATCTATCATGTGTTAAGTATGATTGGTGAAAAATCAGCAAAGGATTTAAGTATGCATGCGTATGAGGGTATTTGGCTAGCTAATTTAGTTTTTTTACCAATTGCATTGTTTTTAGTCTACAAGGCAAAAAATGACTCACAGTTATTCGATTTTAGCTCAATAATTAAAAGAATTATTCCTTTAATTAGAAAAGTAAATAAATAGCAAATATTATGTATAGTTTTCTTGCAATAAAGCTATACATTGTAATTTATTTTGTACTTTTGCAATTGTAAACTAAGAAATAATCACTTACTTAAAAAGAGAAAAGTACATTAAATCTTAGTATTTTTACCATCTAAAATTACAATATGGGTTTCAATACAATAGAAGAAGCAATTCAGGACATTAAAGCTGGTAAAGTAGTCATTGTTATTGATGATGAAAATAGAGAAAATGAAGGGGACTTTGTAGCTGCTGCTGAAATGGCAACTGCTGAAATGATTAACTTTATGGCAACACATGGTAGAGGATTAATTTGCACTCCCCTACTTGAAAGTAGATGTCAAGAGTTAGGATTGGAATTGATGATTGGAAAAAATACAGCTGCCTACGAAACACCATTCACTATTTCAGTCGACCTAATTGGGCATGGCTGTACTACAGGTATTTCTGCTTCTGATAGAGCAAAAACAGTAAAGGCACTTGTTGACCCTAACATTAATCCCAATGAACTGGGTAAACCTGGACACATCTTTCCTTTAAAGGCACGAGAGGGAGGAGTTTTAAGACGAGCAGGACATACTGAAGCTGCTATTGATTTAGCTCGTCTTGCAGGACTTGAGCCAGCAGGAGTCATTGTTGAAATATTAAATGAGGATGGTTCAATGGCAAGAACCCCTGAGTTACATAAAATTGCTGAAAAGTTTGATTTAAAGTTTATAACAATTAAGGACTTAATAGAATATAGAATGAAAAATGAATCATTGATAACGGAAGAAGCTAACATACAATTACCAACTGATTATGGTGATTTTAAAATGAAAGCCTTTAAACAAACAACAAACGGACAATTACATTTAGCCATCTACAAAGGAGAATGGAAGGCAGATGAGGACGTACTTGTAAGAGTGCATTCATCTTGTATGACAGGAGATATATTTGGCTCATGCAGATGCGATTGTGGCCCTCAATTACAAACAGCACTAAAACAAATTGAAGCTGAAGGAAAAGGAGTATTGGTGTATATGAATCAGGAAGGTAGAGGGATAGGATTATTAGGAAAGTTAAAAGCTTACGAATTGCAAGAAAAAGGCCGAGATACTGTAGAAGCAAATACCGAGTTAGGATTTAATGCTGACGATAGAGATTATGGTGTTGGGGCACAAATACTAAGAGCAATGAAGGTAAGTAAAATTCGATTATTAAGTAATAATCCTAAAAAAAGAGTTGGGCTTATGGGCTATGGAATTGAGATTATTGAAAGTGTTGCTCTAGAAATAGATTCTAATATTCATAATGAAATTTACCTAAAAACGAAAAGAGATAAAATGGGTCATTCTCTTAAAAAGTTAAATGATTAAAGAACCTATTATTTTAGGAATAGAATCATCCTGTGATGATACTTCTGCTGCTATTTTACAAGGACAAAAAATATTATCAAATATTGTAGCTAACCAACAAGTCCATTCATTATATGGTGGAGTTGTTCCTGAGTTAGCTTCAAGAGCACATCAACAAAATATTATTCCTGTTGTAGATGCAGCTATTAAAAAAGCAAACATAAACAAAGAAGATATATCAGCTATTGCCTTCACAAAAGGTCCTGGACTACTAGGTTCACTTTTGGTAGGAAGCTCTTTTGCAAAATCTTTTGCTATGGGTATGAATATTCCACTTATAGCAGTGAACCATATGCAAGGTCATATCCTCTCCCACTTTATTGATGAAGGAGAACCTATGCCAAAATTTCCATTTTTATGTCTTACGGTTTCAGGTGGACACACTCAAATTGTAAGAATTGAAAGTGCTAGCAATATGCAAGTAATTGGTACTACTATTGATGATGCAGCAGGAGAAGCTTTTGATAAGTCGGCAAAAATATTAGGACTACCCTACCCTGGAGGGCCACACATTGATAAGCACGCAAAAAAAGGAAACATTCATGCTTTTGAATTTGGAAAACCAAAAATAAAAGAGTTAGATTTTAGCTTTAGCGGACTTAAAACTTCTATCCTTTATAAAATACAGAATAACTTACAGAAAAATCCAAGATTTATTGAAGAGAATCTAGAGGATTTATGTGCTTCTATTCAGCATAGTATTGTAAGTATTTTACTCAATAAGTTAGAGAAAGCAATAAAACTAACTGGCATAAAACAATTAGCAATAGCCGGTGGTGTATCTGCTAATTCCTACTTGAGAAGAGAATTAGGAAAATTAGCTACAGATAAAGGCTATCAGCTTTACATTCCAAAATTTGAATACTGCACTGACAATGCTGCTATGATTGCTATATGTGGTTATTTTAAATATTTAGATAATGATTTTTCTGATCAAAGTGAGACTCCTTCAGCTCGCCTATCCTTTTAAAAATTTAACTGTCACATCAATTGCTTCTTGCAAATCTTTTGAGAATTCTTCTAAATCATAAGGATGAAAACCTCCTAAAACATGATTAGCTCCATCAATAACATGTAAGTGTGTATTTGGATTCCAACTTTTAACATTCACAGCCTCACTAAGCAAAACAGTAGGATCGTTACTACCATGCACAAGTAAATGAGGAATACTCATCTTAGATACCGCATTTTGGATATTCAAACGCTCAGCAAATTCAATGCAGTTTTCGTAAAACTGAAAGTACATTGGCATATTCTGTTTTGTTCTGCCATTATAAATATAGGCAACACCCAATTCTTTCCATTTGGCTAATTTTTCTTTTTTAGGTAATCTATCCAAAAAATTAGAAGGAGAAGCCCATGAAACTACTTTCGATACCCTACTGTCTTCAGCAGTTTTCAACATAACAATACTGCCACCTCTACTATGTCCAAATAAGGAAATTTTGGAGCTATCAATCTCTCCTTTTAGTTCCTGAAAATTCTCTATCCAATCCAACACTAAACTTAAATCATCTAATTCCTTACAGAAATTATTATTTCCAAAAGCTTTCAAATCGCCAAAATTAATTGGATCGTTTATAGTTGTTCCATTATATGAAAAATTGAATTTTACAAACACAATATCCTTGTCTGCAAAATGAGTTGCAATTTTATTAAAAGGCCCCCAATCCTTAAACCCTTTAAAGCCATGACAGAAAACAACTACTTGCTTGGCTTGTGCATTTGCTTTAAAAGTAGCATCAATCAAAATAGGCTTACCTGCAGAACCTTTTATTTGAATTATTTTTTTCTGCATGTAAATGCTATCTAATTAAGATTATACTCCCATAATCCTGATACCTCCACCCTTCAAAATCTTGATAATAAATTGCATAAATATAAGTATCTGAAGTTAGGTCATTCTTAGTTTTATAATGCTTTCCATCCCAGCCAGCTTCCAATTGACAGTTTAATTCTGGAGGATTAGTTGTTTGATATATTAACTCTCCTAGTGAAGTATAAACCTTAAATAAGAATGTATGCTCACGGATAGCATGATAATCTATACAAAATTTATCGTTTGTATTATTCCCATCAGGAGTAAAAGCATTAGGTATATACATATAGTATTCTTCCCTAACCCAAACTTGATGTTTAGTAGTATCCAAGCAACCCATATCATCAGTGACAATTAAACTACTTTCATACATTTCAGGAATACCAATACCAAACTGATCAACTGGGAAAATATGATGAGGATTATATTCAATTAAGTCACCTGAGTTATCTCCAAAATTCCATTTCCACTCAATAATACTCCCTAGGGATTGACTAATAAAATCTGCCTGAGGATACAACACAGATAAAGTATCACTAAGTAAATGAATGATAGCCGTAGGAGCTGTAACAACAGTTACTTCACCACTTCCATTCATATCCCCTTGATTAAAAGCATCACTAAAACTTTTTAGCGTATAAATCCCATCTATTTTAGTTGAGATACAATATAATTTATCTTGAGTAGTAATTGAAGCCTGCCCCACTCCATTTATAGCATAAATGAATGTAAAAGGGGCATTACCCTGAAAATTAACTTTCACAATAGCATAACCAGCATTATCACATATTCTTTCATCAGCAGATATAAATGCTGCAGGCTGAGCATTTATTAGCAAAGGGAAAATTAGCAATATGACGATTTTTTTTATAATGGGACAAATATAAAAAAGCCCTACAAAAATGCAGGGCTCTTTTCAGTATTATGGATACATCTATTAATTTTCCTCTTTTACTTCTTCTTTTACTTCTTCAAACTCAACATCTGTTACATCATCAGTTGCTGCTTCAGCCTGATTTCCTTCAGCTGAAGCCCCTTCTTCTTGTGATGCTTTATACATTTCTTCTGATGCAGCCGTCCAAGCAGTATTGATTTTTTCCATTACAGTATCAATAGCAGCTAAATCTTTGCTTTCGTGCGCTGCTTTTAACTCTACTAAAGCTTCTTCAATTGGTGCTTTTTTATCATCAGATAATTTTTCACCAAATTCTTTTAACTGTTTTTCAGTTTGGAAAATCATTCCGTCAGCTGCATTAATTTTATCAGCTGTTTCTTTTGCTTTATTATCTGCTTCTGCATTTGCTTCTGCCTCTTGTTTCATTTTTTCAATTTCTTCATCTGAAAGGCCTGAAGATGCTTCAATTTTAATGTTTTGTTCTTTTCCTGTAGCTTTATCTTTTGCTGAAACATTTAAGATTCCATTTGCATCAATATCAAAAGTTACTTCAATTTGTGGAATTCCTCTTTGTGCTGGTGGAATATCTGATAATTGGAAACGACCTATTGACTTGTTATCAGTTGCCATTGGACGCTCACCTTGTAATACATGAATATCAACAGCAGGCTGGTTATCAGCAGCAGTTGAGAATACTTCTGATTTCTTTGTAGGAATAGTTGTATTTGCTTCAATTAATTTTGTCATTACACTTCCCATAGTTTCGATTCCTAATGAAAGAGGAGTTACATCTAATAATAATACATCAGTAACATCACCTGAAAGTACACCTCCTTGAATAGCTGCTCCAACTGCAACAACCTCATCAGGATTCACTCCTTTTGATGGAGATTTTCCAAAGTACTTTTCTACTACATTCTGTATAGCTGGAATACGAGTTGAACCACCTACTAAAATAACCTCATCAATGTCAGAAATAGTCATTTTTGCATCCTTCATTGCCTTTTTACAAGGAACAATAGTTGCTTGAATTAATTTATCAGCTAATTGTTCAAACTGTGCTCTTGTTAAAGTACGAACTAAATGCTTAGGCCCAGAAGCTGTAGCAGTAACATAAGGTAGATTAATTTCAGTTTGTGTTGATGAAGAAAGTTCAACTTTAGCTTTTTCAGCTGCTTCTTTTAATCTTTGTAAAGCCATAGGATCTTCTCTTAAATCCATGCTTTCTTCCTTTTTAAACTCTTCCGCTAACCAGTTAATAATTACTTGATCAAAATCATCTCCTCCTAAATGCGTATCTCCATTAGTTGACTTTACCTCAAATACTCCATCTCCTAATTCAAGTATAGAAATATCAAAAGTACCCCCTCCTAAATCAAAAACAGCAATTGTTTTATCTGCATCTGCTTTATCAAAACCATACGCTAATGCAGCAGCCGTTGGTTCATTAATAATTCTTTTTACTGTAAGACCTGCAATTTCTCCTGCCTCTTTAGTTGCTTGTCTTTGTGCATCATTAAAATAAGCTGGTACAGTTACAACTGCTTCAGTAACGGTAGTCCCTAAATAATCTTCAGCTGTTTTTTTCATTTTCTGCAATACCATTGCCGAAATTTCTTGTGGAGAGTATAATCTACCATCAATATCAACTCTTGGGGTGTTGTTATCTCCTTTAACTACTTTGTATGAAACATTCTTAATTTCCTTAGCCATTGCTGTGAAACTTTCACCCATAAATCTTTTTATAGAAGCTATAGTTTTTGTTGGGTTAGTAATTGCTTGACGCTTTGCACTGTCTCCTACCTTACGTTCACCACCTTCAATAAAAGCAACAATTGAAGGGGTTGTTCTTGCTCCTTCAGCATTTGGGATAACCACTGGCTCATTCCCTTCCATTACAGAAACACATGAATTTGTTGTTCCTAAATCGATTCCGATAATTTTACTCATTTTATTATGTTTTAAATTTAAATAATTTGTTTTCTGATTGATTACAATTGCAATTACAATGCCATAACAATTTATACGTCAAAACTGACATAAAAACAAAACCCTAGAGAAAATTAAAAGTGATTTACTGACAGAGCGTCAGATTATTGAAAGTTTCTATCCAAACCATCAGTTGAAACTAAATAATCAATAGTCCGATCTGCAAAATCAAAACCTTTTCTAGTTTTAGTAAATCTTGATGAAAACAAACCTATACCATTATTAATATTGGTAAATTGAGGACGCTCCTGTACAATACCAGTAATTTCCTCATTAATTATTCTATACGTTTTTAAATCTTCTGAACCAACTGTCATCACTAAATCAATATCAATAAATTTTCTTTCAATTGACGGATCTTTAACCAATTCATTTTTTAAAAAATTAAAAAACTTCTCCCCTTCAAATGCAAATTGGCTTGTGCCTTCCAAAACTGAAGTAGTATAAATAAGATCTTTATCAATATTATTCTCTTGATAATTAAAAATTAAATCTATTTGATATTGCAATCCATTATCATTAGAATTTCCCCATGATACTCGTTGGTCACTAAATTTCGTTGCACTTGAGTTTCCAGGAATCCAAGTTTCTATAAATCCGAAAGGGAAACCTGCACCCATATCAAAATTAAAATTTGAAACAATATTAGTGGCTGAACTAACTTCATTACCAGTAATATTATTTTTAATTAGTAATTCATATTCAGAATTTGAATTCAAGAAATCAATATTTTCAAAACTATACACTATAATTGAATCGTTAAAAACACCTTCATTTCTTAATGTTAGTACCTCATCCAAAACAATGGTATCCGTAATTCCATTATTTTTTATTCTTATCACCTTAACGGCTAACTCACCTTCATCAAAATTAATTGAATCAGCATATTGAGCCATTTGCAATGCATCCATTTTCCCTAAAAAAGCTTTACTAATCTTAATTAGTTGAGTGCTATTTTCATCTCCAGCATCCAAAAGCCCGTACACAACTGTCACCTCATCCCATTCTGCATTCACATCAAAATCAGTTTCACAAGCAGTAAAAACAATAGCAAAAACAGATAGGATTAAATATATTTTTTTCATGTTTGCAAAGTTATCCTTTTATATGGGATGATAAACGCATAATTCGTAAATTTGCCACAATTAGAAAAAATAAAAAATGAAACATTTAATTTTAACTACACTTTTACTTATCACTGTTTTAAGTAGTAGCCTTAACGCACAACAAATATCTTCAGCTAATTATAATAAGGAATTTATACATGAAGATTTTAACCAAGAAGGTGAGCATTTTAAAATAGTAACTACAACTGATAATTATTTCATACTAGACAAAGGTGACTATTTGTTAAGTAGAAATAATAATGAGAGTGAATACGCAATTATTGCTAATAACTCATCAGTAAGTAACTTTATACTTAAAACTGCTGTAAGATTAGGACCAAGCAACAATAAAAAAGCAAGTATCGGAATTGTACTAAAAGCGCAACAAGACGGGAAAGGAGCAATAATTTTTGAAATAAACAAAAAGGGTGAATACCGAATAAAACAACTCTTAGGGAGTAATTACAAAACACTAAGTGGTAGTAGTAAGCACAAAGGTTGGGTAAAAAATAAAACAATAAATGGGGTGGATGAACATAATTTTATAGAGATAAGGACAGAAAACAATATTTATGATGTCTATATAAATAGTGATTACCTGACTACCTTCTTTATTCCTGACTATACTAATGGTTCATGTGGTTTAATTATTAGCCCTGAAACTAAAGCTAGAGTTGCTTACTATCATATTAATATAAAAGGAGAAAGCACGATTCCAACAACTAGTTATGCTGACGAAAATACGAACAATACAAATACTACAATTGAAGAATTAAATAGAAAAATCACGACTCTTGAGGCAAATAATGCAAAACTAAACTCTCTAAATACTGAAGCAAGAGAAAATCAAGAGGGAGAATTAAAATCACTAAGAGAAAAGGATACTGACCAAGCTGCTTTAACAATTGAGCAAGAAAAAGAAATAGCAAGTTTGAATAGAAGTATTACTGATTTAAAAAATAGTAACTTAAAAGTTGAAGGGCTAGAAAAAACAATTACTGAAAACACAACTTTAATTAACAATTTGACCAGTGAAAAAAGTGCATTATCAACTGAAGTTACTAAGCTAACTGAGACTACTACCAGCTTAAATGCAAAAAATGCGGACTTAGCCGCTGTAACTATTGAGCAAGAAAAAGAAATAAATACTTTAAGAAATAGTACTGAAAATTCAGATATCACAATTACAAAACTCAATACTGAAAATAAAGAATACTTATCAAAAATAAATAGTTTAAATACTAAAAATGCAGACTTAGCCGCTGTAACTATTGAGCAAGAAAAAGAAATAATAAGCTTAAAATCTTCCATTACGGACTTAAAAAGCAAAAACACTAGTGCAAGCTCAACTAACAAACAGCAAACAAAAAATATAGATGCTTTAAAACAACAAGTTACTCTTGAAAAATCAGTAAGTACTAGTTTAACAAATGATTTAAAAAAGGTAAATAAATCATCAAATAGTAAAATTAAAAAACTAACGACTGAAGTAAATACCTTAAAAAATCAGTTAAATACAACAACAAATATAAATGCAAGTTTAACTTCTGATTTGTCAGCTGAAAAAATAGCACATAGCAAGACTAAAAATGGTTTATCAAAAAGTGTAACTAAGAAAATAACTGAAACAAAAGCGTTAGAAGCTCAGTTAAATACAATTAGCCAGCAATTACAATTAGCAAATAAAAAGGGTGTTTTAGCAAAAGAATGTGCAAAAAATGCAGCTACACTCAATGCTGAACTTAAAAACGCAAAGCAGGAAACATCTACTTTACAAAACATCAAAAACAAACAAGATGATATTGTTAACAACTTAAATAGTCAACTTTCATTATTAAAAGCAAAACAACTAGAATTAAACACTGAAGTACAAGCTTTGAGTAAGAAAAAAAGTAAACTAGAAACAACCAATAT
>Ga0308014_1000479_pt1 | contig 11685 bp, 6 predicted proteins | sample Neamet229_FD_203154 | JGI IMG/M metagenome (GOLD analysis project Ga0308014, IMG submission 203154) | Marine microbial communities from water near the shore, Antarctic Ocean - #229 | ecosystem: Environmental > Aquatic > Marine > Unclassified | place: Southern Ocean | collected 2014-07-28 | reverse complement strand
ATGAAAAAAGCAAGGGCGATCATAATTTTGAAACCTTTAATGACAGCGATTGGAACAATCATGATTTATTAGATGAACTGTTATGGGTGTTATCAGAAAATGAAATGCCACCCAAAAAAGCCAAGAAGAAACCGTCAACTAAGGAGAGGGAGGTTTATGAAAAGCTCCTGGCCAAACAGTATCTGACACTCCAATCAAAGTTGCCCGGCGTTCTCACGCGTTTGAATCGCGCGGAATATGAGAACACGATCAATGATGTTCTTTTCACCAAGTTGGAAGTCAAAAACTACTTGCCTGTAGACAACACCAGGGATGGCTTTGACAATGAAGGCGAAAAGCTTGTGATGTCACCCTATGCCATGGATGCCTATTTCCGAGTGGCCTCTGGAATCGCTGAGAAGGTCGCGGGGGGAATGCCCGGGGCTTCGACAACCGCTCATAGTTATAATAATGGTCATCTACGCAGATTAGGCACCAAAGGATTTTCCGTCTATGAACGCACCAATGACGGTTTGACCTCCGAAGGGTATCGTTACAAAGATTATTCCAGCGGGGTTGGATTCAAATATGGTGTGACATTACCTGGCCATTATGACGTGAAGATTGATGGGTACTTCACGCATTTTGCCCCAAAGGTTAAGGGTATGCCTACAGAAGATCTCAAAAAACGTGATTTAACGTTCAGAGTTGATGTCGGTAAAGAAAATGAACGCTTGAGAATCACAACCAATGTAGACCCTAAGATCAATAGAGAAGCACTCAGCACCCAGGAGTTTTTGTTAAGCGATACCGTGCGGGTCTATTTGGAGCCAGGGCAGAATGTTGTTCTTTATAGCCCCAGTTATTTTTATCCATTGCCCAAGGATCTCAGTACGCTCACCCGCATCCCCCCGCTGCCGGCAGATAAGAAACTATCCGGACTGCCCAAAACGGCTTTGCACTTCATGTCGGCTGACGTGACCGGCCCCTATTATGAAAGCTGGCCTCCAAAGACCGAGTTTTACAACACATACTATGAGGGCCTGAAAGACCTCGACCCACATAAGCAGTACGAACAGTTCATTAAAGAGCTGGCCATTAAGCTCTTCCGTCGACCGGTGAGTGACAGCACATTAGCGCCATTTTTCGATGTCGCAAAAAAGAGCTACGAAACGGATCAGAATGTCTTCAATGCCGTGCAGTCGGCCTTGACGATGATGCTCTGCTCACCCAAGTTTTTGTATAAGTATGAAGGTGATTCCCTCAATCTCGACGAGTATGCGATTGCCTCCAGGTTGTCTTACTTTTTGTGGAATACGCTGCCCGACGACCGTTTGATCAAGCTGGCTTCTGAAGGGAAGTTGAAGGATCCAAGAGTTCGTTCTGCGGAAGCCTTAAGGATGCTGGAAGACCCTAGATCCCAGCGTTTTGTTACTGACTTCACCGAGCAGTGGCTCGAGCTTCATAAAATCGATGCCGTCAATCCGCAAGATGATCTTCTCAAGCATTCCTTCAAACAATTTACAGGTATTAGGCCCTTCATGGGGCAGGAAAGTATCGAGTTTTTCAAGGTGATTTTGAATGAGAATCTCAGCCTTCTAAATTTCATCGATTCTGATTTTGTGGTGATCAATCAACCCTTGAATCAGATTTATAAAGTGACCATTCCTGAAGAAAAGGAATCGCCAGACACGGTTGACCCAACAGACTCGAAGATCATAGAGAACGATAAAAGGTTACGGCGCAATCAGGCCTTTCGAAAAGTCATGCTTGATAAAGAGTCGCTGCGTGGTGGCCTTCTCACACAGGCGGGTATTTTGATGATGAACACGAATGGCGAATTCACGAACCCTTTCTATCGTGGTGCCTGGGTGGCGAAAAGTATCTATGGACACGAACTAACACTGCCTGCCAATCTTGAAGTCGGAACCCTCACTTCGCCAACTGAAACATTCACGATTAAAGACAGTATTGAAGAGCACCGGAAAGATCCGAAATGTGCTTCCTGTCACAGCAGGATGGATCCCTTTGGCCTGGCCTTGGAAAACTTTGATGTTTTTGGTCGGCATCGCGAGAGTTATGAGAAGTTTGTCGTGACGAAAGTGCCTTATGAAGAGAAGAAAGACGGTAAGGTGGTTCAGAAAGAACGGATCACTCGCAAGTTTGAAAAGACGACAGAAGTAGAGTCCGATGCTGTTCACCGTGATGGTCGTGGCATCGATGGTATTGAAGGTCTTAAAAAGCTAATCTTGGAAGACAAAGATAAAATTGCCAGGAACGTCCTCACAAAGCTTTCTGAGTATGCGATGGGAAGAAAGATGAATTATGCTGATTCTGAGACGATTCATCGCCTCTTAGAAGCATCAAAGAAAAATGATTATAAGTTGCGTGATTTGATGCTTAGCATCATTACCGACGAATCATTCACAAAACGATAATATAAGTCCCGCATCAGTTGCGCCTCCTTCCCATATTTTAAGTCCTCGCAGGCTATTTAACTGAGATAGGTGGCCAAGCCGATATCCGTGATTAAGGGGAAGTAAGCCCCATGGTCGCAAAGAGCGAATCATAGCAGCTGTGATTTTAAAGCAATAGTTATTCCGTGGTGTCCGAAAAGTCGGTCGTCTCTGAAGCCGTTCTCCGGCAGTTGTTTAGGATTCTTCCGAGGCGCACCGGGGGATGTCCAAGGCTTCCTGATTGGGGGGGGGAAAGTTTTTCTGTCCAGATTCTCTATTTGAGGGAGTATTCTTTTGTTTTGGATTATCAATCTGCCGAAAAACCAATCCCAGTGAACGACGACGAACGATACGAAGCTTTTGTGCGACTTGTGATGAAGCACGAGCCGAGTGTTCGTTCGTTTCTGCGCGGATTGTTGCCGACATGGCATGATGTGGAAGAGGTCGCACAGGAAGCGAGCCTGATTGCGTGGCGGAAATTCGATGATTTTGAAGTGGGCACGTCGTTTGGTGGTTGGTTGCTCACGATCGCCCGGTTTGAGGCGTTGAAGTACCGGCGTCGGGTGGCTCGGAGTCCGCTGGTCTTTTCCGATGACGTTTGGGATCTGCTGGCGGAAGAGGACAGGGGAGAGGAGGTTCAGCAGGTTCGTCGGCAACACCTGGAGGTCTGCCTTGAAAAATTGGGGTCTTCGAAACGGGATTTGCTGCTGCATGTCCACACGCACGGTGTGGTCATACGAAAAGTAGCGGAGGAATCGGGGAAAAGTGAGCAGTCGTTCTACAAGGTCATACAGCGCCTGCGAGCCGTTGTGCTCGGTTGTGTCATGAAGGAAATTGCGATGGAGGATGCATGATGACCGACTCGGATCTTGAACAACTGATCGCGGCTTGGCTCGATGGGCGTATTGGTGCGGCAGCTTCTGAAGCACTTCAGCAGGAATTGCGTGGGTCTGCCAAGGCTAGGGCAATCTTTCAAAGGTTTGCCCAACTCGATGCGGTCCTCCGTGAAACGGCCGATACCGAGAATTTCGGGGCGATTTCGCAAGCCAGCGGATCAAGTGTATCGATTCCGAAGCCTATACCGGCGACGACTCGCTACGCCAAAGCGCTAGTTGCGATCGCTGCGGTAATCATTGTTGTGTTTACAGCAACCTATTACTTCCAGCACGTGAAGACCGACCGTAACATCGCACGGATTAAGGGTCTGAATGGAACACTGACCTGGATCGGTGACGGCGGTCAGATTGTTCAAGGTTCTGCCTCACCGCAAACGGAGACACGCTGGTCGAACGTATTGAGCGAGGGGGCCGAACTGCCGGGCGGAACCATTGAAGGGATGGCGCCGGACTCTTGGTTCGAGCTGGAGTTTCATGACGGCTCGACAAGCATGATCTCCGGTGATTCGATACTCACCTTTTCCGATCGAGGGCAGAAAGAATTGCGTCTAAAGCAGGGCCGCTTTTCAGCCGATGTGATGCCTCAACCGGCAGGCAAACCGATGCTGATCCATACGCCGGCGGCCGTTCTCGAGGTGATCGGAACGCAGTTTGATGTTGAGGCAGGGCCCGTGTCTACGATGCTTTATGTCAGAGAGGGCAAAGTCCAGATCGGACGGGTTGATGACGGGAAGACGGTGGTTGTTCCTGCAGGACACCGCGTGGTCGTCGCTACGGGCCGCGCCATGTTGCTACTGCCAGTCACGCCAGATCGGACGTGGGCTCAAACGCCGTTCTGGGAGAATATCTCAACTTCTGGTGATCCGGACTCGATGGCCACACAAGAAACTCGTGACGACGATGGCGCCCACAACCTTGTGCTATCGGAAGAGCCCGCAAGGTTGCCGGCGCAAGATGCTGGATACACTATCCGTCCCGGCGACGTATTTGAAGTTCGCTACGATTGGCTTGGCGGCATTTGGTGGACGGACCAAGACCAGATTGCCATCAAGTTGTTCACGACCGACAACGACCTGATCAGCGGCACGCCGACCACTTTCGCGACGCTGCTCTCCGGTCCGTCGACCGCCGCTGGCGTGTATGAGACCGCTTCGGGCAGCTCGACTGTCCCGGCGACGGAAGCCAGGAAGAGGCTCTTCGTCGCGATCGACACACAAGATGGCGCGGGAGAGCTCCATGGGGTCGCCCATCTAGACAACTTCCAGTTGGAGGTAACGCACTTTCCCGAGCTGGGATCGCCTCGTCTGGACGACTTTCAATTGCAGGGGGCAGACTTTTCCGACCCTCCCCCCGAGCCTACCGCTGCGATCATCATCGGGGGGAGTCTTCGCAACGGGGATTTCAATAGAAAATAACTTCAAAAAATCTGTCCAGATTTTTCAACGCGGTAGTGATTGATCAGATGGATAACCATCAACTGCAAAGGAACCAATGATGCCCCCTCTAAAGTTTTCCCGTCCGAAATCGATTTGCTCCCTCCTTTTGCCTGCCATCGTGACGGTGGCGCTGTCGGTTGCGCCCGTCGCGTTCGGCCAGGAAGGAAAGGGTGCCTCTTCCAATGACTGGTTCGTGAAGTCGGCTAAGGACAGAACAGAGAAGGCTCAGACAGGAATAAGCGGTGGTGAGAAGCGCGATATCATCCCCTCGTTGCCGGGTATGCCAATTCCGCAAACCGATCGGAAGAAGCCGCCCTCGCCCGATTACCTGATGGCGAAAGTGAAGTGGGGCGGTAGTGCGGTCATCGATCAGAAGCTGACCGAGGATTGGAATCTCGCCCCCAATGATATGCTGGAGTTCCATAAGCTGGCGCGCAGCAAGGGCTTTAAATATATGCCCACCCAAACGTCGCTCGCCGAGTTTAGCTACGACCCTGCCCTGATGCCGGCGATCCTGTTGGGCGGCGTTCGTGAGGTGAAGTTCACGCCGACACAGATCAACCGGCTGCGCCAATACGTTCTCGATGGCGGGATGATTGTCTGTGACTCGGTCTACGGTTCCCCTTGGTTCTACGAGTCGTCGCTCAAGGTGTTTGACGATATGTTCCCGGAATCGCGATTCCGGGTCCTGCCTCCAGATCACCCTCTCTACCACATCAGCTCGGATATCGAACAGGTGACGTATCGCAGTGGCGGGGAGGGAGAGGACGGCAAGCCGTTTTTCGAAGGCCTCTATATCGGTAGCCGTATCGGGGTGTTGGTGTCGAAGTACGGTCTGGGTTGCGGTATGGCTGGTGAGATGGAAATCTTCGATCAGTTAGAAAAGAAGGGGCTCAAGCCGAAGGCATACAGCAAGGAGAGCGCCCGTCAGATCGGCGAGAACCTCGCCCCTTACATCATCGGTTACGGGCGTGTCGGTGAAGCGGAAGGCAAGGCCGAGCTGTTCGGTGCGAGCGATCAGAACGCTCCGACTTCCGAATTTGTCTTCGCGCAAGTCAAGCACGATGGCTCCTGGAACGCTCACCCCGGTGCGGCACGGCAGCTCTTGTCCCGGCTTGAAAAAGATTCGGCGATTCCGGTGAACCTCAAGCGCGTGTCGGTGGATCTCAATCGCGACGACACGTCAGCCTACCCGTTTCTGTTCTTTACTGGGTTGGATGATTTTACTCTGACCAACAAGCAGATCAAGGTCTTGCGTAAGCACGTCGATCAAGGTGGGACTCTGGTGATCAACAACGCACTAGGGCTGGCCACGTTTCACCAGGCGGCTGTTCGCGAGATGCGCCGAGTCTTCCCGGCCGACGAATTTCGACTACTGCCGCAAAGTCACGAGATCTACCGTTCACTCAACACGATCTCAAGTGTGAAATTCACCCCGGCGCTGATGAAAGATCAGGGGGAGAAACTACAGAATCGCCCGGTGCTGTTCGGGGTGAAAATCAAAGACAAGTTGCGGGTGATCTACAGCCCCTATGATATCGAGGGTGGCTGGAACGAGGTTCGATACCCCTTGAGTCGCGGCTACCAATCTGAATCAGCGAAGCAGCTTGGCTGCAACATCATCATGTTTGCGATGACTAACTGATCTGCGACGATGAAACGATCCATAGATATGACAGATTCGGAAAATGACGGCGGCTCGGTTTCACTTCCGATCGACCTGTCCCCACGCGAGTCTGTGGAAGACAGCTCCTTTGAGAATGGCTTGCCGGACAACACCTTGGAGCTGGTCGCGGCCCTCGCCGCAACGCGCACTCGTCTGTTGGATGAGGTGGGCCAGATTATCGTCGGGCAGAAGGAGGTGCTCGATCAGGTCTTGACCGCCTTGTTTGCCAAGGGGCATTGCGTGATGACCGGTGTTCCGGGACTAGCCAAAACACTGATGGTCAGCAGTCTCGCGAAAACCCTGTCTCTCAATTTCAAGCGGATCCAGTTTACGCCGGATCTGATGCCTACGGATATCACGGGCACCATGGTATTGGCAGAGGGGGATCAGGGACATCGGTCGTTCACCTTCAGGAGTGGTCCGATTTTCACCAACATGCTGCTGGCTGATGAGATCAACCGGACGCCCCCGAAGACTCAGGCCGCATTGTTAGAGAGCATGCAGGAAGGGCGTGTGACGGTGGGCGGTGTGACGCACACCTTGCCCGAGCCCTTCTTGGTGTTGGCCACGCAGAACCCGATCGAGCAAGAGGGGACATACACGTTGCCAGAGGCGCAACTGGACCGTTTCCTGTTCATGATTAATGTTGATTACCCATCGCTGGAAGAGGAGCAGGAAATCCTCATTAAAACCACTCTCGATGAGATGCCCAACCTCGGCTCCATGATTACCTGCGATGAGATTATGCAGTTTCAGAACCTGGTCCGGCGTGTCCCGGTGAGTCGCTACGTGGCGAACTACGCCGCCCGTCTTGCCCGCTCGACCCGGCCCGATGACGAAATCGCTCCCGACTTTATTTTGAAATCGGTGCAGTGGGGCTGCGGCCCGCGAGCTGGACAGGCTTTGTTGCTGGCGGCCAAATCCCACGTCCTACTGAGCGGGCGGTTCAATGTGTCAGTGCAGGACATTCGCAAGTTCGTCCATCCCGTTTTCCGGCATCGCTTCGGCTTGAACTTTACCGCCGTCAGTGAGGGCTACGATACGGACAACATTATCGACCAACTGCTCGAGGCCGTGCCGGTGATTCCTGACGAGCAAGCAAAGTCAGGATATTTTGGAAAAATATTTGGTCGGAGAAAGAAAGCAACGGTGAAATAACATGGCGGAGCAACTCAATACTTACAAATACTTGCCGTCGCGCATGGCCGACCATCTGGGGAATTTGCAGATCGGTGTGACCAAGCGGATGGACGTCGGCCTGCAGGGGCGGCACCGGTCTTCGACATTCGGGTCTTCCGTCGAGTTTGCCGAATATCGGCAATACATGCAGGGTGATCCGATCGAACGGATCGACTGGAATGTCTATGCCCGCACGGACAAGTATGTGATTCGTCGCTTCCACGACGAAGTCAATATTCGCGCCAATGTTCTGCTGGATACCTCCGAGAGCATGGCCTATAAAAATATGGGGTCGATGTCCAAAATGGACTACGGCTGCAGTCTGGCTGCGTCCCTGATGTATGTCATGGTCAACCAGGGCGATTCGACAAGTCTGATCACCTATGATGATGATCTGCGTAAAATGTACGAGCCCGCCGCGACCTTCGGCGCACTTCGCCCCCTGTTGCATGGACTCGAGGAGATCGAGCCAAAAGGTGAGAGTGACATTCAGAACGCCCTGGCGAAGGCGACCGAGTTTATCAAGGGACGGTCGCTCGTCATCGTCATTTCCGACCTGTTGCAGGACCCGCGCGAGACGCTCAAGGGTGTCGGCAATCTCTGTTACGCGGGCCACGACGTGACGGTGTTTCACGTGCTGGACCCCGCGGAGATCCGCCTGCCTCAAGAGGGGTTGATCGAGGTCGAGTTTCTCGAAACCCGCGACAAGATGAACGTCGATATCGGCGAATTCCGCGACCTGTACCTGCAGAGGGTCCGGGAGTATTTAGACGATGTCCGCATCGGCTGCACCAACGAGGGGGCCAACTATCTGTTGGTCGATACCTCGATGGACATTCATGACACTTTACTGAAAAGGGCAACAAGCTAATGATTCTAGGAGCACCATTGTTTTTGTATTTACTTCCGCTGGCCGCGGCGCCCGTGCTGTTTCATCTGTTGATGCGCCGCCAGCGCAAGACGGTCTTGTTTTCGACAAGGATGTTTTTCGACAGCATGCAGCCGCGGCTTTCTTTCCATCGGAAGTTTCGCGAGCCGCTGCTGCTAGCGGCCAGAACTCTGCTGCTCTTGTTTCTACTGCTCGCCCTGGCCCGCCTGGCGGTTCCAAAAATGGGTAATGTCCTAGGCTTAGGCGGCGAACAGGCGGTGGTGATTGTCATCGATAACTCCAGTTCGATGGTCGGCTCGGTCGAGGGCAGTGATCGGACCAAGCTGAGCGTCGCCCAGGAGGGTGCGCGCACGCTCTTGAAGAACATGGACCCGCGTGGCAAGGCTGCGATCGTATTGCTGGTACCCGAGCCGGGGGCAGAGCGGTTTGGCGGGATGACCACCGACAAAGATTCGATGTTGGGCTTTCTGCAGTCAATCCAGCCGACCGAGGCGACGGGTGATTCTGCCAAAGCGATGCTGCGGGCGACGGCCTTGCTAGAGAATGCGAACTCCGGGGGAGGTGGTTCGCTGCATGTGTTCACGGATCTCCAAGAGGCCGAGTGGAAGGCCCCTGTGCTGGCGGCCGATGATATGGATGGGCCGCCCCAGATCTTCGTGCACCGCGTGCCCACCGCCGAATCCACGCTGCCGAATATTTGCCTGCTCAAGGCGAGCGTGTCATCGCGCAGAATCCTTCCCAATCAGCCGTATTCTCTGGAGGTCCTGCTGCGCAATGACGGTGACAAAGATTTCCAGGTCCGGGTCCATCGCAAGGGTTCTGAGAACAGCGTTGCTGAGATCACCAATGTCGAGGTGGGTGCCGGTTCACAGAAGCTTGTGAGGTTGCCGCTCCAGCCGAAAGCCCCGGGCCGTCACTGGGTCCGTATCTGGATTGAAGGGGATGGATTTGATGGCGATAACCGGGTCTTTGTCCCCTACATTTGCGAGAAGAAAGGGGACATCTATTTTCTCGGCGATCAGGCGGCGGGCACCTTCGGTCTACTGCCACTCGCCCTCTCGCCCAGCGGGGATGGCAGTCTCACTTCCTTAGTGCCGAGCTTTTTACCCCGGGACACCATCAAGAGCCGCTTGCAGCAGAAGGCGCCGATGCTGGTGGTCTTGACCTGGGCGGATGCCTCGACCTTGGACGAGGGGACGAGCACATTGCTGGATCAGTACACGCAGCGTGGCGGCAATATTCTGGTCTTACCCGCCGTAGATGCCAGCGAATCAACCGGCCAAGCGCCTGCATGGCTTGGGGCGAAACTAGAGCCCTTGAAATCGGTGCCGGTCAGTGTGCCGTTGCGCGTGGCCAACCAGTCGTCGCCGTTCTGGTCCGACATCCGCGGGCTGGATGGACGGGTTCGCATCGGCACCGCTTTTGTAAAACAGTACTTTCCAATCTCATTGGCACAAGACGCGGGCTATGCTGCCCTCCTGGGTGCCAATGAAGACCGCACCCTGTTGGCGATTCGCAAACACGGAAAAGGCCAGATTGTTGTGAGCGGTATCGCCTTCGGTCGAACCGGGGCCTGGAGCACGCTGCCGAGACAGAAGATCTTTCTGGTGATGGCCCAGCCGATCGCTTTGGGTGCCGTGGCCAACCTGTCGAATGAAAGTGTGTCGATCGTCGCCGGCCAGTCGCCGCGATTGCTGCCTGGCGAAGGCGATGAGATGTCGATCACGACTTTGTTAGGCAACCAGATCGACTGGTCTGGCTTGAAGAACGAGTCTCCGATCTTGGTGCGTGGGGGCGCTTACATCGCCACGATGGGGCAACGGGAGACCTGCCTGACGGTTCTGCCATCTGAACTGGAGGGACACAGCGCCTTTGTCGAGGGCTCCGAGATCGGCGCCTTAGAGGGCATCCCCCACGGGGTCCGGACACTCACCAACGAAGATGATTTCCGTGACGAGTTGGAACAGTCCCTCGCTGGCACCGGTTTTTATCTACCGTTTCTATTGTTGGCCATGGCATTTTTGATGGCTGAGGGATTGCTGGGAGCGCCAGCGAAGAAATGGAAAGACAAGGCCAAGGGCGATACTGATAAGAATCCCGACGCCACATCAACAGAATCTGGAGAGGAAATTATTTAATGATAGGGATGCTTATATGGAAGCCGCACCTCGGCACGTTGGCGAACAGTTTCATCATCCTTCTGGTGATGGGCTGGTTATGCCTCCTGTGGAGCAGGTATAGGTCGCGCTATACGGTGGGGAAGACAACGATGCTGCTGGCTCCGAAAGTGCTTTTTGCCATCCTTGCGATCGTCGCATTGATGGATCCAGCATGGCGGAATATGAAGCCGACGGATGATTCTCAGAAAGTGGCTGTCATCAGCGACATTTCTACCTCGATGGATGTAGAAGACGACGGGTCGGATACCCGCACGCAGCGCGCCATTCCGATCATGGATGACATCCAGGCCGGACTCAAAGGAATCGCCAGCGTGGAGCGCTACCGATTTGATGTCGATATCCTCGGAGGGGAGGATGACCCGGCAGAGGGGACGCGCAAAACGGATCTGGGCAAGACGGTTGTTTCTCTCTCGGAAAAGCCGGACCTGTCTGACTGCAAGGCGGTTGTTTTGGTCACCGATGGAGGCGACGAAGTCATTCGTAGCGAGCGCCATGGGGCGATCCCTATCTATATCCTTGGCGTCGGAACCGACCCCTCGACCTGGGACGATCTGGAGATCCGTAATACGGATATCCCGGAGGAGGTCGAGTTGGACACGCCGTTCAAGGTTTCTGCGGACATCGTCGTGCACAGTGCCTCACAAGCGTTTGCGGAGAAAGCCGAGGATTTCGAGGTACAGATCGAGAAGCGCGTCGACGGCCAATACGAGCAGTTGGGCGCCGTGACGGTGGACCCTGGAAAAAACAATGGCCGGGTGGAGTTCGACCTTCCTGCCGAGGAGACCGAGGGGATTTACCACTACCGTCTTTCGGTCAAGGGCGTGGATGGCGAAATGACCGCGCTGAACAACACGCGTGACTTCGAAGTGGATATCCGCGAGAAGAGCATCACCGTCCTCTTATATGGCAACATGCTGAATTGGAATTTCGCGATGCTCAAGCGAGAGTTCAGCGATGATGCGACGATCAAGCTGACCTCAGTTTATCGGAAGAACGCCGGGGTG
>Ga0308014_1000468_pt1 | contig 11751 bp, 11 predicted proteins | sample Neamet229_FD_203154 | JGI IMG/M metagenome (GOLD analysis project Ga0308014, IMG submission 203154) | Marine microbial communities from water near the shore, Antarctic Ocean - #229 | ecosystem: Environmental > Aquatic > Marine > Unclassified | place: Southern Ocean | collected 2014-07-28 | reverse complement strand
TCTTGTTATAATTGTTCTTTTTCAGTGCCGATATGGAATGTAGATATTTCTTCAATTTCTTCATGCGGAGCTTATGCGCAAATTATTATTAACTCACTTAATTCTTCTCAATTGAGTTATACTTGGAGTACTATATTAGGAAATAATTTAACTACTCCTTCTCAGTCTTTATCTGTAAATCTTTGTTTAGGTATTTATTCTGTAAGTATTGAAGATGATCTTGGGTGTATTTTTATTGATACTATTATGATTGGTAATGTTGTTTTAGGTTGTACTGATTCAACCAGATTTAATTACAATCCTTTAGCTACTATTGATGATAATTCATGTGTTATTGCTCCTGCTAATGCTTGTGCAGCATTGGCAATTACAGGTTTAGGTGTTAAAGGTATTATACATGATAGAGTTGTTTTGACTTTTGATAATATGAATACTTATGATTCTTTAGGGACTCAGTTATGTAGAGTTGATCAATTACGTATCAAGTATCGTGCTGTTGGTACAAGTTCTTGGAGTCAGAAGAACATTGCTGCTCCAACCGGTTATGATACTATAACAGGTATTTGTAACAGTACTCAAAACACTGAAAAATTAGTATTAGGCTTAAGTGCTTCTACTACTTATGAATGGGAAATGAGAGTATGGTACTGTTCTACAGGATCTACTGCTTGGGTAAATGGCCCAGACTTTACTACTGCTGATAACTGTCCTAATGTAGGTAACTTAGTAGTTACTACTCCAACAACTACTAAAGCTACATTCTCATGGGATGATAGTAACGGAGGGTATAGCTTTGTTAGGTTGAAAGTAAGAGTAGATACAATTTTAAATCCAACAGGTTCTGATTGGTTCAATATTGGAGGTATTGGTGTAAATTACCCAACTTTCACTAAAAACAAGAATGGATTAGCTTCTGGTCAAACTTATCGAGCGCAAGCAAGAACTTGGTGTGACTCTTTAGGAGGCGCTTATCGATCAGCAACATGGACATCAATAGTAAGTTGGACACAACCTACTTCTGTTAGGGTTGAAGGAGGAGAATCTATTACTCACTTAGAACTTTATCCTAATCCATCTAGAGATGTCTTTAATGTGACTTTCACATCTGAAGATGTTCAAGATCTTGAGGTTAGAGTTATCAATGTTGTTGGTGAGGTTGTATACACTGAAAACTTAGAGCAGTTTGTAGGTGAGTATACTAAAGTAATTGATTTAGCTACTTATACTAAAGGAGTTTACTTCTTAGAGATCATAACTAATAATGGTGTGGTTAATAAGAAATTAATTCTTCAATAGGATTTAGTTAATTTTTAATATTAAAAGAAGCCCGAGCAATTGCTCGGGCTTCTTTATTTTATAATTAAGGGTATTCTGTTAGATGTAAGATAAACTGATTAGTACAAAAAAAGCCCAACCTTGCGGTTGAGCCATCACTATTTACGCATATAAAATTAAAAGGTTACAATTTTGTAGCCTTTTTTGATTGCATAAGATTTATAATAGTAAATAAGCTGTCCAAAATAAAATAGTTTATTTTTGTATCAAATAAAGATATATGAAATTTTCAAGTCTATTTAATGTCAAAAAGTATTTAGCAGGAAGATACACTATAAAAGTAATGTCTGAAGGGGTGACTTATCAAATTATAAAAAAATAATGGCAAAAGCGCTCGGTATTGATTATGGTACTAAACGAACAGGTATAGCTATTACTGATGGCATGCAAATGATTGCTACAGGATTAACAACTGTTTTAACCCATACCTTAGATGACTTTATTGCTGACCTAGTTCGAAAAGAAACAATAGCTTGTTTTGTCGTAGGCGACCCGAAAAACCTAGATGGGACCAATACTGATAGCACCGGACATGTAAATGGTTTTGTAAAGCGTTTGCAAAAAAAATACCCTATCATTCCTGTACACCAAATTGATGAACGTTTTACTTCCAAAATTGCTAAGCAAAGTATTTTGGCGAGTGGAATAAAAAAGAAAGGAAGACAAAATAAAGCACTTGTAGATGAAGTAAGTGCAACTATTATCTTGCAGAATTATTTGGATTATAGGTAAGTAATATTCGGAGAGGGATATTTTTTAATTACAAGAAAATAGGATTTTAGAAGCAATCTATTCTATTTGAAAGTGAAATTTACTTTGTTGTAAGAAAAATACAAAAATCGCCTAATTTCTTTTTAGTTTCATTTTTTTCATTTTTCATTTTTTAAAGAAATTTATATTCTATCGTGCTGTTTTTAAATTGATTACGTGATATTTTGAAGTTATTTTTGTCTAAGGGTTTCACGTAGGAAATTTCACTTAATTTTTCATTAGATTTGTTCTGAATTTATAAATAGGGGAAGCCGAAAACCATTTAGAGTAGGCAAATTAAAACTTTTAAAATATGAAAAAAATTTACAGTTTAATTGTAGTTGCAATTTTAGGAACTACAACAATGTTTGCTCAAGGGTTTGGCACAAGTTTAGATTATGCTATGTGGGATGGAACAATGATTGAAAATGCAGAAAGTACAAGTTCAGTAATTTTAGGGCTTAATTATACACATTCTCTTTCTGAAAAAATGGATGTAGTTGGTTCTGCTGGTTATGGTATGGGTTTTGGTGTAACTGCTTTAAAAACAGATTTGAATTACGGAATTACTAGTAAGATATCAGCTAATGTAGGAATGGGTATTTACATGATTTCTGATGATACTTATGAAACTAATTCATCAGGAGTAGATGGTGCTGATCCTTCATTTAATGAATTTGGAACTAACCTTGGTTTAAGTTATCAAGTTACTTCTGCAATTGCTTTAGGGTTTAATTACAACATGATTAAGGGTGGTGATTATGATTTTAACGGTATGCAATTCGGCTTGTCTTATGCTTTTGGAAGTAAGTCTTCTGATAAAAAAGAAGAAAAAGAAAATAAATAATTTTAAAAAATAAATAATGAAAAGAATTTTACAATTACTTTTGGTAACATTAGTATTTAGTTCTTGTAGTAATATAATAGTTCCTTATTATACTACTGTTGAGAAAATGACTAAAGTTAACCCAGGAATGACAAAAGAAAATGTGGTTGCAACACTTGGTGTAACACCATATGAAATATTTCATGGAATAGAAAATGGCTGTGAAATACATCAATTTAAGTATAAACACAAAGAGGTGAATCATGGAACTTTAAACTCATACTCAAACATTAAAGGTGCGGAAAGGTTTGTTGATCCTTCTAATGTATATATATATTATAGGGATGGAAAAGTTGAATCTTTAGTAACTGATGAAGGAAAGAAGGAAGGTTCAGTGGTACTTTCATTTGCTCAGGAACTACAAGTAGCTTGTGATGGTCCTGAAGAAATTGCTCCAATTTATGGTTGTATGGATAAGAAATCACTTAATTACAATAAGAAAGCAATTGTTCAAAGAAATGAAGGTGTTTCTGAATTAGGAACGGTACTTACTATTGGTGATTGTGAATATTGTATTTGTGATTATAAATCAAATAAGAAATATGATGCTAAGAAGAACTGTGGAGAAAGGTGTGTCCCAGTTGAAAAGCCAAAGAAGAAAAAGAAGAAAGTAGAAGAAGAAGTTATTCTTGTAGGTTCGGACTGTACTTTGTGTGATTTGGCTGATAAAGAAAATGCTCAAATTAATATTGATATAATTCACAAAAGTGGGAGACTTTGGAATAGAAAAATGAGATTCAATGAATATATTTCTAAAGTTTTTAATGGGTTTAAGGTGAAAAGTTCTAATAATAAAAAATCTAAATAAAATGAAGAATATAATAACATTAATCATATTAGCTTTTGCTTTTACAGCAATAGCACAAGAATCAATACCAGAATACACTACAATTGATAAATTGTATAAAGTTAGTCCTGGAATGACAGAGAAAGAAGTAACTTCAATTGTAGGCATCCCTCCTTATGATATTTATCATGATGTGGCAAATAATTGTAAAGTGCTGGTTTGGAATTATAGGCATAAACAGCATGCGATTCCTTCTTCACATGAAGATACAAGAGAATCATTGTCAGGTGGGAAAACAACTTATATTAATACAGAAAAAGTATATATGACTTTTTCAGAGAATGATAAAAAGTTGATGTATTACTTTACTGATCAAGGCAAAGCAAGAAGTGTAAGTTTAATTGCTGCTGGAAGAGAATTACAAGAAATTTGTAATAATCCTGCTGGAATTAAAATTAAAGGTAAAAGCAAAGATAAAATGATTATTCGTTCTTTGAATAAGCATAGGTATGGTACGTTTATTAAATTTGGTTTGGGTGCTAATCCTGAAGGTAAGTCTGATTTGTTAATTGGAGGGCAGTATCGTAACATATTTAAACCCTTTAATAATCAAAAGAGTTTGTCATATGATGCTAAATTACTTTTTAATTTAACTGGTTATGAAGTGGTAGGAGAAGATGAAGGAGCAACTCATAACGATCATTTAGTATTGTCTGTTCCAATGTATGTCTGCTGGAATTGGAAATCTCTTTCAATTGGCGCTGGTTTGCATTTAGGATTTGGAAATGAGGATTCTGGTGATGATGAAGCAAATGATGATTCAGAGATATATATGGGGAAAAAGAAAGGATATGATCATTTCGTAAGTGTTCCAGTATTAAAAATTGGATACAATTTATACGATAAACTAAATATTGAATACAATCAAGATTTATCAAATAAAGGACAAGGTTCTATAGGTGTTGGGTACTATTGGAATTTTTAATGTTTTGGGTTAATGACAATCAAAATTAGCAAAAAAAGCCCACCAAATTGGTGGGCTTTTTTTAACTTAATAAGTTAAATTTTCTTCTTAAGAAAATGCCCTGTAATGGATTTCTTGCATTTTATAATATCTTCAGGAGTTCCTTCAAAAACTATTTCACCTCCTTTGTCTCCTCCCTCAGGGCCAAGGTCAATTATCCAGTCGGCACATTTTATTACATCCAAATTGTGTTCAATACAAACAATAGAATGTCCTTTTTCAATGAGTGCATAAAAGGAGTTAAGTAGCTTGTTTATATCATGAAAATGTAAGCCTGTTGTGGGTTCGTCAAATATAAATAAAGTTTTTTCTGTTGTATTTCCTTTTCCTAAAAAGGAGGCCAATTTTATTCTTTGTGCTTCACCACCACTTAAGGTGTTAGACGATTGCCCTAATTTTACATAATTAAGCCCTACATCTTGCAAAGGTTGCAGCTTTCGAGCAATACTTGTTTCGTTATTGCTTTCAAAAAACTGAATAGCTTCATCAACTGATAAGTTCAAGATGTCTGAAATATTTTTCTCACCAATCTTTATTTCTAGTATTTCCTTCTTAAATCGCTTCCCTTTACAATGTTCACATTCCAAATGAACATCAGCCATGAATTGCATTTCTACTGTAGTTTCGCCTTCTCCTTTACAATGCTCACATCTCCCACCATCTACATTGAAAGAGAAAAATCCTGTTTTGTATTTTCTGGTTTCAGCTAAAGGTTGGCTTGCAAACAGTTTCCTAATATCATCATAAACCTTTATGTAAGTTGCAGGGTTCGATCGGGATGATTTTCCGATAGGATTTTGATCAATAAACTCTAGTTTACTAAGGTTGTTCGTGCTGATTCTTAGCGTTTCGTAATTTTTATTGGCTTTGCTATAGTTGCCAAAATGTGTGTTTAAAGCAGGTTTTAGGATATCTCGCACTAAGGTTGATTTTCCCGAACCACTCATTCCAGATACTAGGGTTAATCCATTTAGTGGAAATTCAACATTAACATTTTTTAGGTTATGTTTATTTATTCCAGTTATGGTAATCTTATCTTTAGTACTCCTTCTGCTTTTAGGTGTCGGGATTTCTAATTCTCCTGATAAGTATTGAGTCGTTAAACTATTTTTCTCTTTATAAATATCCTTTAGCTTCCCTTGGAATATAATTTGACCACCATGGATTCCAGCTTCAGGTCCAATGTCAATAATCTGATCAGCTTGTTCCATTATCTCCTCATCATGCTCTACTACAATAACTGTATTTCCTATGTCTCTCAACTCTTTTAAAATCTTGATAAGTCGTTCAGTATCTTTGGAGTGGAGGCCAATACTTGGTTCGTCTAATATATACATTGCGCCTACTAGAGAGCTTCCAATGGAAGTGGCTAAATTAATTCTTTGTGATTCCCCACCTGATAGAGTGTTGGATTTTCTGTCTAATGTTAGGTAGCTTAAGCCAACCTCATTTAAGTAGTGTAGTCTACTACTAATTTCTTGTGTTAGTCGGTCAGCAATTTTACTATCATTAGTGTCTAGCTTTATATTTTTGAAGAATAATAATGCTTCCTCAACATTCATTTTCACAATGTCTGCTATGCTTTTTTCGGCTACTTTTACATAAAGTGCATCTTTTCGTAACCTTGATCCTCCGCATTCATCACAATCCGTTTTCCCTCTGTAGCGAGCAATAAGTACTCGGTTCTGTATCTTGTATTTGTCGCTTTCTAGTTTCTGAAAAAACTGATGAATTCCTTTGCATTTATTTTTTCCATTCCAAAGGATGTCTTTTTCTTCATCTGTTAATTTATGATAAGGCCTGTGAACTGGAAAGTCAAATTTTGCAGCACGAATAATAAATCTATCTTTCCATTTACTTAACTTTTCACCACTCCAACAGCTTACTACTCCTTGATAAACGGATAGGTTTTCATTGGTGATTACTTTCTTTTTGTCGATTCCTAGTATAGAACCAAAGCCTTCACATCTTTTGCAAGCGCCATAAGGATTGTTAAAGGCAAATAGATGGGTACTTGGCTTTTCAAATTGTATACCATCTAGCTCAAATTTATTGGAGAAATGATATCTCTTATTTTTAATTTGAATACTGCACTCTCCATCTCCTTCAAAAAATGCAGTCTGTACTGAATCAGCAATTCTGCCTTCAATGTCAGTGTCATTAATTATAATTCGGTCAATTACAACTTGAAGGTTGTTAGCCGACACCTTTATTTCGTTCTTTAACAAGTCTTTTATTTTAGCTATTTCTTCTTGATGTATAACGCGTGAGAAACCTTGTTGCCTTAAAACGGAAAGAATATCCGTGTCATTTTCTCCTTTATAGTTAGCTGAAATAATGACTATTTCTTCTTGGTTTTGTTTTGTGATAAAATCAACTACATCACTTACTTGGTGGCGTTTTACTTCCTTCCCTGATAAGGGAGAAATAGTTCTTCCTACTCTAGCAAAAAGAAGTTTTAGGTAGTCGTATATTTCAGTACTTGTTCCTATGGTTGATCTAGGGTTATTGGTAGTTGTTTTCTGTTCAATAGCAATGGCAGGGCATATTCCAAGTATTTCATCAACTTCAGGTTTTTGTAATTTTCCAAGGAATTGACGGGCATATGACGACAAACTTTCAATGTATCTTCTTTGTCCTTCAGCAAACAAAGTGTCAAAGGCTAATGACGATTTTCCACTTCCTGACACTCCAGAAATGACAATGAGCTTGTCTTTTGGTATGCTAATTGAGACGTTTTTGAGGTTGTGCACCCGTGCACCTCTAATCACAATATTTTCAGTAGTATTTGTTTGTTTTATAGTCATCTAATTTTTACAGAATTTGCAAAGCTAAGAAATTAGATTTGGATATTTAAAATTGTTTTACTATATTTGGACCTGAATTTGTACAATTAATTAACAATTTACCCGCCTATAGACAAACATCTACTTTAACCTTTTTATTAACTAAAAACAAAAGTAGTATGTTGTCAAACAATCTTACCGATAAAGTATTAGTGCAAAATTTTTTAAATGGTGATAATAAATCATTTGAAACATTATTAAGTAGACATAAAAATAGAGTATTTGCTTTTATTATGTCCAAAGTTAAAAACCGTGATATTACTGAAGATATATTTCAGGATACCTTTATAAAAGTCATCAATTCCTTGCAAAGAGGGAAGTATAATGAGGAAGGAAAATTCTTACCTTGGATGATGCGTATTTCTCATAATCTAGTGATTGATCATTTTAGAAAGGAATCAAAAATGAGAAAAATAAGGCCTACTGCTGAATTTGATATTTTTGATGTGCTTGATGATGGTAGTAAAAATCAGGAAGAGATGATGATTCAAACTCAAGTGCATTCCGATTTGAAAGTATTAATTGAACAATTGCCTGAAGATCAGAAAGAAGTATTAAAGATGAGGTATTTTGAAGATTTATCTTTTAAGAAAATAGCTGATTTAACCGATTCGAGCATCAATACCTCTTTAGGTAGAATGCGTTATGCTTTAATTAACCTTAGAAAGTTAGCTGAAAAGCAACAGATTGATTTGCAAGTAAAATAAAACTTTATTTACATAATATAAAGTAGACTATTGCGTTCAGAGTATATAATGAAACTTAAAAAAATACTATATGAGCAAAAACTCTACTTTAAAAATGTGGGATCATCTGTTGAAAGAGGAATTTTCTTCCTTTGACAAGTCGGTACACAAACTCCTTTCTGAAAGTCAGATTGGACCAAAAAAAGAAACAATAGATACTATTCTTGCGTATGCAAGTTCAGTGAAAGCAATTAGAGCAAAATCGAATGATAAAATTCTAATTTCGTTAAACTAAGTGGTTTTGGTTAGTAAAAGAGGTCTTTAGGCCTCTTTTATTTTTTACTTTTGTTCCTGTGAATAAACAAGAAAGAACTAAACACTTCATAGCGTATTTTTCTGAAAATATGCCAGAGGCAAAAACAGAATTAGATTATACTAATGTTTTTGAACTTACGGTTGCCGTACTCCTTTCGGCACAATGTACTGACAAGCGCGTAAATATTATTACTAAAAATTTATTTAGAGAGATGCCAACTGCTGAGGTTATGGCTGAGGCTTCAATAGATGCTATTTTTGATTTGATAAAATCCTGCACCTATCCAAGGAATAAGGCTAAGCACTTGTCAGGAATGGCAAATATGCTAATGCAAGATTTTAATGCTGAAATTCCTGCCAATATTGAGGATTTGCAAAAACTACCAGGGGTTGGTCGAAAAACTGCTAATGTAGTAGGGTCAGTTTATTTTGATATTCCTGCTATGCCAGTGGATACTCATGTGTTTCGTGTGGCGGATAGAATTGGTCTTACCACTAATGCTAAAAACCCTTTGCAAGCAGAATTGCAATTGCTGAAACTTTTCCCAACTGAGAAATTGAATATCGCTCATCATTGGATGATATTGCACGGAAGATACCTCTGCAAGGCAAGAAGACCCGAATGCGAAAGATGTGGAATTACAGATATTTGCAAGTATTTTTCAAAAAAGTAATTTTGTTAATAAAACTACCTTCATTTTTTTGATGTTTCTTTAATAATTTCTCTAATTTGTATAAAATATATAGCTATGAGTAAAAATGAACAAAGTGCTAAATTAAAAGCACTAGAGCTTACTTTAGGTAAGTTGGAAAAATCTTACGGAAAAGGAGTCGTAATGAAGTTAGGAGATAAGGTGGTAGAGGACATTGAAGCTATACCAACTGGTTCAATTGGGCTTGATTTAGCTTTAGGAATAGGTGGGTACCCAAGAGGAAGAGTGGTTGAGATATACGGTCCTGAATCTTCAGGAAAAACAACTTTAACGATACACGCAATTGCTGAGGTGCAAAAGCAAGGAGGTATTGCTGCTTTTATTGATGCAGAACATGCATTCGACTCTGCTTATGCTAAAAACTTAGGAGTTGATATTGATAATTTATACATTTCTCAACCAGATAATGGTGAGCAGGCTTTAGAGATTGCTGATCATTTAATCAGTTCGGGAGCAGTGGATTTAGTAGTGATTGATTCGGTTGCTGCACTTACACCTAAATCAGAGATTGAAGGAGAAATGGGAGATTCAAAAATGGGATTACATGCTCGTTTAATGTCGCAAGCACTTAGGAAATTGACGGCAACTATTAGTAAAACTAAATGTACTGTAATCTTTATTAATCAGTTAAGAATGAAGATTGGAGTAATGTTCGGAAATCCTGAAACAACTACTGGTGGTAATGCATTAAAGTTCTATGCTTCAGTGCGTTTGGATATCAGAAGAATTGGTGCGATTAAGAATGGAGAAGATATTATTGGTAACAGAACAAGAGTGAAAGTGGTGAAAAATAAAGTAGCTCCACCTTTCCGTAAAGTAGAGTTTGATATTATGTTTGGGGAAGGAATTTCTCGTTCTGGTGAGGTGTTGGATAAAGCAGTTGATTTGGAAGTGGTGAAGAAAGCAGGTTCATGGTTTAGTTATGGTGATACTAAACTAGGACAAGGGCGTGATGCTGTAAAACAAATGATTGCTGATAATCCTGAGCTTAATGAAGAAATTGAAGCTAAGATTAAAGAAGCTTTAACTCAAGAATAATACTAACTGATGCGTAATATTGCATTTGCTGCTGCCCTTTTATTGTCATCTTGTGGAGTTAAAGAGAGTGGGAAAGAAGAAAAAACAGAAATTGTTTTACTTTCTGAAAGCATTCAGAATGATCCAACGAATACCGCTTTATTACTAGATAGAGCCAATTATAATAGGGAGCGTAATAATTTAGAGTCGGCACTGTTTGATTTAAACCAATGTGTGCAATTGGATTCTCTAAACCCTGCTTTTCATCATTCTGTAGCTGTAATTTATTTTGAGCTTTCAAAAAGGCCTAATGCTAACGAAAAGTATCCTTCATTAGTAAAGCACCACCTTACTAAGGCAATACAATTAAATGAAAAGGATGAAAAATCACATGCCTTATTAGGAGAGCTTATGTTGGCCTATGCAAAATACAAAGAGGCAATTGAGCATTTTAATGCTTCTTTAAAAATTGAATATAACCAGGCAAAAACCCATACGTTAATGGGTTATGCTTTTAAGCAATTAGGGCAAGATGATAATGCGATTAATTGTTACAGAAATGCAGTAAATGTTAATCCTGAGTTTAAGGAAGGATTTGTTCAATTAGGGGATATCTTTGGTTTGAAGAAAGATACTATTGCAGTAGTGTATTATAATAATGCTCTGCAATTGGATCCTACTGATGAGTTGATTCTTTATAGTAAGGCTATGTTTTATCAAAGCATTATGGATTGGAATGCTGCCTTGGAGGCTTATTCTGATTTACATAAAGTTAATTTTACCCACAGTAATGGACATTATAATATTGGTTTTATCCACATGGAGTTAGGACTTTTTGATATAGCTTCTAATAATTTTGCAGATGCTATTTATTCTAATTCTGAATTTTTTGAGGCCTATTATGCTAGAGGACATTGCTTTGAAACTTTAGGGAATATAAAACAAGCAGAAATAGATTATAAACGAGCAATAGAAATTAACCCTGATTATACTTTTGCTATTGAAGCTTTAGAACAATTGCAATTTAAAAACAAAAATTATAATAAATAATGACTGTACAAGACCAAATAACAAACGATATTAAAGAGGCAATGAAAGCCAGAAACGTAGATAAGTTAGCAGCACTAAGGGCTGTAAAATCTGCAATAATGCTAGAAGCAACTAAGGACGGAAATACAACAGTTGCTGATGAAGTTTCTTTAAAGCTAATTGCTAAGTTAGTAAAGCAAAGAAAAGATTCTGCTGCAATTTTTGAAGAGCAAAACAGGCCTGACTTGGTAGTTGATGAAGTAAATCAATTAGCATACCTTGAGCCTTACTTGCCATCTCAGATGGGAGAGGAGGAAGTGAGAAAGATTGTTAAAGAAGTTATTGCAAAGGTTGGGGCATCAT
>Ga0308014_1000465_pt1 | contig 11781 bp, 10 predicted proteins | sample Neamet229_FD_203154 | JGI IMG/M metagenome (GOLD analysis project Ga0308014, IMG submission 203154) | Marine microbial communities from water near the shore, Antarctic Ocean - #229 | ecosystem: Environmental > Aquatic > Marine > Unclassified | place: Southern Ocean | collected 2014-07-28 | reverse complement strand
CTTCGATCTTGAGAACTTTAACAACCTCCTTGGCCAGCTCGAGAGATCCCTCCTTCGTGAAATGAACATCCGCCTTCCGCTGAATCCGGGTGGCGTTCTTTTTGGCAAAGGAGTACATGTCTTGAACATTAACCCCAGACTCGCTCATCACTTTTGCCGCAATCGCATTGTATTTCAATGAATCGCCGGGAACCCTGCCTCTCACCCCTGCGGGAACCGGAGTGGTATTTCTCCAGATCAACCGGGCACCGGTTTTCTTCAACCGATTCACAAGTTGATGGAGATTTTTTTCATATTCTTGAGGCGAAACCTGCTGCCGGCTAGTTTTTGCCTTTGGATCAGCCAAATTTTCGCCATTTGGCCCCATGTACTTGAGATCGTGGAGGCCCCAGTTGAAATGAATCACGTCCCATTTCTTACCCTTCCCCCCGGTTCCCAGCCATGAATTAAGGTTTTTTAGGCCATGAATAGTGGCAGCACAATTGACCGGTGGACGCTGGACAGTGGCCTTTCCCTTAAGCAACTCACGAACCTGCAAGGTGTAGCCTATCGAAATTGAATCACCGATTAAAAGAACCCTGGGAAGGCCTTCGATTTCCTTTGCGGGCTGGAACGCAGGCTTTAAAGGAGCAGCAAGCGGGGACAACACCAAGGCGGCGAAAAAAAGAATTGATTTCAACATTCACGGAAAATGGACAAAACGCCCGTTTCTGGCAAGGAGACAAAGATCACACCCTCACAACTCTGGTCCTAAGTGCTCATTTCATCTCGGGGCAGAGCGGAACACTGAAGCCCGATTGGCTCTCCTTCTGGCCACGCGATGAAATTCAGGGGAACTCCTCCCGCGCCCTGTTCTTCCGCTTCTGTCTGAGTGGCGAAGAAGCTGATCTCCCCGTTGCCACAAAAGTTGGTTTCAACGAAAAAGCAATTCGCTTTGTCGTAGACCAGAGGTTCCAACGTCGGAACCTCTGTCAGCCTTGTCCGCGAGGCCGGCGATGGTGCACTCAGGCTCGAAGCCATCGATCGAATCGGAGATCCTGTGAACGATTCCGGTCTCACCTTCATGCCAGATACTTCCTACGATGTTTGGGTCGATCTCCAAAACGTTCCGCTGACTGAGACAGGCACCTTCAGTGTCCACGTTGCGCCCACCGGAGGAGCCCGACAAACCATCTTCGATAACTTCTCTTCCGACCGCGAACTGGGAGAAGTATTCCTCCTCGGATTCTCTCGATAATTTCATCAGCCCACCTTCCTTGGTGGGCTGATTTTTTTATGCCTTCTCCAAGGAAATTCCAATAAGTTCGCGCCATGCGCTTTCTCATCATCACCTTCTTCCTCACCATATGGACGCAAGCTAAAACCCGCCCAAACATCGTCGTCATCATGGCAGATGACCTCGGTTTCTCCGATCTCGGCTGCTACGGCTCCGAAATCGAAACCCCCAATCTTGACGCTCTCGCCAAAGCAGGCCTCCGTTTCACCCAGTTCTACAACACCGCCAAGTGCCATTCCTCCCGCGTCTCCCTCCTCACCGGCCTCTATTGTGATCAAGCTGGCAGCGAATCACTCTCCCGCGGAGCAACCATCGCCGAAGTTCTCGCCCCCGCCGACTACCACACCATGATGGTGGGCAAATGGCACCTCTCCAAACAACCCACCGACTTCGGCTTCCAGCGCTACTGGGGCCACCTCTCCGGGGCCACCAATTTCTTCACCGGTGACAAAACCTTCCGCCTCGACGGCAAACCTTGGGAAGTCCCCATCACTCACAAAGGAAAGCCCTTTTATACCACCAACGTCATCACCGACTACGCCATCGACTTCGTTGATGAGCACAAAAAACAAACCCCCTTCTTCCTCTACTGCGCCTACAACGCTCCCCACTACCCCCTTCAAGCACCCGAAGCCGACGTCAAAAAATACGCCGGAAGATACGCCGAAGGTTGGGATGTCCTCCGCCAGCGCCGCCACGAAAAGCAGATCAACACCGGCCTCCTCCCCGCCGAGTGGAAACTCGCTCCCCGCGCCGCCCACATCCCCGCCTGGAACAGCCTCTCACCCGCCGACAAACAATGGGAACAAGACCGCATGGAAGTCTACGCCGCCATGATCGATGTCCTCGACCAGAACATCGGCCGCCTCATCAAGCACCTGAAAGAAAAGAAACTCTACGACAACACCCTCATCATGTTCTGCTCCGACAACGGAGCCTGTCCCTTCGACCGCACCCGTGGTAAAGAACTCAAACCTTGGGATCCCAAATCCTACTGGTGCTACGACGTCGGTTGGGCCCACCTCGGAAACACCCCTTTCCGTCTCTACAAACAAAACCAACACGAAGGCGGCATCTCCTCCCCCCTCATCGTCCACGGACCAAAATCCCTTCTTAAAACCAAGCCAGGTTCAACCACTAATCAACCCGCACACCTCATCGACTTCATGGCCACCTGCCTCGATATCGGAAATGCCTCGTACTTGGAAAAGGTTGGCAATCGCACCATCGATCCCCTTGTCGGAAAATCACTTCTTCCCATTCTCGCTGGTGAAAAACGTAAAACTCACGATCCCCTCTACTTCCACTTTGCCAAAGACCGCGCCCTCCGCTCTGGCGACTGGAAAATCGCCTCAGCCAAAATGGGCCGCTGGGAACTCTACAACCTCGCCGAGGACCGCACCGAACTCAACGATCTCGCCAAGAAACACCCCGCCCGTCTCAAAAAAATGGTCGCCCAATGGCATGACATCGCCAAAAATAAGGAACGCCTCCCCGCCAAACAACTCAAGCCCGTGAGCAGGAAACTCACCCCGCAAAAGTTCGGTCTTCGCGCCGACCCCGGAGCTAAAAAGTAGCCCAACCTCCCTCGGCCGCGAGTTCCCCATTTGCACAAATGGCCTCCTCCACCCGCACCGCCTACCTCTCATCCACCGTGAGATAAACGCGCTCACCCTTGCCCTTCGTAAACGAGGTGAATCCATCTTTCTCCACTGTCATTTCCCATATCGGCGTCAAAAATCAACTTCGCGGGCGATGCCCAAAGACGCCCCGATAATCCCGCCAAAATACCCAGCGCTTTTTTCATCATCGAATCCTACTGAACAAAGCTGCAGACATAGTGACAAGGCCCACCTTCAACCGTGATCGTAAAACCTGAATTAGCCGACACTTCAAAACGTCCGCCACTCGCGACCTTCTGCGAACTCTCTCCACCATCAAGGACATAAGAACAAGCCCCCTCGACTATTTCCATAATCTCCGCCGCCCCGGTTCCAAAGTGGTAGGATCCTGGCAAAATCACACCCAAGGTCTTTTTCGCCCCATCCGGCATCAGAATGGTGTGCGAAACCACTTTCCCTTCAAAATACACATTGCCCGCAGCAACTGCAGTGACATTTTCAAACTCCATGGCAGGGATATCGCGTTTTTCTCCCAATCACACAAGCATTCCCACTCAATCCTCGATATACCCCAGCGTCGCAAAGAACATCTCATCGAAGGTTTGATCGCCCCACTTCACTGTCTTTTGCGGATCTGGATTGTAGGGGTTAAAACGAGAATTATCCCAGGCGTTCCGAATATGAACCCGGGATCCGGCAGGTAGTTTGAGAGGTTCCTCAAACACGTATGTCCGCTGCCAATTGAAATTATAATTGGGCACGGAGAGAAGAGCCTGGCGGCGCCCATTTTTAAACTCGGCTTCAAAATTCATGAACTTCCCCCTGAAATGCATGTGAGGATTAATGGCATAAAGAGTCACGTTCTTCGGGAAGAGATGAGTTTTAGAAACTCCGTAGTTCATACTCCCGGGAGGGATCTGAAACTTGGAATTTGCAACAATCGCGGTGCGAAAAATCTTGGGAGTCGGTTTGTCGGAAACATGAAAACCCAACTGCGTTTCATCGATCTCTGGTTTCCCGGAGGCCGTGTAGTGAAGTTGAAGGCGGAGTTTGTGCCCTTTGCGCAAATGCACCGAACTTCCGGCGGGATACTTTTGCCCCTGTGTTCCGGGCGCGTATCCAGTGATCCATTGTGCCGGCTTTCGTCTCCCCGCCGCATGCGAGGTCACGATGACATGGTGCAAAACCTTCGTATTGCCGGGTCGGATCTCGCTCGCGGTGAGCCAAACATCTCGATCAAAAGGATTATCGATTGTCACATACCGGTAGTCGAAAAACCCTTCGGCAACCAGTTTCTGCGTCGGAATCTGAATGACCTTGTCCGGTTCTCCAAGATGCCACTTGGGAAGATCAACCTTGAAATTTTCAAGTGGATCCGCCCCCTCTCCCTTCGGACTCCCTGCTGCCACCCAGCTAACAATCTTATGGGCTTCTTCCGGCGACAAACTGCAGTCATTGGAAAACTCCCCAACCTCCGGATCGGCGTGCCAGGGCGGCATTTGTTTTGTCAGGATGACTTCGGCAATCATGTCTGACCAACCCGCCACCTTACGATAATTACTCATCGGGAAAGGGCCCAGACCTCCCTTGGAATGGCAGGAGACACAATTCTTCGCGAGAATAGGAGCCACGTCCCTGGTGTAGGTCAATCCCCCGGGAAACTTGGGAAAGGTCACTCTGCAACCCGGAGCATCGGTGACCGCGGGCTCAATCGCCCGATCTCCAAGAAGACTCTCAATGGCATCTTTCAAGTAGTGTTTCTCCGCCTTTGGTTTTTCGGTCTGATAGCTGAGTCGATCATCTACGGCACCCCGATAGACAATCTTTTTTCCCTTCGCACTGATCAGGTAAGCCTCTGCCGTCCTCTCCACCCCCAAAGCTTGGGCCACAATCTGGGCCTCATCTTTCAAAATAGGCATGGCAATCTTAAAAGATTCCGCCTCCTTCCGGATTTCCGCCAGTTCATCTTGGAGGTTGGCATTGAGCATGCAAAAAAGAATCCCTCTCTTCTCGAACTCCGTCCTCATTCGGTCCAACTCTGGAATCCGCTTCTGCACCAGCGGACATCCGTTTCCCTGAATAAAAATCACCAACCCTTTCACCCTGGGAAGCTTCAAGTAATAATTGAGTTCATGAAATTTTCCTTCGTGGTCAATGAGCGCGAAATTTTCGACCTTCGATAGCTGTTTGGCTGAAAGCAGGGAAAGATGAGAGAGAGCAACGAAGAGAAAAAGAATACGAAACATCATAACAGCGGCGAGCCGCTAAATCACTTCGACAATAATATTGAAAATCAAACAAGCTTCTTTTTCTCCACACGAAAAATCCCGACCAAGAACGAATCAACCCAAGCCCGCACGCTGATCACCAATCATGACACTCGGAGAGTCCGGCCGCTCAACCAAAAAAATCACTGATATGCGGTGTCAGCACGCCCGATTTATTCAACTGCCGTTTTACGCGGAAGGCATGGGGAGATCTTATGGTCATTGTTCGGGTTGCCCAGCGACGGTTTGAGAACGAAAGCTCCCTTGGCATCGCGAAGTATAAACCCGCCCGGAAGGCCCCTTATTTTTCGTTTCATTTAGCCTTATTCGGAGTGATTGCCCGGGCAAACACCAGTTCACATCATCGGCAATTCTTTTGCTTTGTTTAGCAGAGCCACTTCAGTCGTCTGAGAAATTGTCACCGTTCGTCACACCTGCTATCTTCCACTCCATGAAGCTATTCCTCCTTGCCCTTTTGGCTGTCTCACCCGCCTTTGGAAAACTCATGCCGACCTCGGCTGAGCTCTTTGGCGAAAAGTATTCCAGTCTCGATAACCGGGCCACCTCCGACTGGTGGAAACGTCAGGGATCCGCCAAGAAGAAGAAACGCATGATCAACCTCGACGTCCCGCGCGAGGAGGTCATTTGCTTTGCAGTTTACACCCTTCAAGAACGCACTTTAAAGCTCACCGCACAGCTTTTCCCCCTCAAGCCGGACGAAACTCAGGAAGTCCGCCTCGAAGTGAAGGACGGAGAGAGCTGGAAGGAGATCGCCAAAGAAACCATTGTTTACCCCGGCTGGTCCGCCCACTTCCGCATCAAGAATTGGGACGCAACCAAGAATTTCGCTTATCGCCTCCGTCACTCGGACAAGGCCACCTTTGAAGGCAAGATCCGCCGCGAGCCCACCGATAAAGACACCATCGTGGTCGGCAACCTTTCCTGCAATTCCTCCCGCACCACCGGACCGCGTCCCTTGATTGTCAAAAATCTCATCGCCCAGGATCCCGACATCCTCTTCTTCGCCGGAGATCAAACCTATCACCACACCCAGCACACCTCGGGTTGGCTTGAATTCGGCATGCAGTTCCGCGATATCATGCGAGATCGGCCCACCATCACGATTCCCGATGACCACGACATCGGCCAGGCCAATCTTTGGGGAGAAGAAGGCATCAAAGCCACCACGCCCGCCGGCCCCAGCGGCGGATATTTCTACGCCCCCGAATACGTCAACATGGTCCAGCGCCAGCAAACCTGGCACCTCCCCGACCCCGTCGATCCAAAACCCATCAAGCGTGGCATCAGCGTTTACTTCACCGACCTGACCTACGCCGGCATTTCCTTCGCTATCCTTGAGGACCGTAAATTCAAGACCGGCCCCGAAGGCACCATCCCCAAAATGGGCCCCCGCCCCGACCACATCAACGATCCAAAATATGACCGCAAAGCCGTGGATGCCAAAGGCCTCAAACTCCTTGGCGACCGCCAGCTCAAATTCCTCCACAATTGGTCACAGGACTGGACCGGTGCCGACCTCAAAGTCGTTCTGAGTCAAACTGCCTTCTGCGGAGCCGTCCACATTCACGGCGGTCCCACCAACCGGCTCCTCGCGGACCTCGACTCCAACGCCTGGCCCCAAACCGGTCGCAACAACGCCCTTCGCGAAGTTCGCCGCGCCCACGCCACCCACCTCTGCGGCGACCAACACCTCGCCGTTTCCGTTCGCCACGGCATCGATGAGTTCGACGACGGCCCCTACGCCTTTACCTCCCCCGCTCTCGTCAACACCATCTACGGTCGCTGGTGGCATCCTTCCGACGCTAAAGCCGGCCCCAATCCTGTTGCCAATTCCCCACTCCCCTGGACCGGAAATTACCTCGACGGCCTCGGCAACAAAATCACCATGCTCGCCTACGCCAACCCCACCAAGCGTGCTGACGAAAAGCAGCGCTCCGACGGCTATGGCCTCGCCCGCTTCAACAAGAAGACCGGCAAAGTCACCTTCGAGTGTTACAAGCGCTTCACTGACGTCACCACCGAAAAAGATTCTCAGTTCCCCGGCTGGCCTATCACCTTCAACTCCCGCGACAACGATGGCCGTAAAGCCACCGGCCATCTCGCCTACGAAGTTGATCTCAAAAATCCCGTTGTCCAAGTCATCAACGAGAAGACCAAGGAGATCCTCTACACCACTCGTCTGAAGAAGTCCAAAGGCAAGCTCCCCGTCTACTCCGCCGCCCCTCATACAATTAGGATCGGCAAAGACAAACCCGAGCGCGTCCTCAAGTCCGAGCTGAAGGGCGAGTAGCCCGTGAAGTTCAAAGAATTATCCCGCGCCAGAGAGAGGGCCCTTATAACTCTTTCCTGCGCGGTTTTCTTTGCCTATTTCCTCCCAATTGTCATCCCCTCCAGGTCCCGCTTTCGCCCCCTCGCAATCATACCCGTAATTCCGCCCGTTATCTGGGGATTCTGCGCCCTCTTCACCTATCGCAGACGCGCCGAAAGAATCGTTGGGTGGGTTACTTTCCTCTTCGGGATCGCCTGCTTTGGAATTCTGCTTGAAGGAAATCTCATCTATGGGATCGCCAACTATCTTCGGTGCTAGTTTCTCACCACCTCATTTCCTTGGCATGATGAGCCAATATTAAATGCTGTTTTTCCACCATTAAAAGCTTGCGCTCCTCGCTTCTAAATGCTGTTTTTGCAGCACGATGAAAATCATCCTATCCGCTTTTGTTGCCGCCCTTCTCTCCTCCTGCGCTTCCTCTAATTATGCTATGGATGCCATGGCGCCCGGAGCAGCCCCCGCCTCCGCACGTCAGATCCAACGCTCCGGCTCCATGAGCATGAAATCTCGCTCTCTGAAATCGAGCTCGGACAAATCGGTCTCCCTCGTTGCGAAACACAACGCTCTCATCACCTCCTCCAGTCTGACCGACGATCGCTACCGCGCCAGTATCCGTGTTCCGGCAGTCTCACTTCCTTCCCTCATGGAATCGCTTGAGAGCGTTGGCAAAGTCACTTCAAGCCGGGTTAACATGACCGACATCACCGCGGCCTATCTTGACCTCGATGCCGCTCTCAAAAACAAACGAGCCCTCCGGGACCGCCTTCGCTCCCTTCTCTCACGAGCCACCAAGATCGAAGACACTCTTAAGATCGAAAAAGAACTCAGCCGCGTCCAAACCGAGCTGGACCAAATGGAAGCCCGTATGAAATCCATGCAGTCAAAAGTAGCACATTCCACTCTCGATCTCTCCATCAACCGCGACCGCATTCCCGGCCCTCTTGGGGCCGTGAAAGATGGAACCGGTTGGGTCTTTGGAAAACTCCTCTACCTCAACTGATCTCTTCACGAGAATCAGCCCAATTCTCCCAGACTTCCGTATCATCCTCGAAATCCTCCCCGCTTAGGTTCTTCAGGCCATCAATCCCATGTTGCTTCGAGCAGCTGCCATTCCCCTCATATTCGCTTCAAACTCCGAATCAAATATGGAATCGAAGACTCAGCCCCGATTTTCATAAGATAAAGGTGGGAGTCGGGATCCCCCCAGCAAATCGCCGCATGACAGAGTTCGCGCATTTCTTCGTCACTCCGTTCTTCTTCCTCTTCCCGCAATTGCCGAATTATCCGCCGGGGCCGGATCACTTGATGATAAAAAATCCCAGCGCAAAACATAAGAGCCAAACGATCCCTCTTACCAGCTGCCTCTTCTTCGCACTCTCAATCTAACAAAACTCCACCTCCCCCCATCTTTGGGGCAGGTGCATGTTAACCGCGTGTTGGGGGCTCCACACCCAATTGTTCTCCGGATGCTCCTGCTCCTCGGGATTCAGACTTTCTGCCAAAGGCGTCCCATGCGGCGGAATACGGACATACTTTCCATCCACCACCTCATGCTGCCATTGCACGCGGGAAAAATTCACCTTCCAAATGTCTCCCGTTTTCGGTGGGGCCCCGTCCTTGTGATATTTCGCCAGATCCTTCCAAGGAAACGCCACCTCCACCGACCACCCTTCATCCTCGTCCCGGGGATTGTTCAGTGACCCCCTTACTTGCACCGCGCTTTTCAAGCCCGGCAAATTGCAACCGAGGATAGGGACTCCACCTTCACCATACGGCTTTGGCAGACTCAGTTCCCAAATCGTCCCCAGCGCATTAATCTCGAACTCATAGTAGTTCAGCCCGTCACAATCTGGATCAATAAAGACCTCAAAATCATTGTCCTCAAACATGATCTCATTCTTCTGCATAATTGTCCCCCAGACATGCGGTTCCTCAAGCTCGGCCCCTACGTAAAAATACTCATCGTCCCAGGCCATTTTCACCTTCGTCCGATAGTAAGGCCGCAGTGCCTCATCGCCCGTGATGTCCACAAAATCATCCGTCCAAGGTAATTCCGCCCACGCCAGATCTGTCATCGAACCATCAATCTTGATCGGACCTTCGACCCGCTGACATTGATAACGTCTTGCTGTCATTTCAATTGGTCCCAATAAAGATCCACCGTTTTCCCTTCGGGAACAACCACCTCACGGGTCTCGCCTCCAAAGGTCACCTTCATCTTCTCTCCTGCTTTCACGGCCATCTGAGCCATGTCATTCAAATCGGCAGTGCCCGCCCTCGTCTTCACCGAATCGTTCAAAGTCGTCACCAAACGCCTCCCTCCCTTCGCATCCCAGACGCGAAAATAAACGGCCCCGGCAGCCGCTTTCTTTTTCTTCACATACCGCGACGTCACATTCACCCCCGACACCTCCTGATTCCGGATATTCCATACCATGGGAAAGCGAGAGCCCGTCTTCTTCCACGAGCTTGCCCAGATGGCATGCTGCCATTGGCTCTCGATGGCCTTGGAAGCGTCACCGGTAAACCACCCCCGGTTCAGCCCCTTGGCATCAAACTCATCTGCCCCGGTGAAAAACCACTTGCCCCCATCATAAATCTCAGCCCAGGTGTGATTCCCCCGCTTGTCCGCCCACAAAGCTGTCCCAGCAACCCGCGCCGGCACGCCCACCGAGCGACACGCATCAACAAGAATAATCGACAATCCAGTGCACGTCGCCATTCCCAACTTGATCGATTCCGACGGGCTCTGGTTCGGAGCCTTCCGGCCCGTGTTGTAATGCACCTTGATCAGATCAAAAATCCCCTTGTTGATCGCCTGCACCGCCTCCGTCGTGGTCTTGGCATTCTTGACCAACTCGGCACACTTTGGATGGAAAAAGAACCGCCATCCTTCACGAGTTTCATCAAGCGAGGCATACGGTAAAACGTCATTCAAAAACACATCCTCCGGCACATTCTTCGACCATGGGAACTCCTCGCGTGCTTTCAAAGCCAGGTCGAGGTTCGTCATTAGGAAATCCTTCTTCAAAGTTTCCCGATCAGACTTGGGCATCCCATCCACCAAAAAGCGCGCAGCTTTTTCTCCAAAATCTCCGTGCTTCTTTTTTGCCTCATCAACAAAGTCCTCTATCTCTCCCCCAAAGGCGAGAGACGAAAGAACCGTTAAACCCAGCAATAGCCATTTCATAGTGCTCATAGCTTACCAGCCCGCCTTCAGTTCGCAAACCCTAAGACAGCAACGCTCTGCCTGCGGCAGCAAACGAAGCGCTTCTAATTTCAACACGAACTAAAAATCAATCGCATCGCTTATTCCTTGAAGCCTTCGCAAGGGCCAATTCAATTCACGATCACCATTCTTCAAAAGAACAACCTTCTCTTCCTCCTTCGCAAACACCGTCCCCATAAGAGAGACGTCGCGGCAGGAGACGGCAGCTCTGCTGGGGGCTTCACCCAACTTACTTCCTGGGTTCCAAGAGAAAAAATGAACTCAGCGGCGATTGCGGGAACTAGAATCTTCATCTCAAGCGAGAAAACGCTGAGTTTCGACTAATTCGCCCCCATAATTATTTTTTGCAAAAATAAGAACAATCTCTCGCATTTTCAAATTTTCAAGTCAGCTTGTTCACACGCAGCCGAAATGGATACCCGCTTCGGTTGCGTTTTTAATTCAAAGACTATGAAACTGTATCTTGGCAATCTGCCCTTTAGCGCCTCAGATGAGGACATCCGTGAAGCCTTCTCTGCTTACGGAACCATCGAAGACCTATTCATCCCCCTCGATCGCGAAACCAACCGCCCACGCGGATTCGCCTTCATCACTCTGGCTGACGACGACCTTGCTCGCAAAGCCATCGAAGAAATGGACGGAGTCGACCTCCAAGGTCGTAATCTCCGCGTAAACGAAGCCGAAGAGCGTCGCCCACAACAAAACCGCGGTGGCGGTGGTGGTGGTGGTGGTGGCGGCGGTGGAGGAGGAGATCGTCGTGGTGGTGGCGGCGGTGGCCGTGACAATGATCGCCGTGGTGGTGGTCGTGACCGTGATCGCCGTGGTGGCCGTGACAGCGGCGGCTGGTAACCCCTTCCGAAACAACACTTTTCAAAAAGGCCCACCAAACGGTGGGCCTTTTTTATTTCCCCTCAAACCCGAATCACAAGCACCTCAACAATTCCCAATGAATCGCCAGGCCCTCGATTCAAATTCCCAACGCCTTCTCAATTCGTTTCGCACCCACTTTCCCCACATGGGGCACCCCGGGCGCAAAC
>Ga0308014_1000464_pt1 | contig 11791 bp, 5 predicted proteins | sample Neamet229_FD_203154 | JGI IMG/M metagenome (GOLD analysis project Ga0308014, IMG submission 203154) | Marine microbial communities from water near the shore, Antarctic Ocean - #229 | ecosystem: Environmental > Aquatic > Marine > Unclassified | place: Southern Ocean | collected 2014-07-28 | reverse complement strand
GTCGTAGTGCTCCTTCACTCCCCAGACCGCAACGGCGGTGTTGTGAAGAGCGGCGTTGAGGGCGAAGTAAAGTTTTAACTCCCATTCCAGAGTCTCCACTACGGGGCCGGTGTTGGAAATTCGGAGCGCAAGCGAGGGGTCTGCCAGAATGGCATCGGTGACCTTATTTGCGACGACATTCCAGTGTCCCGGCGGGGTTTCCGACTCCGGACCATCGGCCCAATACTCTGCGGCGCAGCGGCCAAAGTCGGCATGTCGGACAATATTGTCAGGATAGGAAACTCCCGTGACTGGATTGATGGGATGACCGATTCCGTCGTTGGTGCCGAGCGGATTGTTTCCCCGGGCTGAAGGGGAGAGATTGATCGTTGCGGGATCGGCTGGGTCGAGGAGTGCGGAGTATTCCAGAATCTCGACGGCGTTGTTCTTGTATGCGAGGTCTCCCGTTCCGCCGAGTTTGGGGGGGGCACCGGGATCCAAGAAGAGGCCCTCGGTGGTTTGGTCGAAGGGTGAAAGGCCAAAGCCTTTCACCCTTCCCCAGTGGGGACTGACGAATTTTTGGACTTTTGCGGCAATCTGTCCGTTTTGGGTGAAGGCCACGCTGAAGGCGAGCGGTTGCCATCGGTTGAGATCCGACCACCCGTTCGGGTATTGTGATGCGGTGTCGTTGGCACTGAGAATCAGAGGTGAGTTTACCGAGGTATATCCGGTGTTGTCGGTGTAACCGGGGGCCGTGCTTTCGTTGGCCCCGTCTCCTGCTCCGTAGTTGATGATGGCGGCCGCAATCCGGTTTCCGACGGCAGCAGGTGATTCGCCGACTGTGGAGGTTTCGGCGCCGTTATATCCCAGTGCTGTCATGAGGTCATTGAGGGCAGGCAGGGTGGTGGTGGCATTTACTGAAAGGGCATAGCGATGTTTCAAGAGGCGGCAGGCAGCGAAGCTGATCGCTTCCTCACGAGCTTCTGCAAGGGTGGATCCGTCCGGAACGAGGGCAGGTTCATTATGAAGATAGCCGATGGTGGCGGGGTCGTAAGCAGCCCAGGCGTCCCACATCGCAGCGGAGAGATGGAAGAGATTACGGGCGTGAACGGTGGGTGCGGGGAAGTCGAGCCGGATTGCGGCAAGGTTCTCTTCATTCCACTTTCGTGCAACGGTCTCGGCAAGAGCGATGGAGGATGCCCCAAGCAAGACAATCAATGAAATCATCATTTGGCTTGTAGAAGGACGCTCGCTCATTTGCATCTAATCCTAGGATAAGCCCTTTACCTTGAAGAGACAAACCGGAATTCGAAGACATGGCTCTCCTAACCGGGACACGGTGGCGCAGAGGAGTTCTCCCATTGTCAGCTAAAATCCTTCCTCTAACCAGCCCCCTTCCAGCGAGACCTTAACCGCGCCCTCCCTGGAAAACCCTCCTTGGAATATTTTATGAGAAGGAACTTCAGGGGGCGGCACACGGAGTGGTCGGGAATGATTGGTTCAAGGGGCCGCACCACGCCAACAAGTCATTGTTCGTGTCCATCGTTTATTCGATCACAGCGGACAGCAAGAGATTAAGAAAATCGCTAGCCTCAATGACCAAACAGAGGCGTGTTGCTCTGATGATCAATCTCGAAGGCTCCTATCATTGCAATCTAGAGGATTATTCGGGATCTTAGGAAGATACTGCCTAAAAAGGATGGCCCTCGGTCATCCCTGATTGCAGGGTGGCTAGCTCACTCGCTACAGAACATCTCGCCAGCCGAGGGTTCCCTGTCCATATTTGAATCGAAAGATCACTCCCCCTCCTTGACCGGACTCTTGATCAAAGCGATCGCCTTCTCTGCAAACCGTGTCCCGAGGATTCGATACCCCTTCGCGTTGTAGTGCAGATCGTGGATCACCTTATCCCCCTCCTTCCGATCATTCAAATCATCTGTGTCCACCCAAGCTCCACGTGGGTGGGACTCGGCGAATTCGACCTGTGTTTTGCGGATATATTTTTTGCCTTCCAGTCGCTTCGGTCGGTCGAGCCCGCAGTCGCTGATGCGACCGATCACCACGTTGATGTCGTTAAAGGAGAGGTCCGTCTGGAGCTGCTTGAGCAGTTCCTTGAGGTAGGCGTCGTAGGCGGTGTTGTTGAGGTCCGATTCACCCTGCATCCAGACGAAGGTGACGGTCTTAAGCGACTGGTCCTTGATGGCGGCCTTTACGCCCTTGATCAGTGTCTCGTAAAAATGGCCCCTCACCTTTGGCACACGGCCTCTCGTTGGAGGAGGGAATTCGTGGTTCGACTTCGCCCAGCTTCGGATCGACGCCCCGCTATAGGCGCTTTTAGCGACGATGATGTTTTCTTTACCAAACGCCTTGGTGACAGCGGGTGTGAATGACACTTCCGGCTTCATTCCGGCCATGTTCGACTGGCCTGAGAGGATGAACAAGTGCTTGCCACCCGCCATAGTGATAGCGGGAGTCAAGGTCAGTAGCATCCATACTGCGGCAGTGATCAATTTCATCCGTTTTACTTGATCGGGGTGAGCGTGAAGCACTTAATACTGATCCCTTTGTTGGGAGCTCTCAGAGTGAGCTGTAGCTTGTTTCTTCCAGCCTTGAACTCCATGGGCACTGGCACGGTTTCCATCCAATCGCCGAGGGTTAACGGCGCCTTAACTTCGTGCATATTGCGTCTGTTGGCTCGGATCGTGAAGGACCTATCCACAGTGACGGTGCACACACCAGCGGTAAAATTGTATTTTCCAGCCTCGGGAAGATTGACCGTATAGGATCGTAGTTCGGGGCGATTCCCCGCCAGATTGTAGTGCAGTTGCACAAACTGATCGTCATAGCTTTTCATGAATCGGATTTTCTCGGTGCTCTCCGGCTTGGAGCAGGCGGCAACAGGAATGGTGATGACGCCGTTTGCATCGGTGGTGATGGTTTTGTCGGCCTCAGTTAAAGCAACCTGTGGAAATACTTTCTCTACCTTTTTAAGGGGCTCATCTTCTTCTTCAACCCAATCCGAATTGACGGATACCGCAGCGACATTGGATTCCGCAAACTCGGCACCGACGGTTGCAAGCTCCTTCAAGTCCTCATCTTGGACGACGGCTAGTTTTTTATAGTGGGCTAATGACTTCCAGAAGCCGCCACCGACGCCGAATTTCATGCGGTGAACGATGGGCTCTAAGAGGGCATCACCGAGCCAATTCGCTCGGTGAACTTGGTGGTATTCATCCGGCTTGCTGCGCACTCTGGATTCCAATTCGAAGTCGAGTCCACACTGTCCGCGAAAATGGTTGAAGGTCCAGTGAGCGCCGAAAACGGTAACCCATCCATCAGGTGTCCAGTGAGCGAGAGCAGCATGGCCACTTTGCGGAGCGGGGCGTGAGGGAATACCAAATGCGTGATTTGCGGCTCTGCCGGAAAATGCCCGTGGGCCACAGATACCACCTTCGAGGAAGAAATCCTGCATTTTGAGGAGGTTCAGCTCAGGTCTAAGGGGGCGAAGGTGAGAGAGGCCGCTCGTATAGGGGACATCGGATTTGGTGATGCGGCAGTAGCGCCATGGGTAGTCCAGTTTCATGTGATCTGGGCGATAATTGCGGATCATTTTCCTCATCCAATCGAGAGTTTCGAGAGAGCGGAATGCGAAAATGAAACGGCAATCCCAAGGAGTGAGTATGTTGAATGCTGGGTCGAGCTCACCGTTTCGGTAGGCTTTTTCATAGCTTAGGAAAAACTCTGTGATGGCTTCTGGTGCGGTTTTCCCTTCAGGCACGTAGTTTCCATCGGGGTGCTCTAGGGAGCTGGCGAGCGCCCAAAGGCGGAAGAATTCTTTTTCTCTAGCATTCTTGCTGGCCTTTTGGATGCCTTTGTAGTTGCGGATCGATTGGCCGAACTTGTTTTCGTAGGCACCCCCTAATTCCATGACTTCGACAATTAACTTGTCGTCGCTAAGGAGAAGGTCGACGTAGGATTTCTCTTCAGCACCAAGGCTGGCAAATACCGCCATCTCACGGGCACCCGCGGTTAGAAGGGCGCACTTAGCAAGTTTGGCATGCATTTCCTTACCTTTCAGGAATGGCTTCACCTCGTTGATGACCGCTCTGGCGGCGAGCAAGGCATTGGTTTGGGCTTCTTCATAAGCTGGGTTGCCAGCACAAAATGTTATGGGTGCTATTTTCAGGTCATTGGGGTTCGGCAAAGTCGGCAGTTTGGCAATCTCGCCATGGGCGGCGAAATAAGCAGCGCTCTTGGTTTCATCGATTTTAGGGACGGAAGCTGCAATCTCTTTCTTGAGAGCGTCGAGCGTGCTGGCATACGTGGCCATGAGCTTTTCGCCCTGCGGGGTAAGAGGCTCGGGCTTTTTAGCCGCCATGGAAACCTGACACAGGCCGATCACGGCCGCCATCAGCCAACCCAACACATTGATGTTTGTTTGTTTCTTTCTCATCTTGATCTCTCTCTTGTTGCTACTTTGACTCCGTCTCTTTCAGGGCAGTGGAAATGGTGGCCTTGAGTGCTTCGGTCTCTTCCAGTTCGTCCGTCCGCATGCTGATATAACCGGCCTTGATGTTCACCGCCAAATAGACCTGTTCGGCGTCGGCGTAGGCGGCCTTAAGATTGCCCATCGCCTGATAGACCTTCGCCCGACTACGCAGGTGCGGGATCGAAATTTTGACAGGCTTCTTCTTTTTCTCACCCTCCGGCGTCGGCTCTTCGAGCGGCGCATACGCGAAAGCCAGTCGCTTGGCCTCATCGAGATCCTTCCGGGCGAGCGCTTCATCGACCATCTTCTCGTCGTTGAACTCGATCACGTTCTGCAGCACGTTGCCCTTGCCATGCGACAGTCCCGACAGCGCGGCTACGATGCTGCCATCAGGCCGGAGGATCAGGATATTGGGCTTTGTCTCCTCGGCGAGGATGCCGATCTTGCGCACGATTGGGTTCTGCATCCCGCCGGGCACGAGCAGTGTCGGGAAGGTGTCTGGTTTTCGTCTTCTTTTTTTCAGCTCCTCAGCGTTCTCTTTGAGTAACTTGCGTGCCGCATCGGCATCATCATCCAAGACGGCTGCGATCAGGTTGACATCTTCAAAGGGCCGATCCGCAAGGAAGGTGCCATAACGTTGCAGGTACTCGTTGCCCGCCGCGGTCGGGACAAACGAGATCACGGTCAACTTGTCGCCGGATGACTCAGGGATCTTAACCGTCTCGCCATCAAGTGTTTTCAACTCGGTTTGGAAGGTGCGCTGCGCGTCTTCGGGTGTACCGGTCGCGAGGAAGTGTCCTTGGCGTCGGCCGTAGGTCCAGCCGGCGGTAAAGGGAGGATGGTATTGCCAGTAGCGGTGGTAGCGGTCCAGCAGGAACGCGGTCGCCGTCCACATCGTCGGGTCGTCGGCGTGTTTGTCCAAGAAAGTTCGGCGGTATTGATCGTGCAGTAGCCGGTCGCCGGTATCCAGTGCGAGCAGCGAGGCCGCGGTGAGTGCCGGGCCGGACGCGGCTTTCCCTCCTGCTGCTTTGATGAAGTTCTTAATGATCGCTTTGGGATCGGCGTCGGCCGCGAGGAGCGCTTGCCTTCCCAAACAGAGCCGCGCCACCACATCGGTGCCCGGTGGGTAACTGCTCTCAACTGCGACCTTCGCTTCTGCCACGGCGGAGGCAAATGCTTCCTGATCGCCACGCGTCTTCCACAAGCCCATCAAAGCACTGATGCGCCGGTTGCGCACGATCCACAGGTCCGGGGCCTTCGGATGCGCCGCGATCGCGGCACGACAGAGGATGTCGGCTTTTTCGTAATTCGCAATGACCTGATCGTGCGGCGTGCGGTAACGCAGCGGCGGATCGATGAAGCACGCTTGGATCGCGCGAAGTTTGTCCTCGGGAACCGACACGGCGGTGCTGGGCAGTTTGTCTAGCTTAGAGGCAATTGCTTTAAATTCAGGCGGCGCGGTTAGGTCGAAGTCCCCTTCAGATGGCATGACGAGGAACTCGCCGGAGAAGATCGACTGGAGTTGGCTGGAGTAGCGTGATTGGGCCCATGTGCTGGCCAACATCGATTGCAGCCGGCGTTCATAAGTTCTATCGCTACGCCCTCCGGACTGATACAGCGCGACATACCCAGTCGGACTCACAATCACAATGGTCGGCATGTCTCTTTTGACATACGTTTGATAGATCGGATTGTCCTGGCCTTTGGGCATTTTGAGCGCCTGCCAATCGAGCCCCAACCCGCGCAAGATTCCTTCGCCGGCATCGGGCAGATCGTCCATGTTCATGCTGACGAACTGGAACCGGCCAGCGGCCTTGTGCTCAACCTTGGCCTTCTTCCAGTCGGCGGCCAGTGCCTTGAGGTCATCCACGCCGTTGTTTTCTTTCGACCAGCAATAGATCGCGGTCGTCGTGCCAAGAAAGTCCATCGGAAACCGCACCGCCTTGCCATCGCCCCGCTGAAAGGTGCCGATGAACGGCGCGCCAAACACCTGGGTCGACAGCTTATCGCGCTGAAAATTGATCAGCTCCATGTTACCGGGGAAACGTTGGGCAACGACCTTACGCAGATCATTGACCAGCTTGGTATTGCCGAACTCCAGCGCCATGATCATGGCGATTCGGATGACCTTTGTCTCGACCTCGGTGTCTCGGTAGCGCTCGACCAAGGGGCGGAGCGCATTGGAGCGGGCGTGGGAGTCAGCTCCCTGCCGTGCCGCCTTAGCCTGCGTTAGCAAGAGGTCGGCGTCGAGGCGCAGTGCCGCGTATTCGTTCGGCGCGGTGGCGAGCTTTTCACAGGTCGACAGAAAGGCTTTCCGATTCGCCGTCGAGTTATCTAGGCTGATCAGCACCTGCTGGGTGCGGAAGAGGATGTTTAAGACTTCGTAGCGGTTGGGCGCGGATGGATGTTTTTTGATCAGCGCTTCGGTCGCACGGATCACACGCCGGATCGCGAGTTTCTTTCTGGCTGCGGATGCGGCCTCACCGGCCTCGGTCAGCTTGGCGTTCAGCGCGACGATCTCGTCGATGGAGATCGAGCTCGTCTGATCCTGCCCCATCGCGGGCAACGACCCGACGCTTGCGCTGGCGAGGACAAGCAAGGTGATGATAATCCGGGGAAATCTTTTCATGGGAGCAAGTTCTTTCAAGACTACGTCAGGTAATGGTTTATTTTACCTGTTTAAGCTAATATCTATTGTTTGGTGATGAGTTCGATGGCTTTGTCGGCGAATCGCTGGCCAAGGATGACGGCTCCTTTTTTGGGGAAATGGATGTCGCCATCGGGCTTGTTGGCATCGCCGCCGTTGAGGTCATCGGTATCGATCCAGCCGTTGCCTTTGGTCTTTCCTAGCTTGACCTGAGCCTCTCTTACTTGGATCCAGTCTGTATTGTCTAGCCTGCTGCGGGCATAGTCGTTAATGCGGCCGATGACAAAGTAAAGGTCATCACGATTCAGATCCTTTTTGAGCTTTTTGATTAGCTTGACGAAGCTTTCTTCATACAGCTTGGAGAGGCGGTTGTTGGCGTCTGATTCACCCTGCATCCAGATGAAGCCGACCGTATCGAAGGATTCATTTTTAGTGGCGGCTAATGCGGTCTCGATCAGGGGCTTGTATTCCATACCATTGGAACTCATCTTCTTTTCGGTCAGACCTCGATCAGTGGGCTGTCCGTAATCTGCGACCCAGAAGCGGATGCCGCGGCCCGATTTCATGCGGATCACGACGATGGCGTTCTCAACGCCAAAACGCTCCGCAACACGAGCCTCGAACGCCCCCTTGACCGTGCCGGTCATGTTCGATTGACCTGAGAGAATGAACAAGTGCTTGCCGGTCTTTTGTTCGCCCGCGCATGCCGTGGCAATGAAGGCTAATGCAATGGCACAGCCTAGCAGCAAGCGTTCAGGCTTATCGTTTCCCCTTCGTTGATTGAACATCGGACCTCTCGTGCTTTAGCGTTGGTAAACTGGGATATATCGGTTCGGGGTACCGAGGATGATGATCGCCATGGGCGTCTTATGCGGATAATCCTGCTCCTTCTCCTGCCACGACCCGTTGGGCTGCTGCAAAGTGATCAGTGCATCACGGATCTTGGGATACCACTTGGCGTAGTGTTCTTCGCTAGCTTGAACCATTGCCTGCATCGCGTAGTAGTGCGAGTAGTAGAAATGACCGTTGTCTTTTCTGGAGAACATTTTCGCTTCGTTTTCCAGGGTAGTGAGCGCTGCCTGGACCCATTCGGAGTCCCGGTTGCCAGCGAGTTGTGCGGCATACACGCCACCAGCGGTGCAGGCGATGGTGTAGCCTTTGCCTTGGTAGCCGAAGCCGCCCCGATGTTCGTCGAAGGCCTGATCGCGGAGATAGCCGGTTAGTCTTTCGATCGTCTCGGTCGGAACCAGCACACCCGCTTCACGCGCTGATGCGAGCGAGACAAAGACCATCGCTGTGACCGATGTGTCTTGCCCCGCGTCGGGCCGTGCCCCGTAGCGCCAGCCGCCCAGCGGGCTCTGCGATCTTAAGATGATGTCGACGACTCGCTCCAGCGCTACCTGGATTTCTTTGTTGTCATCGGGGTCGCTCGTCATCCCCCAAAGCTCGGACATCGCAATGGTGAACAGGCCGATTTCATACATCTTCACGCCCATGGTGCCTGTTGGGGAATCCTTGGATCTTTTGAGTAGATAATCCTTCGCGCGGTCCAACGCTTTGCCGTAGGGGCCGAAACCGGGAAAGTGGCCTTCGACCATGAAAGCCATCAGCCCGAGGCTAGTGCCGGCGATCGCGTATGCACCATCGCCACCCTTTGCAGGATCGTTCGACGACCATGAGCCGTCCTTACTCTGGCTGGAGATCAGGAATTTCAGACCGCGTTCGATGGCCTTTTCAGTCTGCTCGGTCATCTCTGGCGCCTCAGCTTCCGCGGTGGCGGACGTTTCGCTGGTTCTAGGTGCCTCTGCGGATTTTTCCTGCGCTGTAAGTGGCGCAGCGATGACACTGGCCATAAAAAAGCACAGAGCCGCGGTAAGACAACACGGTTTGCTGTTATTAATCATATTCATTTTGCAACTCTTTCGTAATAGTTTTTCAATAAGCCGCGGTATTCCAAAGGCAATTCGCGTGCGAAGTTCTGATTCAGTGCGGCTCGGTTACGGTCGGCCCTAACATCCCAACCTGCTCGCTGGTTTTTGCTCTTTTCACCGGACGCAAATTCGGCGGCAAACCCAGCTTGAAATTCCGGATCGCCGTCACTGCCCGGGCCACTAGCATCCGGGTCGCCTTCAACGGGAGCAGCCGGCGGCGCTTTGGTTTGGAGAAGTAGTGCCTGTCCAATGATGAAATGCCGAAGCGTTTGCACCGCCAAATTCTGGCTGCGTTTGATGGCGTCCCGGTCGGACGACTGCATGGCAGTGACGGACGCCGCAAGCTGTGCCGATGCGGCCTTGAGCATCGCGTGTGGCTCACCAACTAGGGAAAGTTTCTGGCATCGCACCACGAGTTCACTTTGCCTCGCTACCAAGGCTTTCATCTCCTGCTGCTTGGCGGCGTTGGTATCTCGGAACAAGACTGTGTGCGCACTGGCGACGGCCAGCACATCAATCAATCGTTGAACGCCCGGATCGGTATGGGCCAAGATCTCGAAATTCGGCAGGCCGTGGAGCATGCTGATCAACGTAAATAAGGATTGGGCGTTCACTTTGAGTTCCGCTCGTGCGATCTCCATCTGCTCGGCCGCGCCAGTCGCGTCGTTCGATTCCAGTCGAGCGAGTGCTTCACGCATCATCTTGGCGGACTTGGTATAGCTCATATTTCTGAGTGACTCAGACGCGAGATTCACCTTTATGGCAGTCTTCGCAATGGCTTCGGGAGTGTCGTTCAATTTCAATCCAGCGAGTGCTGAAACGATCAGTTTGGCGGGCTCAGAATTGCTCATCTCATTGAGTGCCGACGACGCGAGATTCATCTGTTCGATAGCGCCAGATTTGTCTTCCAAGTTCAAGCGAGTGACTGCTTCACGAATCAGTTTGGCAGCTTCGGGATAGGTTTTCATCCCTGTGATAGACAGAATGAACTCTTCCTCTTTTTCTGCCTTGGCAAGCAACTTGCGCTGCTCCTCTGCTAGGGCTTTGAATTGCGCCTGGGTGGCCGACTGCGTCTTGAGTTTCAACTCATCTTGCTGGTATTCCAGCGTGGCGACATCCGCGACGGAGGCATGTAGAAATTCAATAATCTCAGTGACATAGCCAGCCTCCGATTTCATCTCCTTGACCAGCGTATTTACTTCATCAAGCGACTCGGCCGCGACGTCTTGAGCATCAAGTGCGTCGATCTTGTCGCCGCCTTCCAGAGAATCCACAGCGTCTTCCAGATCCGAGACAGCAAAGGTCAACGGAGTGCCGACATCCACTCTCGTGGCCACTAAGTCCAGCAGCGGCGCAACTTCCTCCATACAGCGTCTCAGGTGATCGAACAGCGGCAGTAGCACTGAGGCGTCGTCTGATTTCAACGCCTTGGTCGACGTGATCAAGTCCCATTGCTCGCCGACGATGTCGCGCATATAGACATTGGACATCCGGACCGATCGCTGAAACATCAACAGACTCTGCAGGAATCCGAGCTCGTCGTTTTGTGTGGTAACGATCGCATAGGCCTCGGCCAGAATATCGGCGGCTTGCTCCTGGTGGCTGATCGCTTGGTCGGCGTCGTTCGCCTTCAGTGATGTTAGCGCACTACGCATCTCTTGTTCAGCTCGCTTCATCCGGCTCAGTAGCGGCGGGATGTCTTGATCAGAATTCGACTCGTTTTGCTTGATGAGGTCGCTCATAAATGCGGCCAGTTCCTCGGTCAGTAAATGCTGAGGCTCAGCCAGGCCATCGACTTTTTGCTCGTCCGCCGCAGCGATATCGGTTTTCTCAAGCAGCGCGATCAGCTTCGCTTCGTATTCCTCGATTAGCGCAAGGCGATCGCTTGTGACGGCGACTATGGTACTTAGGCCCAATGTCTGAATACCCAGTTCCACGGACCAACGATCCACGAGCTCCGCCAGGTTGTTTAGCGCTTGCTCTGCTTCGCGCTGCTGTGAGATGGCCGCGTCCTGTTGGCCGGCAGCGAATTGCTCAAGCGCTTCCGCCATCGCGTGATCGGCTTTCTTCAATAGGGTTTGAACTGGGGGCGCTTGTGGGAATGTTTCATCAAACAGCTGGGTCCGCGGCGCAGGCACCGTCGGCAGCAGCAAGGTCAGCAAGCGTTTGCGAAGTTTATTTTGAGCCTGTGCGGTTTCAGCGCCACGTGTTTTAAAGGCTTGAGCCGACATGTCGGCACACTGTTCGCGGAGCATCGCCTGGACTTTAACAAGCAAACGCATCTGATCTCGGGTTTTGATCAGCGTCCTATACGCCCCAGTGAGGCGGACACTGAATTCAGCATCGAGGAATGTCGTGATCAACCCGGCCTGAAGAAGCTCCGCCTGATCGGCTTGGCCTTGGGTGATCAATGCCGCAACTTGACGCATCTTCTCTTCCGTCTTGGCTTTCTGCAAGCTCTTGAGACTTTGCTTCAGCCGGAGAGCGGCCAATGGTCGCTTCTCATACTGCATCCCATTTTGAAGATCGACGATCAGACGTTGGGTCCACTGCGAGATTTCCTCTTGTTCTTTGGAGAGAGAAGCTCCGGTATCATCCGATTTGGCTTGGATAGTACGCCAACGCAAGGACGCTTGGATCTGCGCCAGCATGCGGGCTTCCCGTGCGTAAACTTCCTGAGCCATATCAATGGATCTGAGCATGACTAGGCTACCTAATTCGCGAGCCGCGGTATTTACCGCACGT
>Ga0308014_1000463_pt1 | contig 11809 bp, 6 predicted proteins | sample Neamet229_FD_203154 | JGI IMG/M metagenome (GOLD analysis project Ga0308014, IMG submission 203154) | Marine microbial communities from water near the shore, Antarctic Ocean - #229 | ecosystem: Environmental > Aquatic > Marine > Unclassified | place: Southern Ocean | collected 2014-07-28 | reverse complement strand
CGCCAGAACCTATCACAGCTGATTTCAACATGACTATCGATAATGCTTGTTATGGTGAAGGTGATGCTACTGTTTGTGTAGACCTCACTTCCATTACTGGTGGTGTCGGGACGCTAATGATTTCTGTGGACGACCCTTCAGGAGGTGATGTGGTATCAATAAATGGTGCTGATGAATGCTGGACGAACTTGGTTTGTCAAGATGGAGATGGTTCTTTCACTTTTACGGTTGCTGATGCACAAGGTTGTTTCTCAGACACTATTATTTCAGTTAACTGTCCGCTACCTATAGATGCTACCATCACGAGTTTAGATGTGGACTGTCAAGGAAATGCAAACGCCTCTATTACAGGTGATGCAACGGGCGGTTCTGGAGATATTTACTTACACGTTAACGGTGATTCATTACTAGTTCCTGATTCATTTACTGGTCTAGTCCCCGGCACGTACAATGTTCAAGTTGTTGACGCTTTCGGATGCTCGCCAGGTATGGAGACGGTTACTATTACAGAGCCATCACCTATTAATTTACAGATACTTTCAGCTGCTCCTATAAGTTGCGGAAGTGATTGTAACGGTGCTGTAGATTTGGTTTACGTAGGTGGAACAGGCGAGTTAACACTCACTATTGAAGACCTGTTAAGTGGTGAGATTTCAAATTCACTCGATTCACTTTGTTCTTCAGAATACACGGCAAGTTTGCTAGATGAAAATGGATGCTTAACAGTTGAGCCTTTTACTATCGACGCACCACCACCATTGGAATTTTTGATCTCTACTACACCAGCAACTTGTACTGGTATGAGCAATGGTTCAGTAGATATCTTCCCAGCCGGAGGAACAGGAGAGTTGACATGGACTGTCACAGACACCTTAGGTAATGAAGCGAATCTTAATAACCTTGGAGAGATGTTATATTCGGCTTCTGTAGTCGATGTTCTAGGTTGTGAGTTGACGGATACATTCAGTATAGATGTTGAAATAGTCACAGATATGCTCCTAACGACCTTCCCTTCTCCTGTTACTTGTTGGAATGCAGAGGATGGTACTATTACCGTGAGTATAGTGGGTGGTGTCTCACCGTTTACTTACTTATGGAGTGATCCTTTTGGCCAAACCTCAGCTTCAGCTGTAGGTTTAACGGAAGACACATACTCAATTACAGTTACAGACTCTATCGGATGTAACATCACGGTGTCTGATTTTGTAGATCATATTGAAGGATGTTTATTCATTGCTGATGCCATCACACCTAACGCGGACGGATATAATGATGAATGGATAGTGGGAGGTCTTCTAGACTTCCCTGAATCTACAGTTAAGGTCTATAATAGATATGGTCAGCTCATGTTCTCTTCTGAATCTGGAGATGTGCACTGGGATGGAAGGTTTAATAACCAAAGACTCCCTGTTGCTGATTACTACTATGTTATTTTGTTAAACCCATCTGACCCGCCGATCGCGGGTACAGTATCTTTAAAATACTGACGCCATGCTACGATTGATCATTGCAACATTTGGGATTATTATCCTTTCTGCTTCTACTCAAGCCCAACAGCGTTTTAGAAGAACAGCTTTCCCCGTAAATTCGTTCATCATTAACCCTGCTGTAGCAGGAACGGAAGCCTATACGGTTTTCGGTTCGACTTACCGCAATCAATGGGCAGGATTCGATGGAGCGCCTACAACTGCACTATTCTCTGCGCACACTTCGTTTTCGAAGTCCCTAGGAGGAGGAGCTATTTTCTATAAAGATGATATGGGAGGTGCTGTATCCCAAACCGGATTCGAGGTTTCTGGTTCTTACCAGATTCGCTTACCGAATTCAGACGGTGTTTCTTTTGGGTTAAGCCTACAAGGCACTCAATTTGCGTTTGACGGCACTGATTTGAATGTTTGGGATCAGGGAGATCCTGCCTTAACAGGAGGTCTAGAGACGACTTTCGGTGTAGATGCATCTGCAGGCTTTTTAGTTTATGGAGATAATTACAATGTCGGTTTAGCGGTATCGAATTTATTTGAAGATGAGCTAGGTCTGACAGCTGTTGATACGGCAATGAATGTGTCGATCAGACATTACAGATTTATGGGTAGTTACACTTATGATGTCAGTAAAGTCCTTTCTGTTCAATCCTCTGGTATGATTAGGTTGACAGAAGTAACTCCTGCTCAGATTGATGTTTACACGAGAGCTATTTATGCTCATAGGAAATCTGCTTCAAAATACTGGGGTGGTTTAGGATATAGAGTAGGGGATGCCTTGTGTGTATCTCTAGGTATGATGTATTCTAATATCGGGGTAGCTTATAGTTACGATTTCACAACTAGCGGTAATCTCTTAGGGCGACATTCTCATGAAATAAATCTTACTTATTTGTTGCCAAACAATAAGGGTAGGTCTAGAGGTAATAAGCGAATTCTAGATAGAAGTAGGCTAATTAGATAGTACTCGAAGAATTAAATCGAAACGAAATGAAATTATTTAGAATATTTATGTCTGTTGCGTTGATCGCTCTTTGTTCATCTTCAGCTATGGCTCAGTATTTAAGGCTTGAGGTTGATGAGGTTCCCAACGGAGGGATAGTGCCAGGTAAAACCTACAGAGTATATGTAGTAATGCAGAATGAAGGTGATTGCTTACTTGCAGTTTTCGGACTAGATAAAAGCAAACAAGACAAGTCTTTACCGTTATCTATTGAGACGACAACTACGTTCTACCAACATGAAATGGGAGGTGCTTTATCGTCAGCTGTTCAGAGAAGCGATGTAGATTATTACCCAGAACTTGCTTTTGATAGCTGGCTCGCACTTAATAGGGTAGACAACTATGGAAACTTTGTATCCGCTGTGCCACCTAACTATACGTTTTTAGATAAATTCGAATCCGAAGGAGCTTCCATTAATATTTCTGATGGAGCATGGTATATAATGCCAGATAAGCTTCAATCAAAAGCTGGAAAGTCTAAGCGAATTCTAATTATGCAATTAACTACTTCGGGTCGTGTCACGGGCCTCATTAATATACAGGGTTTAACCAGAGAGATGTTTGATGAAAATGGCGAGTCTCTAGGTATGAATGTTATTAGAGAAGAAGGCTTAGTTTTTGTAGCAGGACACTAGAGCATAGTAAACTGATAGCTATTTCAGTATTAGCACTAATTCAATTTTACAGTAATATATTTTGAGGTAGCGGACTCCGAGCATTTAACCATGTCTTCGGGTGTTCCGCAGAACACTAAATGTCCACCTTCTTCGCCTCCTTCAGGGCCTAGGTCGATAACGTGATCGGCAGTCTTTATTACATCCATCTGATGTTCGATTACGATAATAGAATGGCCTTGCTTTATGAGCCGTTCAAAGGACTCTAGCAGCTTAGCAACGTCGTGTACATGAAGTCCTGTGGTAGGCTCGTCGAAGACGAATAACGTGTGCCCTTGCTTATCCCCACGAGAAAGAAAGGTCGCTAGCTTGATTCGTTGAGCTTCACCACCACTAAGGGTGTTAGATCCCTGACCCAGTGCGACATAGCCTAATCCCACATCGTAAAGCGGTTGAAGTTTAGTTAGCAGTCTGTTTTCAAGCGCAGATGTTTTCTCCCCTTCCTCTGGTTTGAAAAAGATTAGTGCATCCTCCACAGTCATTGATAGAATATCATTGACATTCTTACCCCTAAGCGTTACTTCGAGTATGTTGTCTTGGAATCTCTTTCCACCACAGCTCTCACACTTAAGTTTAATATCAGCCATAAACTGCATGCCTATGGTTACAATGCCTTCTCCTTCGCAGGTATCACATCTTCCTCCGGACACATTAAAACTGAAATGTGCCGGCTTGTATCCATTCGCCTTTGCATGAGCTGTACTACTTAATAATGTTCTTATTTCGTCATATGCTTTTACGTAAGTGGCTGGGCATGAACGAGAGGATTTGCCGATGGGGTTTTGGTCTATAAACTCAAGCGTATTAATCGTGTCCATATCACCTTCGAGAGAGTCAAATCCTTTTCTGTATGGCGCGAAACCCTCAATATGAGCCTTGATAGCAGGCACCAGGATGTCAGAAATCAACGTACTTTTTCCAGACCCACTCACGCCTGTTATAGCAACAAGGGCTCTTAATGGAAATTTAACATCGAAGCCTTTTAGGTTATTAGCTCTTGCGCCTTTTACGGTAACAAAGTCTGACGATTTGCGCCTTTTTGAAGGAGTCTCGATAGATCTATTGCCGTTTAAATACGATGCGGTTATCGAATCATGCTCGGAGTCTAACGCGGCCAATTCCTTATGTGTTCCGAAGAAAACAACCTCCCCTCCAAAGGAACCAGCCATGGGTCCTAAGTCGATAATGTGATTGGCAGCAGCCATTATATCATCGTCGTGTTCCACCACCACCACGGTGTTCCCTAAATCTCTCAATCCCTTTAGCACTCCGATGAGCTTCGAGGTGTCCTGTGGATGCAATCCTATACTCGGTTCATCTAAGACGTAGGTGCTTCCCACTAGAGCTGAGCCTAGGCATGTACTAAGCACTATCCGCTGTGATTCACCGCCACTTAATGAAGGGCTAGAGCGTAATAGAGTTAGGTATCCTAGACCTAGAGAGCATAAACACTCTAGCCTCTCTGAGATTTCGCATAGGAGCCTTTTCGCTACCAATGCGTCAGACTCGCTCAGACTTAGTGAATTCATGTGGTCGAGGACTCGGGTTAAGGGCCAGCTGAGGATGTCTGGGAGTGAGGTTCCATCGATAGAAATGTAAGAGGCTTCTTTTCTGATTCTCGCCCCGTTGCATTCTGTGCATAAGGCCCTCCCCCTGTATCTGCTAAGCATTACGCGGTATTGAATCTTATACCCCTTGCGTTCTACGTATGCGAAAAAATCATCTAAGCCTTTGAAGCTTTTTGCTCCAGACCAAACCCTCGCCACCTCATCTTCACTCAACTCGTGCCATGGTTTATGAATGTCTAACCCTGCTTCTGAGGCACCCATCACAAGCTGGTCCTTCCATTTCTTCATCCTGTCACCCCTCCATGGAGCGATAGCTTCATCGTAGATGCTCTTTGACGTGTCTGGTATTACTTTATCAATATCAATCCCTAGAGTACTGCCGAACCCTTCACAAGTAGGGCATGCGCCTACGGGGCTGTTAAAACTGAATAAATCCGGTGTGGGCTCTGTGAATTCTACTCCATCTCGTTCAAATCTATTATTGAAGTCCAACTTAACTTTAAACTCGGGGAATAACACCGAACAATCTCCAGACCCCTCGAAAAACGCCGTTTCTATAGAGTCCGCTAGTCTTGAGGTATCCTCGAGGATAGCATCCACGGTCATTCGATCTATCACGATGCTTATCTCAGTCTTCTCTTTCACTTCCGTTTTCAGGACCTCCTCTATAAGTTCAGTAGATTTATGCGTCAGGACTCGAGAAAACCCTTGCTGAAGAAGAATTTCGAGTTGCTGTTTTTTCGTTCTGTCCTTTCTCTTTATTAGTGGTGCAACGATTAGAAACTTGTCGCCTTTTTCGTAATTCGAGATCTGTGCTACTACATCATTAGTTCTATCTCTTTTTACTTCTTCACCTGAAATGGGACTGAATGTTTTACCTATACGAGCGTAGAGCATCCTTAAATAATCATGGATTTCTGTACGAGTGCCGACGGTGCTTCGTGGCCCTCCCGAAGATGTCCTTTGTTCAATAGCAATAGCAGGGGAGATGCCGTGAATCGAGTCCACATCTGGTTTATCTAGTCTTCCGAGGAACTGTCTAGCGTAAGAGGAGAGAGATTCGACGTATCGTCTTTGGCCTTCAGCATAGAGAGTGTCGAAAGCGAGGGAACTCTTTCCAGACCCGCTTAAACCCGTGATAACAGTGAGTTTCTTCTTTGGAATCTCTACGTCAATATTCTTCAGGTTATGCATCCTAGCTCCTCGAATCACGATCTCCATCTCTGTGTATTAAGATTTTTTAGCAGTCCGAAGGTACTTGTGATTTGCGTTACATGAAATAAAATAGTAGTTTAGTCTCAGTTGAAACAGAAAAACACCACTCTATAGAAAAAATTCTACTCTAATTGATCCTTATTTAGCCAGATGGTCTGGCACAAGTTGAACCTTTAAAGAGTAGTATTATGCGAGCATCTTTTTCTGACAGCGAGTTAATCCGTGCTTACCGCGGTGGAGACGAGCAAGCCTTCGAAATTTTACTAACCCGTCACCAGGAAAGAGTTTACACGAAGATTCATTTCATCGTGCGAGACTCAGACTTAGCAAACGATTTATTCCAGGACACCTTCATCAAGGTGCTAGGCCTTTTAAAAGCCGGAAAATATATCGAAGAGGGTAAGTTCCTCCCTTGGATCTTGCGCATAGCACATAATATGGCCATCGATCATTTCCGTCGCAATAAGAAGATGAAGATGGTCCGTTCTCGTGAAGATTTCGATGTATTCTCCATATTAGACACAGGAGAAACTCATATTGAGGATAAGCTTGTCACAGACCAAATCAATTCCGACGTCCGCGATCTTATCGAACATCTCCCTGAAGACCAGCAAGCAGTTGTTAGAATGAGGATGTACCAAGACCTCAGTTTTAAAGAGATAGCTGAATCTACTGGTGTGAGTATTAATACAGCTTTAGGCAGGATGAGATACGCTGTTATCAATCTCCGTAAAATCATAGATGAGAATAATATTCAGCTGACTCCTTATTAAAGTAAACATGTCGTGCAATAAGTGAAAAGTTGATGCGTTAGAATGGGGAATATTAAATCCTCATATATGAATAATTCTACCCACTGTTTCCTTACTTCTGAAAAATCATTTACCCCTAGACTCTCCACCATCCGTGCTATTCTTGAATATTCAAGAGCTTTAAGGGTTGTGGGAACAGAGATTATGGGTTCCGTAAAAGTTATTTTAAACTAGCGTGTATCATCATGTTGTCAGTTCGTAGCTGACCTCATATTTACTTCTAAGCGTTCTGCAGGCCAGTCACTATTGTCAGTAGGCGTAGCGGCTAGCTTATCTACCACGTCCATTCCTGAGATAACCCTACCGAATACAGTATGTTCGTAATCCAAATGAGGTGTGCCACCTATTTCACGATAAAGCTTCTTCTGGGCGTCTGTGTATACAAACCCTTTTTCTAGTTCCACCCCAGCTATTTCCGCACCTAAGATTTTTCTCCCTGTGACTATGTAGAAGTCATATGAAGAGGATTTTTTTTGCGGATTATTCGTGTAGCTTCTAGACATAGCAAGAGACCCTCTCGTGTGAATGTACTTACTTGAAAATTCAGATGGCAGAGAGTGTTCTCCTATAAGGAATCTTTGCTGCTGTTGTCGTTCCTCTTCGCTGTTACCACCCTGCACTACAAAGTCTGGCACAACTCTAATGAACTCACTAGGACTGTAATACTGGCGAAATATTTTATAAAGAAAGTTTAATCTATGCAGCGGAACATCATCGAACAGCTCCAGTACTATCTCTCCGTACTTAGTTTCCATTGCAATTATCCTATCCTCGTTCCCTTCTCCCCACTCCCGTAGAAAACTCTGAGCATTATCGTTGTTTAGTTTAGGGAATCCCACACCCATCATGGCCCTGACTCTTGCCTCTAATGCTGAGTCTACGACCTCCTCTATTATCTCCTTTTGTACAGCGACGATTTTTTCATCTTGCGGGTTGCCGCAGCCTACTGCTATAATAATTATAAGGCAAATACAAAGGTGTCGCTGTAGTTTTTTCACGGTATAAAATTAAATAATAGTGTGCTTATCTTTCCACTCATGATTTTCAAGCTGAATAAACAAGTTTTTCTATTCGCCTTTTTCGCAATTTCAACGCTATTTATTTCTGTGTCTGCTCAGGATTGGGACGATGATGAGGTTTATGTGTCTAGACGCCAGGGCCTAGAATTCGGCATTAATATGGGTGTTTATCTAGCTAACAACAACCCCGTAACTACTTCAGCTAACTTTTATAATGGCGATGGTTATTATGACTTAGGCGATAATTCAGCTACTCTGTTTTCTATTCAAGAGCGATTAATGATAAACGCTCAAACAATTTCCAACGTCCAAAACATCGTCAGCACAGAGAGCTTCGAGATTCCATATGATGCGTATTCTTATAATATGAGATATGATCCAGGAATGATGCTTGGTTTCAAGACCGTTTATTTCTGGAACCCAGAAAGCGCTTTAATTTTAGGAATTGACGCTATGAGTTTAAAAGCCTCTGGAGCTTGGACTCTTCATGCAGCTGGATTGCCGGGGCAAGGGCAGGGGACTGACAACATTAAGTTGTATGGTGTATTCGGTCAAGAGCGCAGGATGGTGACCACATTCGGATTTAGAACGTCAGCTTATATCATGGATCAGGCGGCTTGGATTTTCGAGTTAGGAGGTACTGCTACTGGAGTCCAAATCAATAGAAACTTCGTCATGGTCGAGACGACTCCCTACGAATTAATTACGATGTATAATGGCCCTGGACAGTTCACTGGCGCCACTAGCAGCCTGACTTCGGTGGGACTCGGGTTTTATGGAACTATAGGCCTTGAGGCACTTTTCGAGGAGGGCGGAAACCTAGAGGCTAACCTCAGAATTAGCCGCGATAACATACGTTTAGGCTCCAAGGAACCCAATGATATCTCATTCGAACAGAAATCCTGGAATGTCGCAGTGTACGTTACTTGGATGATTCCACCACACATTGGAGATTTTGTGAGGGCAACCTTTTAACCAATAAACTCACTAATAAACTTTAGTTACTCTTTCTCACTAATTCCCAAGGGTTTAAATCCCTCAAGTTTAAAGAGAACATCCAATATTTATATGGCTCGTACTTCGCGCCTTCAGCCTCCATGTCGTCCATCATCGACTTCGAATACAGTGGCATTTGAATGCTTAGCGGCCCCAGCTGATATGCAAGCCCGGCAACGTGATCACCATATTCACTAAAATTTCCTATGTTAATGCCTATAGCCCCCACAAAGACATCCATATTTTTAGTTAATGTGTAATCAACGCGGACGCTACTAAAATTACTTGAAGCGTAATGATTCAACGGGAGTGCTCCATTGGGCATGTCTATTTGATGACTAAGTAAACCACTAGTTGCCCCTCTGTCTAACAACATCACATCAGCCATAGGATCGTATTGAGCCCCGAATCCCATTGTAGGCATCTTGAAATCAAATCCGCTGCTAAAACCACTTCTTCTCACTTGAGTGATTAGGCTAACAGAAATCTTCTTTCCTTTTCTATTCAATGTCTTAACCGCGCTGTAATTAGCTGAAATTGTGACGGACGTTGCCCTATATAATTGTGGTGGATTTATTAAAAAATATTTTATTAAATCGAAGTTGAAGGATCTCACTTCAAGCCCCATGTTTTGGGTAGTTCCTAAAGGTTTACTGTTGTTTTTAAGTGCATTGAGTCGGACAGAACTAGATTGTCTACTAGGTGCACTTGAGAACTCGTAAGAATCCATAAACCCAGATACTCTTGCATATTCGTATCGCGCACTCGATGACCATGGAGAATTAACCACTTTATTAAACTTTCTGTTGAGACTGAATGAAACCCTATTCATCGGTGTTGCGTCTGTATCAGGTGTGACACTGTATTGCCCTAAGCTCACCAAATCTAAAGTTGAAAACTTGGAATATCGAATAACACTATTCCATGGACCATTGCTATATCTAAGATTAGCTACTCCTCCGAGTGTGGCTTTGTCTGTAAACTCCGTTCTACTTACTAACGGAGTCACCATCCACTCAAAATCCCTAAGTGGCACAGTGGTGTTGTGGAATGTAGCACCTAGCATCAGTCCATTATGTGCATTCCAAGCTGTAACAGGCATCCAAAATACTTGCGTCTTAGCACCATCTTCTAGCCTTGTGCCCATTCGAATCTGAAGCGGCTCGACCTTTTTAAATATCCCAGATGTTCTTGAATTGTTATTCTGTCTGTCGTAGTCCAAATCATATCTCTCCGGATCTATTTCCACTCTCGTTGCACCTTTTCCAGGCACTTCAACCTTTATAACTTCATTAGGTTCCCCCACATCAGACCAAACCCTTCCCACCTCACGGTCCCCAGCAAACGCAACTACTTCTACAGGTGACGACTGCCCGCCGCGGTTTGCTAATTTCACCTCAGTGCCGTGATCTGTCCTTTTAACTTTTACAATTGCCCAGTCATTTTTTTCTGTAGACTTTATCCACCCTTCAAAAAACCAGCTTAGATCTTCACCACTCGACTTCTCCAAAGAAGCCTGTATATCACTAGGAGAGGGGTGTTTAAATTTCCATTCCGAGAAATAAGCTCTCATAGCTGTGTCGAATCTTTCTGTACCCAGATACTGTCTTAAAAACCCGAAGACAGCTGCTGTTTTCTTGTACACCATAGCTCCATAGTTGATAGAAGAAAATTCATCACTATGGCATTGCAATGCTTGGTCGGCTCCGAATCTAGCTGGGAAAATGTACGCAAGCTCGTCTATCCATCTGTACTCAAAGTCTGTCAGGTCTAGCCTCTCTATCCATTTGCTTGATAATTGACCAGATAGAAGACCTAGATCTTTCCCCTCGTAATTCTCTATCAAATATCTGGTCTCATTAAAAGAATTCAACCCTTCATCCATCCACGCATTCGTTCTCTCGTTACTCCCCAGTATTCCATAGAACCAATTGTGACCCACTTCATGTGCGATCACAACATCTAATGAAAAAGCGCTGCCACTTTCACCTATAACAGTTACGTTAGGATATTCCATCCCTCCACCTGCGCTAATGGTTCCATCGACTGCAGTTACGTGGTTGTACGGATAATCACCGTTCCAAAGTGAATAGTAATAAGTGGATTTATTTAAGTATTTAGAAGCATCCTTCCAAAGCTCTTCTTCATTAGTGGTGAACATTGCCCATGTCGTTACAAACCTTCCCGAATGTGGCAGCTCTACCGAGTCCTTTAATACCTTAAATCTCTTATCGGCAAACCATGCAAAATCGTGAACGTTTTCTTGATGGTAGTGTAGAGTTTTCTCCCAGTCTACTGACTCGGGAAACTCGTTGTTATTAGAGAAGTCCAATCCTTTCTCTTCTATTACTCTGAAATAAGCCCTTGTATCACGGTCTAATTTATCCAACCTGTTAATCTCAGCTTCGTTGTCCGCATCTAAAGGCATATCCCCTGTAGCTCCCACCGTGTAGTTGCCGGGTAATGTTATGTGCACATCGAAAGTCCCGAATTCAGAAAAGAACTCTCCCTGACCTAGGTAAGGCATTGCGTGCCATCCATCTCTGTCGTAAACAGCTGGCTTCGGGTACCATTGTGTGATTTGGTATGATTCCTCAACATGACCTAGCCGTGAAATTTCCCCGCTCGGTATCCTTACTTTAAATGGAGTTGTGATTTCTAAAGTGCTACCAGGAGCAAGAGGCTCGTTTAATATTATTACCGCAATGTCTGGATTCTCCTCATCGAACCTCCACGCGACTGTGGAGTTATTCACCTTGAAATCTATTCCTTCAATTCCGCCCATATCCTTCGCTAAGGCATAGAACATAAACATATTCCCATCTCTAAACTGTTGTTTAGCCATAGCTGTCTTTGCACTGCTGTATGCGTTAGGCCAAAGATGCATCCATATCTCATTCAACACTTCAGGACTATTGTTCGTGTAGGTTGTTGTAATCTCAGCGTCCAGCTCATGGTCTGTATCATTGAGCGTTACTTTAATTACGTGATCTACCTGTTGTTGGAAGTAGGGTGTGGTTTGGGCTGCCAAAAGAACAGGA
>Ga0308014_1000461_pt1 | contig 11825 bp, 10 predicted proteins | sample Neamet229_FD_203154 | JGI IMG/M metagenome (GOLD analysis project Ga0308014, IMG submission 203154) | Marine microbial communities from water near the shore, Antarctic Ocean - #229 | ecosystem: Environmental > Aquatic > Marine > Unclassified | place: Southern Ocean | collected 2014-07-28 | reverse complement strand
TTCTTTCATACCCTGCGTTCCAAGATGCATTGGGGAATTGATCCACGTGAGCGTTGAAACAAAGCACAATCTCCACTATTTTCGTGCGTTAGTACACACACTATGACCACCCATAACAAACTTCCAAAGACGTATCTTAAAATTGTGATGTGTCTATTCATGGCAACATCTGCATTTGATTCTTTTGCCCAAATTTTTCAAGGTGGCTCAAAAGAAATTGGATATCAGATAGGTACCAGCTATTACTTGGGTGATTTAAATCCGTCGAATCCTTTGGCCGGAAGACATCATGTCGTTCAAGGTGGATACTTTAGGCACAATATTAATTCTAGAATAGGAATCAGGTTACAACTTCTTCAAGGCACGATTGAAGCATGGGATGAGGACAGTAACAATGCTTGGTCTCAGAATCGAAATCTGCATTTTAGAAATAAAATGGTTGAGTTTTCTGTTTCCGGGGAGATCAATTACATCGATCATGTCATGGGAAATACCGACAACAGATTGACGGGGTATCTCACCGCAGGGATAGCATATTTCACGCACGATCCCGAAGCCATGGACAGCTATGGGAATTGGCACCCATTGCAACCTCTTGGAACAGAAGGACAAGGATGGACGTTCGGGAATGATCCATATAAACTCAATGGTATCGCTCTACCGTTCGGTATGGGGTTCAAGGTGAATCTGGGGCCAGCTATCGCATTTCAAATGGAGTGGGGGCTTAGGAAAACGTGGACGGATTATTTAGATGATGTCAGTACGTCGTATGTAAACCCAGTGGAGCTGAGACAAGCCAGAGGTGAACTCGCACTCGAAATGGCTGACAGGATTTTAGACCTTCCGGATGAACTTTCTAATTCTCAAGGTCTTCAACGCGGAGATCCAGGGCTTGATGACAAGTACGGGTTTTTCCTTGCATCTATTGCCTTTCGAGTGAGTAAAAAGCCTACATCTTGCTGGGAACAATGAGTGATTTCCAAATGACAGAAGCGGAAACGCAAGACCGTCTTGATCTGCTTCTTTCTAAAGGTATAAACCCAAATGAAATGCCTAAGCATATCGCCATTATCATGGATGGGAATGGGCGATGGGCAAAAAACAGGGGTGAAGAAAGAATTTTTGGCCATTTAAATGGTGTAGAATCTGTTCGGGCTGTTGTTGAGGCTGCCTTACAAACAGGAGTGCGATACTTGACGTTATATGCCTTCAGTACCGAGAACTGGAATCGACCTAAGGAAGAGGTCGCGGCACTGATGGATCTGTTGGTGACCACACTTGTTAAGGAAACAGAAGATTTAAAAGGAAAGGGTGTGTGTCTTAGCACCATAGGAGATCTAAAGGCACTTCCAAAAGATTGTCAAGTTCAGCTGAAGTCTACAGCTGAATTAAATCCGGAGCCGCATCGTTTGGACTTAATTTTGGCTTTAAATTATAGCTCAAAGTGGGAGCTTATTGAGGCTGTAAAAGACATTATTAGGGATGGTGTCAGTGAAGATGACGTTAATTCAGAGATGTTTGAAAGCTATCTAAAGACAGCTGGGATTCCTGACCCTGAACTTATGATAAGGACTTCAGGTGAACATAGGATAAGTAATTTCATGTTGTGGCAGTTAGCGTATACAGAATTCCATTTTACGCCCGTACTTTGGCCTGATTTTCGTCGAGAACATTTTCTCGCAGCTATTTATGATTTTCAAAACCGAGAACGTCGCTTCGGCGGAGTTCCACAACAGACTGATAAATGAGAGCATTTTTGCTTACGATAGCCCTTATGCTACCGTGTTTTCTTTCTTTAGGTCAAACACTTGATCAGCGCGCTCTCGACGTGTTAGATCTCAGTATCCCACAAGAATATCGCATAGGTGGAATTACTGTTGTAGGAGCAGAGTACACTGATGTACAGGCTATTAAATTATTTAGTGCGCTACAAATTGGCGCATCAGTCACCATTCCGGGAGAGATGTTGGGGGATGCGATTAAGAGTTTGTGGGATCAGGATCTTTTTGCAGATATCAGCATTGAGGCTGCCGAACTTCGAGACCGTGATTTATATCTTGTCATTCGCGTGAAAGAACTGCCTCGTCTAACGAGGTACAGTATTGCTGGTGTGAATAGATCTGAGCAGGAAACGGTTCGTGGGAAGATCGATTTTACGACGGGCCGTATCGTCAATGAAAACGTTCTGGCAGTAGCTTCAAAACGAATTAAGGATCATTATCGTGACAAGGGCTTTCTTGACATCGATGTGGATATCGTGCAAGAGGTCGATTCCACGTTTTCAAATGGTACGATTGTGAGAGTGAATATAGACAAGGGCTCTAAAATCAAGGTTGATCTGATTACTCTTAATGGTATTCACGCATTTGATACTGAGAAAGTAAAACGTAAAATGAAATCCACAAAAGAAAAGAAGTGGTGGAGATTTTACAAGTCCTCTAAATACATAGAGGAGGGGTTCGAAACGGATCAACAGGCGATTATTTCTTTGTATAACAATGAGGGGTATAGAAATGCAAGAATAACAAACGATTCCATTTACAGAACAGACGAGGGACTTGTCGCACTGGTACTTGATATCGAAGAGGGAAATCAATTCCGTTTTGGAAATATATCTTTCACAGGGAACACAAAATATCGGTCCACCCAACTCGATTCTATATTAGGGATACGTAGAGGTGATGTATACTCTCTCGCACACCTCGAGACTCGCGTGTTTATGGATCCAAAGGGAATGGATTTGAGTTCCCTTTATCAAGACGATGGATACCTCACCTTCCGAGCAATGCCTATCGAACAAAGAGTAGAAAATGACACGATCGATATTGAGGTGCGAATGATGGAGGGTCAGCAATTTCGAATCGGAAAGATTCTTGTAGAAGGAAATACGAAGACAAACGATCATGTTATTTATCGTGAAATTCGAACGCGCCCAGGCGATCTATTCAGTCGCACAGATATTATTAGAACGCAGCGTGAGCTTTCTCAATTGAACTACTTTAATCCCGAGGCCTTTGGAATCAATCCGATTCAACATCCAGAGGATGGAACAGTGGACATCGAATATAAAGTAGAAGAAAAACCATCGGACCAAATAGAGCTTAGTGGTGGTTGGGGCGGAGGTAGAGTAGTGGGTTCTCTAGGGCTGACCTTTACGAATTTCTCATCTAAGAAAATGTTTAAAAGGGATTCATGGCGTCCCATTCCTACAGGAGATGGTCAGAGTGTAAGTATACGTGCTCAGTCTAACGGGCTCTATTTCCAGAGTTACAATATGAGCTTTGTTGAGAGTTGGTTAGGGGGCAAAGAACCAACCTCTCTTAGTGTAGCTCTTTCGAAATCGGTGCAATCAAATGGACAACCCAAACTCATCGATGGTGAAATTAATGAGGCCCGTAATTCACTTGAAATCATCGGGATCAAAGTCGGATTGGGCAAAAGATTGAAGAAGCCAGACGATTGGTTTCGCTTCCTCTCCTCTGTGTCATACCAGAATTTTAACCTCAACAATTACGGTTCATTCTTCAGCTTCTCAAACGGGCGGGCGAACAATTTAGCTGCGAAACTTACTCTGGGGAGAAACTCGATAAGCGACCCTATTTATCCAACTTGGGGTTCAAATGTAGAGGTGAGTGTTACAGCAACGATCCCATACAGTATGTTTCGACCAGAGGGCTATTATGAAGGGCTTTCTCTTGAAGAACAATATAAGTGGGTGGAGTACCACAAATGGAAATTCAAAGCAGAATGGTATACCCCATTGTCACGTAGTGGCGGAGAAAACCCAAGAACTCTGGTGCTTAAAGTTGCTGCCGGAGTGGGTCTCATAGGTCAGTATGACCGAGCTGTCCCCCTTTCTCCATTTGAGCGATTTTACCTCGGTGGTGTATTCCTAAGTGGATATACACTGGACGGAAGAGAAATAATCAACTTGCGTGGATACGATGATCTGGCCTTGACATCTCCCAATGCTCAAACAGGCGCTCCTGTTGTTGCCAAGTACTCGGCCGAACTTCGCTACCCTTTATCTACGAACCCCAGCGCAACAATCTTCACCCTTGCCTTTTTAGAGGGAGGTCAAACTTGGCAGGACGCACGCGCCTTCAATCCTTTTCAGGTCTACAGATCTGCGGGCGTAGGGTTGAGAATATTCCTACCTATGTTCGGGCTGTTGGGATTAGATTACGGTTGGAGATTGGACGATGTAAGCGCAGTCCCAAATATGTCGAGAGGTCAATTTCACTTCAGTATGGGAATGAATATGGGTGAACTATAACAATGATTAGCATAAAATCACGTTTATAGTCGAGCAAGAACGCACTGCTTTATTAACTTCGCAAAGAATTATTTCAAGATGCCACGTATTTTCTCAACATATAAATTTGCCACAGCATGTTTGGCAATAGCGATTTTGACCTTTGCGCCTCAGCGTGCCAATGCTCAAAAATTCGCATATATTGACTCTGATTATGTCCTTCTACATATGCCTGATTATGCATCTGCACAACAAGAGCTTAACACGTATGCGATTGAATGGCAGGCTGAGATTGAGGCCAAACTTGAGGCTGCCGATCGTCTAGAGGTCGCTTACCGTGCCGAGCGTGTGCTTCTTACAAAGGAAATGCGTGTGAAGCGAGAACAGGAAATTATTAAAAAACGTGGGGAAGCAAAAGAAATGCAAAAGCAGAAGTTCGGTGTTGAGGGAGAGCTTTTCTTAAAACGTCAAGAGCTGATAGAACCGATTCAACTAAGTATTTTTGAATCACTTAAAGATATTGCTGGGGGGTCTGGATACATGGTCGTGTTCGACAAATCAAACCAGAGCAACATGCTTTACACAAATCCCAAATACGATATCTCAGATCGCCTCATTAAGAAACTTGGATTTGTGCCAGGAGAAACAATCGAGGTAGAAAAGGATGAAAAGAGTGACGGAGGTGCAGTGGGAAGAGGTCAAGACGCAATTAATAACGCCCGTGAAAATGCAAAGGATGCCGGTCGTTCAACCATGGACAGAGCACGAGGTGGAGCAGGTGGATCAAAAACGCCAAAACAATAATCTCAACAAGCAATCAAATAATTCTATGAAACAATTCTTACTACTTTTCGGCTTAATAGGCCTAATGTCATTTGGAGCTTTGGCTCAAAAGTTTGGTCACATTGACGCTCAAAATTTATTACTGAACCTTCCGGAGCGTGCCGTAGCGCAATCTTCTATTGAGTCTTCAGCCATGGAGTTTGAGAAAGAAATGACGCGTATGCAGGAGGATCTTCAAACAAAATACGCTGAATATCAAGCAAAAGCTGAGACTTGGCCTGCAGCGATACGTGAGTCAAAAGAACGTGAGATTCAAAGTTTAGACCAAGGTCTTCAAGAGTTTGGGACGACGGTTCAAGCAGAGCTATCGGGACTGGAAGAATCACTTCTCTCACCTATGATAAAGCGTGTTCGTGATGCAATTGAAGCTGTCGGTTCAGAGCAAGGGTTCACCTACATTTTTGACTCAAGTATGGGAGCTACCCTTTACAACGGCGGTGAAGATGTCACTGACCTTGTTCGTACCAAGCTCGGAATGTAAAACTGCTTGAGCAGTTTACGTCCCATAGGTGTATTTGATTCTGGCATAGGTGGTCTTACCGTTGCCCGTGCAATTCATGACCTTCTCCCAGAGGAGTCCATCCTGTATTTCGGAGATACGGCCCATCTGCCATATGGTGAGAAATCACCAGAGTTAATACAAAGATATTCAACCAGAATAGCGAGGCATTTGGTGAAAAGTGGGTGCAAAGCAATTGTCGTTGCTTGTAACTCTGCTTCAAGTAACGCGCTCCAGGCGATCATCGCAGAAGTAGGCCCAAATATTCCTGTGATCGATATGGTCAATCCTGTTGTGAGATACTTAAGTCACACTGGCGCCCACGCCAGCCAGGTAGGACTGATAGGAACTCGAGCGACAATTGCTTCAGGACTTTACCATCGTTGCTTTAAAGATCTAAGTTCCAATGTTGAATTAATATCCAAAGCAACTCCCCTCCTCGCTTCTGCGATAGAGGAAGGGTTCTTCAACGACAGTATCCCTCAAGCGGTATTAGATGCGTATTTTTCAGATGACACCTTTAATAATATCGATTCTATAATCCTGGGATGTACGCACTACCCACTCATTAAAAGTGAGGTAAAAAACTTACTTCCTTCTGGTGTTACAGTCATTGATTCACCCTCCATTGTGGCTGAAGCATTGAAGTCCGTATTAACTGAAATGGGCGAAAAAGTGAACGCATCAAATCAGATGGTGGGACATCATTTTCAAGTTTCAGATCTTACTGAGAACTTTAAGTTCAGTGCCCGTCATTTCTTTGGCGACGACCTTACACTGGAGGAGGTGGTGTTATAATATTTGCTTGCCACCTCTAAACCATCCCGCGTATTCGACGTACCGATCTGCTGTTGCACTCAAATGTTCAGCAAGTTCAGATCTAACTGGACCTCTATTCTTCGCTGGAACTCCAGCAAACAATGTGTGGGGTGGAATTTCAGTTCCTTCAAGCACCACTGCCCCAGCGGCAACAACAGAACCTTCACCTACCACGACGTTGTCCATCACAACGGCACTCATTCCTATAAGAGCTCCTTTGCAAACTCTAGCTCCGTGTACGACTGCGTTATGACCTATGCTGACCCTATCCTCAAGCACGGTTTGTGATTTCCCATATGTGCCATGTATGACTGCGCCATCTTGGATATTTACACGCGCTCCGACGGTGATGGATGCGACATCTCCTCTTACTACCGCACCGAACCATACCGTACTTTCGGCTCCGAGTGTCACTTCTCCTACAATCGTGCAGTTAGGTGCAAGCCAAACTGAATTGTCTATTGAAGGAGATTTTCCTCTTGCAGGAAGAATGAGGGGATGTGGGTTGTTCATAATGCAAATTTAACGAAGCCAGGTCGGTCTGTCGAACAATCTACCTGCTCCGGCTTCTGCGATGTGCTCAATTCCTATCGTGGGGCTATTGTCTACTAATGCTGCAGTAAGCGCAACGTTACGGACATGACTTAACCCCCGATGCGACAGCTTGAGGTTAGCTCGGCATGCGTTGAAGAGAGATGTGGCTTCTCTTGTCATTTGTGGTCCGTGCTTGATCCGGTCTTTTCCTAGGTGTTCTCTATCCCATTTACGAACTCTCGCTACCTTCGCCCGTGCAGAAGACCAGGAAATTTTCTGATTTGATGTCGTAAAAGATGTCATGAAATCATCGACTTCATGTCCGACTTCAATGTGAATTGCAATACGATCGGCTACGGGTCCGGAAATTTTATTCAGATAGCGTTTTACTTCAGCATCTTGACACGCACATGAGTTTTTACGACCTAACCCTCTTCCACATGGACATGGATTGAGTGCTGCAACAAGTAGAGCGGAAGCTGGAAGTTCAGTTGTACCTGCGGCCCTTACCAATGAAATTGTGCGAGTTTCCAAAGGCGCCCGGCAAGCTTCTAAAGTACCTCGTGCGAACTCTGCGAATTCATCCAAAAAGAGCACCCCATTGTGAGCCAAGCTCCAAGATCCGGGGACAATGCCTCTAGATTTTTGTGTGCTCCAGGCACCTATAAGACCATTTAAATTCGTAGATGAATGTGGAGATTGCCAAGGAGGTCGCGATGAGTGTGTATTAAATGCCTGCCCAGCAGCGCCATAGATCGAACCACATTCATTTCTTTGCGTAGGTGATAGGTCTGGGAGCAGTGCGTGAATGCACTTTGCAAGTACCGTTTTTCCTGACCCGGGAGGTCCAAGCATGATTAAGTCGTGCGCACCAGCTGCGGATATTATGGCGCTACGTTTCGCAGTTTTCTCGCCTTGAATATTTTCAAATGTAATTTTTTCAGAGGAATATACTGATTGAGTTACAGGGCGCATTTTTGGAGATAAACGTATTTCTTTTTTAGGCGTATGCGGCGTCGATTTGAAATACGCAATCAGTTCGTTGAGGTGTGAAAATGTGGAGTGTGGATAGGTTAATTTTTTGTGTTGAGTTAGTGGCGGTGAAATGAGATGAGAGATGTGATATTCATCGGAAAGTTGGGAGGGGTTGTTGAGGGAGCTTTCGAATATTGTGGTTTGCCAAGGGCGTATAGACCCATCTAATCCCAACTCTCCAGCAGAAGCTAGAGATGAAAGACCAGATTTAGGAATGACCCCTTGAGAAGCCAATATTGCGAGCGTCACAGGCAAATCGTATGCAGTTGATGTCCGAGATACTTCAGCAGGCGCGATGTTGACCGTAATTGCTTTTCCCGGCCAACGATGTCCACATGACATCAAAGCCGAACGAATTCTTGCAGAGGAAGCCTTGGCTGCTTGGGAACTGAACCCTGAAATGCGAAATAGAATTCCTCGCTCAATCCTCAATTCTACGCGCACAAAGGAAGGAGAGCCGGGTGAGCCGGCAAAACCAAAAGTAGATACGATCATGTCTGTGGGAATTGTTACGCGAGCGACTTCTCTACGGAGTCAATAATGGCGTGAATACACTTAATGTGCACTTCTTGTATCCGGTCAGAATAGCCATCCCAAGGAACACGTATTTCGTGAGTAGCTAGAGATTCGTCAGCAAGTTTCCCTCCGTCTTTTCCAGTTAGAGCAACGACTTTCATGCCTGTAGATGCGGCTGAACGGGCAGCTTCGATAATGTTTGGACTGTTTCCACTTGTCGTGATGGCCAGCAAAATATCTCCAGGCCGCCCAAGGGCTTCAACACCTCTTGAAAAGATCTTGTCATATCCATAATCATTTGCAACACATGTGATGTGTGCTGGACTACTTATTGCGATCGCAGCATATGCAGGTCTGTCTTCTCGAAATCTTCCAGAGAGTTCTTCCGCAAAATGCATGGCATCACTCATTGATCCACCGTTTCCGCAACAAAGTATTTTTCCGCCTGAGCTCAGACAAGCACTTATCGCGTCAGAAGCGGAATCTATGGATTCGATAAATGTTTCATCCTCAATCAAACTAGATAGAAGAGATAGCGCTTCTCGAAAATGTGTGCGTGCTACTGACATAACATCTAAGGTATGGGGTAAAAGGGATACGTTCAACATATTGCGAAATTGCAACAACAAAGACGCGTATTTATTTAGACTTTACGGCTGTGCTCTAAAACTTTGCGAGTGCATCGTTAATGTATTCCAGAAACGCATCGGGATCGGGATCATAACCAGCAGACCCGCCTATTTGCGTTCCATTGTGGTCTACGAGAACATAGAATGGCTGTGCATTTCTATCGAATTGAAATGCCTGTAAATAAGACCATTTTTTCCCAATCGTTCTAATGTGAAATTCTTTTCCACCGTATTCTTCCACCCGCCATTCTTCTTCTGGGAGCATTGTTCTGTCGTCAACGTACAAAGACACTAGGATTACATCTTCATTTAAAATTTTGGAGACCCTTGCGTCAGTCCAAACCTGCTCTTCCATTTTTCTACAGTTGACACAAGCCCACCCAGTGAAGTCAAGCAGCAGAGGTTTGTTTTGGTCTATGGCTGCGGCCATTGCTTCATCATAATCACGATAATGAGCCTCTACATGTCCGTCCTCGTGCTGCCAAATGCTGTAGAAGGTGGGAGGTGGAAATCCAGAAATAGCATCTACAGACCCTCCCCACAAGCCAGGTGTGAGATACCCGCTAAATAGAAGGAAGACGGCACCCACAATCTTACGTTTCCAGCTGATTTTTGCTCCTTTGCTGTCGTGAGGGAAATGAATCAAGCCGAATAGATAAGCCGCTAGAACCAAAGAAACGATAATCCATATTCCGATAAAAATTTCCCTTGGTAGTAGGCCAAGTTGAAGAACGAGATCTGCGTTGCTCAAAAACTTAAAGGCGAAGCCAATTTCAATCAAACCTAGAACAACTTTAACAGTATTCAACCATCCACCTGAAGTAGGAAGAGAGTTGAGGTATCCAGGGAATGCGCTGAAAAACATAAAAGGGAGAGCCAGGGCTATAGAAAAGCCGAGCATAACTGCTGTAGGCGCTTCGAATGAACCTGTAGCAGCTCCTGCTAGAGCTCCTCCAATGAGTGGCCCCGTACAAGAGAAAGACACAATAGCAAGTGTTGCTGCCATAAAGAAAATCCCTATTATACCTCCTCTGTCTGAAGCCGCGTCTGCTTTGTTTGCCCAACTTTGAGGTAGCTGAATTTCGAAATATCCCAAGAAGCTGATTCCAAAAACGAGGAGGAGCACAAAGAGTCCCACATTAAAATATGGATCGGTGGAGATCACATTCATAATGTCAACGCCGAAAGTCGCGGTAAGTATAAGTCCCAGTGCAGTATATATGAATATGATGAAGAAGCCATAAATCAATGCATTTTTTATACCTGCTGCTTTCGTTTTACTCGTCTTAGTAAAGAAACTTACTGTCATCGGAATTAAAGGAAACACGCACGGTGTGAAAAGAGCAGCTAACCCCAACCCGAATCCCATCAAGAAAATCCAAATCAGCCCTCCTTCTCCTTCTCCTTCACCATCACCGTCTTCTTTACAAAGGTGTTTAGATGGTGGACATAGGTCAGGTCTGGAAGCAGCTGGATTTAATTCTGAAAGCGGGAGTGCATAATAAACGTCGGTGGGAGGGAGGCACTGGGTTGCGTCACACACCATATACAGAAGAGATCCTTTTAAGGTGTCTGTAGACGCTAAATCAGAAAGATTTATTAAAGCACTCCAGTAAACCTCCTCTTTAAAATATTTCAGATCCATCATGAAGTTTGGATCGTAAGACACATATGGTTCGCACTCAGTAACTCCTTCTATTGTTTCGTTTTCTTCGTTATAAAATGCTGTCGCAATAGGTCCTTCATCACTGTCTAAAAACTGGGAGTAGATATGCCAGCAAGGGTCGAGAGAAGCGTTGTAAATAACTTCTAATTGTCCTTCAACAGCTGTTTCATAGAGGTTGATCTCCCAAGATATCGGGTCCTCGATTTGAGCTGAAATACTGATGTTTGTAATGCAAAAAATTGCAAGTAAAGCCGTATAAATGCGGTTCATTATGTCATTTTTCTTGAGCCATAAAGATAAACGTATCTTTTTAATTACGCGCGTCTTTAAGATTTATAGGGAATTCCCTATAATATTGAACTTACGCTTAAAGCTTGGCCTCTAAGATGAGTTTTTTTGGTCCTTCAGTAAGCTGCACATTTCTTGATATTCTAGATTTGGCGCCAATCTCACTTGATACGAAAACCCACACTATTTGACCGCTTGCATCTGCCAACACTCGGGCGTTTTTTCTTGCAAGATTCGGGACCTTCCACTGCGTCAGGAGGTCACTGACATTGACCGTCCCAGCCATGCCGCTGGGTTCTAATTTATCACCCTCTCTCCATACACGCCAAAGAAGCGGGTATTTTAAAGCGTCCAAATCAATCCATAGAATGTGTGGGCTGGTAGGCGGAACCGAGATGTCGTTATTCATTTCACTCCGCCAACTTAGACTTTCGCAGCTCCCTTCTTCCTCAGAGATAGCGCATTCAAAATTCACGTGTGAATCGGGATCCTTCGCGGGGATATTCCGCAACAAGATGAAGTCCCTCTCACGCGTCAGAGCGTCAGATTCATAAGTAATCTCGGCACCTATTGACGCTTTGCCTAAAGTAAATGCTTCTTTTCTAGCCCCGTAAGGCCAATGTCTCTCAGCAAGTAATCGATCGAATACTTGTTCTCCCCACGATGAATCCCACAATGCCTTCAGGTTAATGCGACATATTTCTCCATCGTACGCATTGTATTCGATTTCTGAAAACCTCA
>Ga0308014_1000456_pt1 | contig 11886 bp, 7 predicted proteins | sample Neamet229_FD_203154 | JGI IMG/M metagenome (GOLD analysis project Ga0308014, IMG submission 203154) | Marine microbial communities from water near the shore, Antarctic Ocean - #229 | ecosystem: Environmental > Aquatic > Marine > Unclassified | place: Southern Ocean | collected 2014-07-28 | reverse complement strand
GAATGATATGCACCTCTTTTTGAATTAATTATTTTTTCATTATCAATAATATTTCCTTGTTTTGGGTAAGAAGCTATATTTGTGCTTAAATTGTAAAACACTTGCTCAGTTCTTAAGGTCATGTGCTTGTCAATAAGCACAACATTTCCTATAATATCTGCTCTGTTTTCTAAGCCAAAATAAGTAAGTGTTTCTCCTGTTATAGTGATGCTATCGCCTTGGTTAATTTTAATTTCACCAAAGGCTTCCATTTTATTTTCAGAGGTATAATGATAAGCGGAATCGCAAGTCATTATAGCGTCATTGTGCAAAAAAGAAACATTACCAATTAAACGCCAATAATCAGGATGAATATTAGCATTAGCATAGGTGTTGTCAGCATTTAAAATTTCTATTTTTTTACTTTCCTGAGCAATAAGGTTTGTACTCAAAAATAAAAGTAAAATATGAAATAGAATTTTCAAATTTTATCTGTATAAAGTTTGTTTTCTATCAGGACCAACTGATACAATTGAAATAGGAGTTTCTAACACATCCTCTAACCAAGTAATATAGTTATGTACTGCTTTAGGAGCTTGCGATAAATTCTCCAATTGCATTAAGTCCATTTTCCAACCTTCAAGTTCCTTGTAGACAGGAACAAGGTTCTCATTGTCCTCAAATGGTAAGTAGTCAATTTGCTCTCCATTTAATTCGTAATGTGTACAAGCTTTAATCGTATCAATTCCTGACAATACATCAGCTTTCATCATCATTAACTGTGTTACACCATTAATATTGATTGCATATTTTAAAGCAGGAATATCAATCCAACCACATCTTCTTGCACGACCAGTTGTTGACCCAAATTCATTTCCTACTTTTGCTAATCGATCTCCTACTTCATCAAACAACTCTGAAGGGAAAGGACCACTACCTACTCTAGTACAGTAAGCTTTGAAAATCCCAAATACTTCTCCAATTTTATTGGGAGCAATTCCTAAACCTGTACAAGCACCAGCAGTAATTGTGTTGGATGAAGTAACGAATGGATAAGACCCAAAATCGATATCCAATAATGCACCTTGAGCACCCTCAGCTAATATCTTTTTATTTTCTTTTAAAGCATTATGAATATAATGCTCACTTTCAATATGATCAAAACTTTTTAAAGTTGCTAATGAAGCAAACCAAGCTGTTTCTAATTCCTCTAATTCATATTCAAAATCATAGAAATTAAGCAACTGAATATGTTTTTGTTTTAGTTTTTCATATCTAGCCTTAAAATCAACAGCAGAAATATCACCAACTCTAAGTCCGTTACGACCTGTTTTGTCCATGTAAGTTGGGCCTATTCCTTTTAGGGTAGAACCAATTTTTTCTTTTCCTTTTGCTTTCTCACTTGCAGCATCTAACAATTTGTGCGTAGGTAGAATAAGGTGAGCTTTTTTAGAAATTAACAATTCTGACATTGGAATATTAAGTGCTTTAATGTCAATTATTTCTCTTTCGAAAATGACAGGATCAATCACAACACCATTTCCAATTAAGTTAATAACTCCAGGATGAAAAATTCCTGAAGGAATAGTATGTAATACATGCTTTATTCCGTCAAATTCAAGTGTATGACCAGCATTTGGTCCTCCTTGAAAACGCGCAATAATATCATATTTTAACGTTAATACATCTACAATTTTTCCTTTTCCCTCATCTCCCCATTGGAGTCCTAATAAAACATCTGCTTTCATTTGTTATTTTGAAATTACTAGTTATTTATCTTTATTTGACAATCCTGACATAGACCATATAAATTAAGAGCATGTCTACTTATTTTAAAGTTCATGCTTTCTTCAATTACATTTTTAATTCCTTGTATTCTTGGGTCGCAAAACTCAATTACTTTATCGCAACTTGTGCATACTAAGTGATCGTGCTGACGGTTAGAATATGATTTTTCGTATTGTGCTTGTGCTTTTCCAAACTGATGCTTTCTAATCAAATGACAATCCAATAAAATTACTACAGTATTGTAAAGTGTAGCACGACTTACACGATATTTTTTGTTTTTCATTTGAATATACATTGACTCAATGTCAAAATGCCCTTCAAATTCGTAAATTTCGTTTAGGATTGCATAGCGCTCAGGAGTTTTCCTTTGCTTGTTTTCAATTAGATATTCTGTGAATATCTCAGTAACGGTTTCAATTATTTTTTGGTTTGACACAATTGCGTTATTAAAAAACAAAAATATAAAAAATTGGTATTTAGTAAAGGTAAATATTCAATAATGATTGAAAAATTTAACTGTGTTTATAAGTTCGGGTAATTGAGGTAATTGCTTCTACTTTTTGAAGTTTTGTTGTTAGTTCTTTTAAGAAAGCTACATTGTGTACTTTTAAGGTTATAATTCCTTCAAATACTCCATCATCACTTGTTATATTTATCGACTTTATATTTACATTCATTTGGTTAGATATTATCTGAGTGACTTTGTTCATAAGCCCTAAACTATCTATGCCTTTTATGCTTATTGTTGCAACAAAATCAATTTCATCTTTATTTATCCATTTTGATTTTAAAATTCGGTAAGCATAGTTTGCTCTTAACTGTATCGCATTTGGACAATCTGACCTGTGGATTTTTATGCCATCAACTACAGTTAGGAATCCAAATATAACATCTCCAGGAATTGGGTTGCAACACTTTGCCATTTCATAGTCCAATACCTCATCATCATCATTAAATACAATTACTTTTTTATTAACTTTCTCTTTACTTTTAAAAACAGGAGGGCCATAAATTTTATTCCTAATTGTTTGGTACCATCCATTAGTTTTTAGTTTTGAAAATTGTTTTATCTCAGTATTAGAAATTGAACCACTACCAAATCTAAAGTATAACTCTAATGATGTGCCAGTATTAAAGTGTTTGATTAGCTCAGTTTCAGTTTGTTGAGAAAACTTTATTTTTAGATGCCTTAACTTTCGTTCTGCTATTTCTCTTCCTATTTCTGAAATTCTTTTTTGATCTTCCTTTAAGGCTGATTTTATCTTTGATTTTGCCCTGGCAGTAATAACAAATCTAAGCCAATCTTTCCTGGGTCTTTGTTTGCTTGATGTGATTACTTCTACTTGATTTCCACTGCCTAATTGGTGACTTAACGAAACTAATTTTCCATTTACTTTTACGCCCATACATTTCAATCCAACATCTGTATGTATTGAAAAAGCAAAATCGAGAGCTGTCGCTCCTTTTGGTAATGTTTTTAAATCTCCACCTGGAGTGAATATATAGATTTCTCCAGAATATAAATTCAGTTTGAAATCATCAATAAAATCAATTGCATTTGTTTCAGGATTTTCTAAAAGCTCCCTGATGTTGTCAATCCAAACATCTAATGAATTCTCCTTGCTTCCCTCTTGTTTGTATTTCCAATGAGCGGCATAGCCTTTTTCGGCAATTTCATCCATTCTTTTAGTTCTTATCTGCACTTCAACCCATTTCCCATCATCACCCATAACTGTAGTGTGTAGCGATTCGTATCCATTGGCTTTTGAAGTAGAAATCCAATCCCTTAATCGGTCAGGGTTTGGTTTGTAAAAATCAGTAACAATAGAATAGATTTTCCAGCAATCTGATTTTTCATTTTCAGATGTTGAATCTACTATAATTCGAATCGCAAACTTGTCAAATACATTGTCAAAATTAACTCCTTTTGTCACTATTTTATTTCGGATAGAAAAAATAGATTTAGGTCTTCCTTTAATTGAAAAATCTAAGTTAATCTCTTTTAACTTTTCCTTAATAGGTTTACAGAATTTACCAATATATTTTGTTCGTTCTTCTTTTGTATCCTTTAATCCAACAGCAATTGCTTTATAAACCTCAGGCTTGGTGAATTTTAGTCCTAAATCCTCCATTTCTGTTTTGATAGAATACAAGCCTAATCGGTGAGCTAAAGGTGCATAAAGGTAAAGCGTTTCAGATGCTATTTTTAGTTGCTTAGCTTTAGGCATAGCATCTAAAGTCCTCATATTATGTAGTCTGTCAGATAGCTTTATTAATATCACCCTAACATCATCTGAAAGAGTAAGTAGCATTTTTCTAAAATTTTCAGCTTGCATTGATACATTTTTATCAAATACATCCTGAATTTTAGTTAGTCCGTCAATTATTTTAGCAACTTTTTTGCCAAATAATTTTTCTATATCTTTTAAGGTATAGTCGGTATCCTCCACAACATCATGCAAAAGAGCGCATATAATTGATGTTGATCCCAAACCAATTTCTTTAGCAGCAATATGAGCAACCGCAATAGGATGATAGATATAAGGTTCCCCTGATTTCCTACGCATGTGTTTATGCGCTTCAATAGCAAGGTTGAATGCTTTTCGGATTTCCTTTTTATCTTCTTTATTTATTTTATCAGCACAGGCACGCAAAAGCGATTTATACTTGTTTAGTATATCCTTTTTTTCCTGTTCTAAATCAATTGGCTGCATGATGTAATTAAGCGAAAATAGGATATTTATTCATTAGTTCATTTACTGATTTTTTAACATCAGTTATTACTGCTTCATCCTCATAATTCATTATTACTTTGTCAATTAATTCTACTATATAGGGAATAGTTTCTTCTTTTATGCCTCTAGTCGTAATTGCAGGTGTACCAAGTCTAATTCCTGAAGTTATAAAAGGTGACTGAGTGTCAAAAGGAACCATATTTTTATTAGCAGTAATATCAGCGAGCACTAAAGCATTTTCAGCAGCTTTTCCTGTTATATTTTTATTTCTTAAATCAATAAGCATGCAGTGATTTTCAGTTCCTCCTGAAATAATTTTATATCCTCTTTTTATGAATTCCTCTGCCATTAGTTTAGCATTCTTTATTACTTGCTGACTATAAATTTTGAATTCTGGTTTTAAAGCCTCTCCAAATGCAATAGCTTTTGCTGCTATTGCATGTTCCAAAGGTCCTCCTTGAGATCCAGGGAATACCCCTGAATTTAGAATTGCTGACATCATTCTTGTCTTTCCTTTTGGTGTTTTTAATCCCCAAGGGTTTTCAAAATCTTTCCCCATCATTATCATTCCTCCTCTTGGTCCTCTTAAGGTTTTATGTGTTGTAGTTGTTAAAATATGACAATGAGGTGCAGGGTTATTCAGTAATTTTGCAGCAATTAATCCTGAAGGGTGTGCAATATCAGCCATTAAAATAGCGCCAACTTTATCAGCAATCAGTCTGAAACGAGCGTAATCCCAATCTTGAGAGTAAGCCGAACCTCCACAAATAATTAACTTAGGTTGTTCTGCAATTGCAGTTTCTTCTAATTTATCATAATCTACTTTTCCAGTTGATTCCTCAACATTATAGAATGAAGTTGTGTATAGTTTTCCTGAAAAATTAACTGGTGATCCATGCGTTAAGTGCCCTCCATGAGAAAGATTGAATCCTAAGATTTTATCCCCAGCATTTAAACAGGCTAGAAGCACAGCTGAATTAGCTTGAGATCCAGAGTGGGGTTGCACATTTACATATTCAACTCCAAATAATTCCTTTGCTCTATCAATGGCTAATTGCTCTACTTCATCAACCACCTCACAACCTCCATAATACCTTTTTCCAGGGTATCCTTCGGCATATTTATTGGTTAAGCAAGAGCCCATTGCTTGCATTACTTCATCACTAACAAAGTTTTCTGATGCAATTAATTCAATGCCATTTCTTTGCCTTCTATCTTCCTTTTCAATTAAATCAAAAATTATTTGATCGTTTTTCATCTGATAATTTATTTAAATTTATATTTTCGTGAACGCAACAAATATATATTTTATGAATAGAATAAACGAGCTTTTTGGAATAAAATACCCTATTATTCAAGGAGGTATGATATGGTGTAGTGGTTGGGAGTTAGCTTCAGCTGTTAGTAATGCAGGTGGTTTGGGTTTAATTGGTTCAGGGTCAATGTATCCTGATGTTTTGAGGTCGCAGATAAGAAAGTGTAAACAAGCGACAGATAAACCTTTTGGTGTAAATATTCCGCTTTTGTACCCTGATATTGAAGCGCATATAAATATAATAATTGAGGAAGGAGTTAAGGTGGTATTTACTTCAGCAGGAAGTCCTAAAAAATATACTTCAAGGCTGCAAAGCCATGGAATAAAAGTGGTGCATGTTATTGCAAGTAAAAGGTTTGCATTAAAATCGGTTGAAGCTGGTGTAGATGCAATTGTTGCTGAAGGATTTGAGGCAGGAGGTCATAATGGTGTTGAAGAAATTACTACAATGTGTTTAATTCCTATGATTAAAGATGCGGTTAAGATTCCTGTAATTGCAGCTGGGGGAATAGGAGGTGGTCGCGCCATGTTAGCGGCAATTGCTCTTGGTGCTGATGCTGTTCAGATAGGGAGTAGATTTATTGCTTCTGAAGAATGTTCAGCTCATATTAATTTCAAAAATAAAGTAGTAAATGCTGATGAAGGAGAAACAGATTTAACTTTAAAGGAATTAACAGCTGTTCGGTTAATGAAAAATAAATTTTATAATCAAATACAAGATGCTTACACTAATGATGCAAGTAAAGAAGATTTAAGAGTATTGTTAGGTAGAGGGAGGGCTAAGAAAGGTATGTTTGAAGGAGATTTGGAAGAAGGGGAGCTGGAAGTAGGGCAAGTTTCAGCAATGATAAACAAGATTATGCCTGTTGCTGAAATTATAAAGGAAATTATTGAGGAATATGAATCAGAAAGAAAGAAAATAATCTCTTTAAAGAATTTGAATACGTAAGATAATTTTTCATCATATTTATAATAATTTTATTTTTGTAGATTTGTAGATTAATAATTTATATTTATGAATCGAATATTACTCTTTTTCTTGCTTTCAGTTTTTTCATTGAACTTATCTGCTACTCATATTATGGGCGGTGAAATTACATGGGTGTGTATTAAAGATCCTACTAATCCAGATGTTGGTAAGTATATTTTTAAAATGAAAGTTTATCGAGATTGTGATGGAACAACACTATCTACTTTTTCGCAAACTATAGATGTTTGGGATGGGGGTGTAAGTTCTATTTCTAGTATTACTCTTGATTGGGTGTCTAATACGGATATCTCACCAGCTGGGGATGCCGTAAATAGTGGCTATGCTTGTTTAGACTGTAATACAAACCCTGTTGGGGCTGTTGAAGAATATGTTTATGAATCACAGCCAATTGCTTTAGCAGGCACACCGCCTGCTTCAGGTTGGCACTTTACTTGGGATTCTTGCTGTAGAAATGGAGCTACGACTAATTTAGTGCTTTCAAGTACAACCTCTCCTTCTGAAGGATTTACTTTAAGAGCATCTATGTTTCCTTATGCCGACCCTACTACAGGAAATGTTTTGCCAGCTAGTCCGTGTTATGATAATTCTCCTATTTTTAAAGAGCAAGCTAAAACAATCTTATGCATTGGCTATCCTTTTTCTTATAGTAATTTAGGCTTTGATGTTGAATTAGACAGTTTGTCATATGCTTGGGATGAACCTTTAGATGATATTGCTTTTGGGACAGCTTACAATCCAGGAATTAATCCTTTGCCAATTCCTTTTGTTGGAGGATACTCCTTCAATACTCCTTTACCTGGAGGGGTAACTCTTAATCCCTTGTCAGGTGAAATTTCATATAACTCAAATGTTTCAGGAAATTTTGCTTCTGTAATTAGAGTAGATGCATTTAAATGTAATCAAAAAGTTGCATCAGTTTATAGAGAGATTCAAGTTGTACTAATTGGATGTGGTCTTCTTCCTTCTGGCAATCCAAATTTACCACCCGTAATATCACCACCTATACCTACGAATGGAGCTCAGAATTGGATTACTTCTATAAATCCCTCTACATTATTGCCTTCATATGAGACGACAGTTATGGCTGGTCAAATTGTAGAGTTTTCTGTTTCAGCAACAGATAATGATATAAATACTGCTGGAAATTTACAGATTTTAACTTTAGAAATTGAGGGAGGCCAATTAGATCCTACCCTTGCTTTAAGTAATCCTGCTACATTCACCTTAGCATCTACAAGTGCAGGCTATGTTTCTGGAGATTTTTATTGGGAATGTAATTGTGATCACATGCAAGATTATGGTTGCGGTATGACTGGAGGTGCTTTTACTTTTAATATGAAAGCTTATGATGATTTTTGTCCTGCAAATGGAATTGTAATTGCAACTATTACGATTAATGTAATTCCACCAAAACCTGACTTGAGATGCCTTTCAGTTGATTCTGTTGGAGGAGTTGAATTGTCTTTAGTTTATCCAGAAGGAGTTGCAGATACAAATATTAAGTATGATATTTATCATTCTAAGCAATTCTCAGGAAATTATATCTTACTTGATAGTATATATTACCCTGATTCAGTTTATTTTCATAATAACTCCAATGCTAATGCTTCACCGAGTTTTTATTATTTATTAGGTACAGCTTCTTGTGGAACTAATACTGTAGGAGGAAGTGACTCCCTCTTGTTTTCTGATACTTTGAGTACAATTTTAATGAATTCTTATGCAGTTAATATGGGTATTACAGCAGATTTAACCTGGAACACTATGCATAGCCCGTTAATACCATCTTCATCAACTGATTATAATTTGCATTATATTAATAATGATAATATTGATATTGTTTACTCGATATCACCAGATACTTTTGCTCAAATTGATGCAGATAACTGTGATTACATTCCTGGTTTTTATGTGGAAATTTCTGATGCTAGTGGATGTATTTCAAAATCATCAGTTACTACGATTAATTTACTTGATACCATACCACCAATAACACCATTAGTTAGTGATATATCTGTTAATTCTTCAGGTAAATCTGTAATTAGTTGGCTTTCATCAATAGGTGCAGATTATTATATTGTTTATATTGAGGATGCTAATGGTGCTTGGATAACTCTAGATACAGTTTTTTTAGGTGCTAATTCTTATGAATTTGTTAATTCCTCAGCTTTTCAAGGAATAGAAAAATTTAGTGTAAGAGCTGTTGATAGTTGCGGAAATTCTAGAGTAAGATCCTTAGATCATAATTCAATTTTCTTAGTGAATGGTTCTGATGTATGTGACTATTCTATTTCTCTAGATTGGAATGATTATATAAATTGGGAAAATGGTGTAAGTCATTATAAAGTATTTTTATCAGAAATAGATCAAAATAATGTTTCTACTAATACTGAGATAAGAGTTTCTTTAGGTACAGAGTTGTTAATTAATAATATTAATTCGCTATCAACTTACTCTGTTTATGTTGAGGCGTATAATGAGGATTCAACTTTTATTGCAATGTCAAATGTTTTAGATATTAGTATTGCTATGCCGAATAGGCCTTTATTTAATTACTTAGAATATGCTACTGTTAATCATGATAATGGATTAGTTGAAATAAATTGTTTGGTTGATAATAATGCTGTTATTGATCATTATGATATTTATAGAACTGAAGAATTTGATATTAATGGGGTTGGAATAAATTTCTCTAAAATTGATGAAGTAAATTTCTCTGGAAATACAAATTTTATTTTTAATGATAATTTAACAAATACAAATACAACTTCATATCGATATAAAGTTTATCCTGTTGATACGTGTGGGGTTAGTTTAACTCCCCCAACTGTAGCCAATCCTTCTTATTTGGGTGATGTTTCATATGCTCAAACTATTCTATTATCGGTTGAAAAGAATATTGATTATTCTGAAATTTCATCTTTGTCAAGTGAGTTTACTAATACTCTGTTTTTTAATGAATATGAAAAATGGTTAGGAGAGGTTTCTAAGTATGAATTGTATCGGTCAGTAAATAACGAGCCGTTTAATTTATTACCACTTTACACATGGAATAGAAGTACCAATTCAAATGAAGAATTGCATTATATTGATGTAGTAACAAAAGATGGTCAAGGTAATGGTAGGTTCTGTTATTATATTAAAGCTAGTGAAGGTAATAATAATCCACATGGATCAGCAATATTAGGTAGTTATTCTAATGTTATATGTGTTTCCCAAACACCTGTTATTTATGTACCTAATACATTTACTCCTAATAGAGATGATCATAATGAAATTTTTAAACCTTTCACTTATTTCGTTTCAGAAAACGGTTATTTATTTTCAATTTATAATAAGCAAGGACAAAAATTATTTGAAACAAATAATCCTCAAAAAGGTTGGGATGGTTCATTTAAAAACTCTCAAGTTCAAAATGATAATTATGTTTATTATTTAAAATACGTTAATGGGGATGGTGAACTAACTGAAAAAACAGGAGTTATTAATCTAGTAAGGTAGCTTAAATTAATCTTTGTAAAATAGTCCCTTTTGAAAGGGACTATTTTATTATATAATATGTTAATTTTGCGTACTTTTTAAATACAGCAACTATGAATAATAAAATAATGAAAGAAGGCCTCACTTATGATGATGTTTTAGTTGTCCCTGCATATTCTGAAGTATTGCCTTACATGGTAAGAACAAGTACTCAATTCACTAAAAATATTACTTTAAATATTCCTATTGTATCTGCAGCAATGGATACTGTTACAGAGTCAGGAATGGCAATAGCAATAGCACAGGAAGGAGGTATTGGAGTTTTACATAAAAACATGAGTATTGAGCGTCAAGCTTTGGAGGTTAGAAAAGTAAAGCGTTCAGAAAGCGGTATGATTCTTGATCCAATCACTTTAACTTTGTCAGCCACTGTTGGTGATGCATTTGCTTTGATGCGCGAAAATAAAATTGGAGGAATTCCTATTGTTGATGAAGATGTAAAGCTTTTAGGAATTGTAACCAATAGAGATTTAAGATTTGAAAAAGACATGAATCTTTCTATTTCAGAAGTAATGACTTCAGATCAACTAGTTACTACTGAACTAAATGATTTAGAAAATGCTGAAAGTATTTTAAAAGAAAATAAAATAGAAAAATTACCTATTGTTAATTCCGAAAATCAACTTGTTGGATTAATTACATTTAAAGATATTATTAAAAACAGAATGCGCCCTAATGCCTGTAAGGATCAATATGGTAGATTAAGAGTTGCTGCTGCTGTTGGTGTTACAGATGATGTTCTGGAAAGAGTTGAGGCTCTTGCTAAGGCATCTGTTGATGCTATTATTATTGATACAGCTCATGGACACACCAAAGGTGTAGTTGAAGTGCTTAAGAAAGTTAAATCAGCTTTCGCTAATTTGGATATTGTTGTAGGAAATATTGCTACTGCAGCTGCAGCTCAAGCATTAATTGATGCTGGTGCTGATGCAGTAAAAGTTGGAATTGGTCCAGGTTCAATTTGCACGACTAGAGTTGTCGCAGGAATTGGCGTTCCCCAGTTAACAGCTGTTATGGATGTTGCTGAAGTTACAAATAAACATAATATTCCCTTAATTGCTGATGGAGGAATTAGATATTCAGGTGATATTGTAAAAGCTTTTGCAGGTGGTGCAAGTACTGTTATGTTAGGGTCAATAATTGCTGGAGTGGAAGAAGCTCCTGGGGAGACAATAATTTTTGAAGGTAGAAAATTTAAATCTTACAGAGGCATGGGATCGATTGATGCTATGCAGGATGGATCAAAAGATAGGTATTTCCAAAGTGGAGAAGTAGATGTTAAAAAATTAGTACCTGAAGGAATTGTAGGTAGAGTTGCTTATAAAGGAACATTAGGAGAAGTTATTCATCAAATGATTGGTGGCTTAAGGGCTGGTATGGGATATACGGGTTCTGCTACAATAAAAGATTTAGGTAAAGCTGAGTTTTTGAAAATCACAGCTGCTGGCGTTGCTGAAAGTCATCCTCATGATGTAATCATAACTAGAGAAGCTCCTAATTATAGTAGAAAATAAAATTTAAAAAATAAGATGAAAAAA
>Ga0308014_1000451_pt1 | contig 11907 bp, 16 predicted proteins | sample Neamet229_FD_203154 | JGI IMG/M metagenome (GOLD analysis project Ga0308014, IMG submission 203154) | Marine microbial communities from water near the shore, Antarctic Ocean - #229 | ecosystem: Environmental > Aquatic > Marine > Unclassified | place: Southern Ocean | collected 2014-07-28 | reverse complement strand
CTAATCACCCTGTAATGTATTTCTACGTATACTATTGTATTCTGATACAAATAGACTTCATTCAGAAGAATTAAATGTGCATTTGCCCCTATATTTACCATTGTTACATGATGCTATCCAGTGTGCATTTGACTTTTTGAAATTGGGGGAGTTCCGAATGTGAACTATAGACGAAAATGTCAAAAGCGTGGGCTGATTTTTTGATTCTCAAAATAAGCTAGTTCAATCAAAATCCCCATCGATCCAATCTCAAACTTTTTGCTGGAGCCAGATCCCGTGTAAAAGGGGGCTTTTCGGAAGTGATTCATTTCAAGACGTTTTTGAAGATGTTTTTGAGGTGTGTCCTATTGGAAAAAAATAAATATTCGCGGGATTTTGATCCCATTTTAGGCCATTTTTCAATTCACCCGCATATATGTGAATATCAATTCACCTGCGTACGGGTTAATATCAATTTACCTTCATACGGGTTTGACATACCCTAATAATGACATACATACACATAAACACTGGGTGCATTATGTAACATGATTACAATGGGTGCATTCTGTGTGATTTGTATCACCCAATGCATACATGCACATTGGATAGCATCATGTAACGTGATTACAATGGATTGAATAGCATCATGTAACATGATTACAATTGATGTATTCTGTATTTATATCACCAGAATTGAACAAACAAACACATACATACACACTTGTTCACCCACGGAGATGAGAGTAAATGCATCATGTAACACGGTTGCATTGCAATGGATGTATTCTGTGTGATTTATATCACCCAATGCATATTGGATAGCATCATGTAACATGATTACAATGGATGTATTCTGTATTTATATCACCAGAATTGAACAAACAAACACATATATACACACTTGTTCACCCACGGAGATGAGAGTAAATGCATCATGTAACACGGTTGCATTGCAATGGGTGTATTCTGTGTGATTTATATCACCCAATGCATTCATGCACATTGGATAGCATCATGTAACATGATTGTAATGTATTCATACGTTCACTATTGTATTCTGATACAAATAGACTTCATTGTGATGAATTAAATGTGCATTTTCCCCTATATTTACTATGGTTACATGATGCTATCCACGTATATGTATGTACCCATTGATTACTTCAAGCCATAATAAGTATACCCATTGGTTGCGCTAATCACCCTGTAATGTATTTCTACGTATACTATTGTATTCAGACTCATTGAATTATCACCCCCCCCCCCTTCCACAGATGTCGAAACGAGTGATGTATGTTGTTGCCACTGCAAACAAGCGCAATCGCATGACTTCTGAGTGCAATCGCATGACTTCTGAGCGCAATCGCAGTTTCCTTGACATCCCCGAGATCGCCATGCACATCTTCGAATTCCTGAACTTCCAAGGGGTCAGAAATGTGCGAGCAACATCCAAGTATGCCCAGACAATCATCGACGGGTGCCATTTCGCCTTCAGCATCAGCTACCCCCTCGCGACATGTATATGTAAGCATCTTAAACCCTCTCACATGCGCGTTATTGCCCCCCCCCCTACCCCCTCGCGACATGTATATGTAAGCATCCTAAACCCTCTCACATGCGCGTTACCCCCCCCCCCCAATCCTTTAGGGCCAGACTACCACAATTCACCCCTTGAAATGACTGGCGGTGTTCCGGCCCGTTTCCTACGTACAGCCCCCGACTCCGCGCTGAAGTGGCTTCTCCCTCATATTCCCGGACGCTACTGGGCCTTCTGTGAGTCGCCCTTTGAACACTACTCTTATCGTGACTGGGTGGGTGCAACCGCGCTGAGCGATTGGGCACTCGAGGACTACATGGACATCGCCGACATCCATTTCCGTCTGTCGTTCGAGACCATGCACACCATCGGGCGCCGGGGCTTGGTTGAGGCCTGTGAGCACCTGCTGGCTGCCGCTGAGAAACTGGGTCTGGCGTCTGACGACGTGCATGCTGCCGTGGACGTCATGGCCATCTACGCAGCCAGGGCAGGTCAAACCCAGTTGCTGCGCTATTTATTCTACTCGCACTGCTTTATCCCCGACAAAACTGCTGTCTACGCTGCACTAGAAGGAGGGCACCTATCAACAGTGCGTGCGCTGCAGGAGGTGGTCGATGGATCCATCATGACTGACTGTCACCCCCCTCGGCGTACGATGCACCGCATGTTAGGCCACATGAACATCGAGCTGGTGCAGGCCTGCGTGGACATCATGCCCGACTTCCATGCCAAACCCATCGACAGCTTGGCGCTGATACCCTATATGTACCTCGGCGAGGACTTCACCGACACTCTTGCACCGCTACAGATTGACAGCAGCCAGCCCCACAGCCTGAGCATTCGCGGTAGCAAGCAGTACGTCCAAGCACATGCACAGCTCTCGACCGTTGTCACCGGGACCTGGACGTGCATTGTCGAGTATATCATCTACTTTAAGCTGTCCGCGCCAGCCAAGTTCATGCGGCTCCTCAATCGTCTCTCCCAGCACCACCTGGTCGATCGGCTGGAGTCTTACCAGCGAGGCAAGATCAAGAGCAAGACCGATCGCTCCCTGGCCCGTCGCCGTGCACTGAGCGTCGTCACCGAGCGTGCGCTGCTTGACTTCGACGAGCGGATGCAGGTTACGGAGCGTGATCCGATGATTGACTTCTCCGGCGACCTCTCCCTCACGGAGACCGGCGACACCGATGAGTACATAGAGAACTACTGCACCAACCAGCTGCGGGTGGTGACAGAGCAGGTTAGCCGCTGCAACAGCAGGCTGCCTGGATACGCCAGTGGCCAGGCCTATATCACCCCACCCGCTCGTATTATGGTGTAGTTATATAGAGCTTCATCATGAATATACGTCTACTGGTAAATCGTACGCCCATGAGAGGCACAGTAGACAGTTAGTGGTTACTAGTAAATCATACGCCCATGAGAGGCACAGTAGACAGGTTAGTTGTTACAGACTCTGCTCCGAAACACACTTTATTTATAACGAAATAAAACTACAGATTACATGAACACATGAGAATCAAAATTAATGATCAGTATAGCCCCCGGGGATTGGGGACAAGTTAAATGTATACACGGTATATGGTTCCGTTTTTACGTCTTCTCTGGTGGAACCGTTTGCCAGAGGCCGTGGACCATACAACTCGCCCCTGTCGTTTACCGACTTTAATCTTCGACTGGTGCACACTGCCACCAATGCTGGAGCTAAATTTTGTCCTTTTATTCTGCTGATAAGACGGTGATGTTTTGTCAGCGTTGTATCTGGTCAGAAACCGTTTGCGTGCCCTTGCGCTCGCATCCTGTGCAGCTTTGAATTTGCGCAGAGCCTTTCCTTGGGCCTCCACGAACAGCGCGTCGTCGTGCTCGATCTTATCCTGTCTGCTGTATCGAGGAGGTGGCATGTCTGGAACACCTTTGCCCCGGGGGGGGTGGGATGGGGGTATTTGCCAATTGTCCATATTACACAATATGAGAAAAAATAATTGTAATCCATCACCAGTTTTAAATATGTAATGTACTTATTATAATACTATGCAGCGGGTCGTCTTATTCGAATCGCATATAATGAGAGTGGTGCTCCTGAAACTGAAGGCGGGTGTCAAAATACCAGCCCATGACCACTCTATAGACTGTTACATGAGAATAGTCAAGGGTTCTGTGTATCATCGCAGCTTCAATCGAACGGAAATGCTCAGTGCCAACGAAACAGTCGTTATCCCTGCTAAAACCATACACTCGGTATTGGCACGTGGTGATGCGACTATAATCAGTAGGTATGTGCTGTAAGCATCGGGTACTGAGCAAGACAGGAGAATATGGATTTTATTCTACTTCATTCCGACCGTGCAAGACTACATCACCAACCACAGGCATTTTTTAGGGTGCTTCGAATCTGGGCATCATCACCATCCACCTGATACCAAACTTCGGGATCCAACTTTTTCATGAGTGCCCGTCGACTCTGACATTGGTCACAAAGGACTGCGAAAACGTAATCCTCCCATTCATCTTCATCTTCCGCCTCCACTTCTTCATGGATATTCTCACATTCGACCACTACACGAACAATCAACGTGTCGATATTCAGATATACGAGCCTCTGGGTGGCCGGCTCGGCGAAATCAGCACCTCCCCACCCCTGCCACTCGACCTCCGTATTATACGACCACCACTTGATATACAGCAGTCTCCTAGACAAGGCATCGAATTCGTGAGCCGTAACGACATCAACAAATTTGACCCCATGGTCCTTGTCGTCCACTGGTTCGGGGCCCAGCCAAGTGTGATCTCGTAACGCGAGTTTAACTTCGCAATTGGATCCTACAATCGAAATGGCCTCCTCCAGCCACAATGCAATCGACTCACTATCAATGACTGCTGCATACTCATCATCATCACCCCATTGCCAATGCCCGGCCAATTCACCAATGGGCGCGAATGCACAGATACGATCTTCTTCTGGCACATAATAATGGTCTAGGAGACTGCTGTATTTGGGGATGGCGCTAATACCCCACCGTGACATGCATGTGTGGTCGTGTCCGCACTGGGGGGAGAAGAAAGTAGGGTCATGACAAATTAGGGTGCCGCGCATCAAGAAATCTATAGGCTTACTTGGTAGCAAGTAATCGCAGATGGTGGCGATAATCCCAGACTCGGGTATGAACGGCGATAGGACGTTGTGGATGATACTTCGACGCACGATGCCTAAGTAGGCTTCAACTTCAGCAAACCAATGTTCGAACTGGGGGAATTGGATGCAAAGCTCCAGCAGCGTATCACACCCCAACACATCTTTGACAATCCTCGCAAAATCTCGGGCGTACTCCTGCCTGGTATGTCGACGTGTAAATGCCAGGGGGTTAGTTCTGTCGAAACTGAAATGACATCTGTCTGGGTCACACGGCATGGTAATTGGAAGGAAATCGAGGTTTGTCTCCGCGACACTGCGTACGAGTTTTCTTTGCATCTCTGATTTGTGGGCGGTGTTTCTAAACTCAAATAGAGATTGTTTGTCTGGACCATTCCCAGAATGTTCGGACAGTCTTAGACGAAACACCCCAGCAGGGGCAACGTGTAAAATAAATCCCGTCATTATTCATATGACCCATGGTCGTGCTTGGCAAAGAAACGCACTGGAGGTACAAGTCGCGCATGGTCGAATCGGCATACCGGGAACTGCTGGCCTCCCGACCTGCACCTGTGACCCTGTACACCCCCCCCACCACCGAGCTGACCAGACCCTGGAAGATCTCAGTGAGCGCCGATCGCCGTGGCCACTCGAGCACGCACCACAAGGCGCTAGTCGTGGCCTTGCGTGCCATTTTCACTCACACCAGCACCGACCAGTGGATGCTGAACAGCACCTGCAGTCTGCTCCTCAACCAAGATCGGCGCTGGCATATGAACTTCATTCGCTGCATGTGCATGCTGAAATCCCGCGCGGGGCTGACAGGTGTGCCTGTATGCAGCAGCTATGGCGACTGTAACCAGACAGCCCTCGTGGCGCATATCATCGAAGTCGCTCATGCATGTAGTGCCCACCCCGGCTGGTCACACTACTTCATGAACACACTGGCGCACTATCTGAACTTGTGAAAATGCGGTTGGAATAAAATCTATATCAATACCAAACATCAATGCCAAAGTGCGTAAAAATGCCAAATTGTCAACAAAAGAAGAATCGTTGCGGTAAACCAAATGCTTGGGTGGAACACCTCATAGCATACGGTGGCAAGGGTCTGACAAGGCGGCAGTTGTCAGAGAAGTATCGACGCGGGTCTAAAAGTGTAATTCAGGCGTGTCGTCGTGTTCGTAACAGAGGTCGAGATTGGCATCTCGACGCCGAGGTTGTGATGACTCAGACGGTGGCGCAATACCTGGAGGACCCCACTAACCGCCTGCAAGTGGCTAATATCAATATGAATGGGCTGAGAAAGAAGGTGGTACGGGAAATGTCAAAGCGGTCGAACCCACTCAGGCTCACTGATAATTTCGCCGGGTCGTCACTCACTCCGGAGCGTTTAGCAAAACTAGCTGAAATCATCGATTCAGTGTATTGGAATGGGACGTTGATGAATGCATTGAACAAACGTATCAGGGACCCCAGAGGCGTGGTATTTACGGTCATCAATGACCCTTCGAGTAACCCGACCGGGATAACTCATATCCGGATGACGAATTTGTTTGGCGAGAAGCCGGCCACGACTAATCTAGAATTCAACAGAGCGAGCTTTGAAAACATAGATCTAAGATGTTCATCTGGATTGAAGGCAAGGACCAAACTCGAATCCTTGTCCATTACCATGCAGCACGAGTTGATGCACGCCCTAACCATGTCCACTGACTACTTCGAGGTATATAGGCAAGGGTATGGGGGGCATGGGACCATATGGAGGCGAGCGTGGCACAATTTCCACGGAGGATCGCTGACCAAGTACACATATGACGACAATCCCGAGCAAGTTCACATATAACGACAGTTCACATATAACGACCGTGCTGGGACACTTGCTGTCAATTAATAGATCTCCAGCTCTCGTGTGTGTGTCTCGGTCAAATTAGGTAAAAAAAAACGTAATTTTATTCAATAAACTGAAATACTTTTACGTCAATATACGTCTGTCCGCATGCCTCGCCACGGGTGCAATGAAGTCGCGCTCGACCAGAATATGCTCGTGTGGCCTTGACGGCGGTAGCTTGTTAAACATCCGCCCCCCAGTGAACTGACGCTGGTACTGGCCGAGGTGGACGGAGCCCTCGTACTCACGGGTGTAGCCGTCTTGCTGCATTTCGCGGTCGACCGTAGTGGACATGTTAGCGGTGCGTTGGTACTCCGTTCGGTTGCCGGCCACGCCAGGCACCGGCTTCTGTGGCCCGGAGTTCAGGATGGGGCGCTGAGTAGTCTGGAAGTTCGAGCCACGGTCACTCGCTACAGTCGGGTCCATGGTGTACGTAGAGGTGTCACTGGGGGCAACGATACGCCTACTGCTCATGTCGAAGACACGAGGCCTGGACACAGCCGTCGCGAACTGCTCGATCTGGGGGGTCTCAACCCGACCACTGACAGTACCAGTGACCTCGCTGCGGGTGTTGGCATACGTGCGCCTCGTGACACGGGCCACTGTGTTCGTGGGGGGCTGGTAGCTCTGGAACAGCGCTCCGGTACCATCCGCCATAGAGAGACTATGGTCCCGCTGTGTAGTGTGCCTGCGTGGGATGCGACTATTGGCCCCGGTGTCAGTGGTGTAGCTGGAAGGGCCTTGCCAGTCCACTGCCACAGCTCGTCCAGGCATGCTATGGGTACCCTTGAGGTCGTTAAGGGCCTGTACCTCCCGCTTGGCGGCTTTGCCCATCAAACCGCGTGTGTGTTGTGCCTCATACACCGACTGGCGCATGGGCACATGCTCACCAGTCGAGGTGCTGTCCACCACGCGATTGTCGGACGTGCTGCGGCCATCCGACAGGAAGCGGGTGTTGTCATGGCTCCTGACCCGGTCCTGGTGGCTGTCGCCGCCCCCATAGCTATCAAACTGCGGCTGCAGTACAGGACCATCCGGGTGGATGTCCGCGTACTTGGAGCCCTGTGCAGGCGGCTTGTAGACCCGCACCGGTCCGCTAGAGGGTCGGTATGGGCCAGGAATGGCGCCATGCTTCTCGTACAGGCCCATCAAGTACTCATCCTTCTCCCTTTGGCGGGTACTGGAGGCGTGGGCGTGCAGCTGCTCGACCTGCACCGGTTGGGTTATACCACCCTCGAGCAGAAGCTCCCTGGCTTGCATGCGCTGCCAATACTGATCAGTCTGGCTTGAACGAGTCGACATTGGTTTTATTTAAAAGAAAGAATATAATTATTAACCCCCGATTTGCTTCCCAGTACAGAATGTTCTATTTACAGTAAAGAATGTTCTATTTAGCTGGTGCTCTGCAGAATTCACCAAAGGAAGTGTATCCTGGCTCACACTCCTTATAACACCTGGCACCGGTCTTGAATTCATCCTCTTTGCACGTCATGGACGACATACTGAGGCTGGAGGCTCCTCGGCCACACGTTTCACCGTTGTTGGTGTAGCCGGCCTTGCAATCAGGATAGCAGCGAGCTCCGTGCTTTTTGGAGCCTTTCGGACAGGTCATGCCATCCATTCCAAGCGTATCAGCGACGTACAAGAAGCCGCGTCCACACCATGTTCCGGTATTAGTTCGTCCACCTGGACAGTCGGCTACGTGGCTGTTGTTACCATACGTGTATGGACCACGATAGCAACTGGCTCCTGCGTTGGTGTATCCATCAGGACAGTCCGCCACTCTACTGGGCGTGGTGTAGGTCTGACCCAGGACGGAATTGATGGAACTGGTAATGAAATGACCGATGGCATTACCACCTGCGTCACCGATGCCAACGCCGACGTCTATCGCCGACGTGCTGTTCCATCTGAGTGCTATAAACGCGATGACGACGATGACCGCAATGATGACCACTGTGATAGGCTTTTTTTCGATGAAATTCATCTTTGGTGTTATTAATAAGAGAGAATATAATACAACAGCTTATGCCGATGCTTGTTCGTGCCGGAGAGACTGGATCTTACTACGGCGGGCCTGTTTAGTCTTAAGGTTTTGCAATTGTCTCATAATGAACTTGGTCATCTTCTTGGTACCGCCCTGACCCAGCTGCTTACCCAACTCACCGGGCAGCTGCATATTGGCTATTTCACCCTCAATAGCAGCCACGTCCAGGTCCTTCAGGCAGTCCAAGTCAACGCCCAGCTTATCCGCCACTGCGCATGAGTAGTCGCTCATATCATCTTGTTCGGTAGGCATCCTTCCTTCCTTTGCCTGGAACTCCTCTAGCAATGCAGTAGAAGCGGAAAACACCTCCGCCATTGCTGCTGGCATAGCCTCGGCCATCGCGTTGCTGCCAGCCCCTAGGTCGGTTTTGGCATACGACTGGCTCAATCGATGCAGCGTGGATATGTAGCTCCATACAGCTGCCTTGGTGTCGGCAGGCGTGACTGTCCAATTGGCCAGCATGTGAACCTGCTCGAACCCAGGGATCGATTCCGCGTGGGCAAGGAACAATGCCTCGTCCTGGGCATCGATCAAAGCGCCATATTCTCTGCCAAATTCGATGTACTTACCAATGACCAATGAAGGGTCTGCAGCCATTGCAAGTAGTAATTTGTTGTACATGGTCTTCAGAGCGACCGCGTCGTCAGGATATGTCTGGATGAGCTTGCGGATAAACTCGCCTAGGAGGGTGTTGAACCTGTTCACAATCTCGCCTCGAACGGCGATGGTCATCTCAGTGGCTGTCATCATATCGACGAGTGGTATACGTTACTCTTCATAGAGAATAATAAAAATGCGTTTCAGGCGCACTCATCTTTTTCTTTATAGGATACAACAAGCAATGAGCACCTCTTCCGAATCATCCAACGTCTTCGTCGCGCCTGGCGTACTCGCCAATTTCGCAGGACATCTGGGTCTTGATGCCGACAGCGAAGAGACGCTCCTGGCCCTGAAGACTCAGGTGGCCGAACTGGTTCATCTGTATGCAAGGCAAGGGATGAAAAGCTTCTGGGAGCCGGCAGATCTATCTGTGGCTCATGTGGTGATCGGCAATCACCTGTTGAACGGGGTTGATAGCAATCAATTGATCATGGATGTCGAGAACTTCGAAGTGGTGTTTTCGGGCGTCCAGGAGCTGTTCACGGTGTTTGTAACCGAAAAGCGACGCAGTGTGTTCAACGAGACGGTGGCCATGTACAAGGGTCTTCCCGCGACCCAGAAGGCGGCGTTGGAAGGGGCATTGCACCTGGCAATCAGCACACTCGATGAATCTGCAGACTCCAAGCAGCTGGTGAGCCAGGACGATAGGAAGTTGTACGAGATCGCCCAGCAGGTCAAAAATCAACAGCCCCAACCTGGCTGGGCTCGTTTGAGGCTCGAGTTGGTGCTCGGTATGCTGAATGGTACTGTTGAGTTGGCTGATTCAGCACCTGGACCAGTGGTTGAGTCAGCACCTGCGGCAGTAGTACCTGTGGCAGTAGCACCTGCGGCAGTAGCACCTGCGGCAGTGACTGTTCCGGTCAGCGTGCCCGTGCCCGACACTGCCGTAGCTATCCGAGCTGCTGCTATGTAAATGCTGATATGTAAAAACAGCTGCCCTTCATCGCTATAGATAATTTTTTTATTGATCAAGAATAAAACGATGAAATCCTCTCACACAGCCCTCGCTGTATTTACAGTAGCCGTATTGTTTGCGTGGAGACATGCTATCGTAGCTGCAGAGGTCACAGAGATCGCTCAGATTACAGGATATGGCCGCATGAACGGTGCTGACCAGATTGCGACTGATAAGAAGCTCGAAACGGCAATGTTGGGTGTAAATGGATTTATTGACACAATCGGACCCCTGCTCGTTCAACATGGTCTGGACTCTGCAGAAGTTGCCCGCATAAAAGAAGCGGGTATGACTGTAATTAAAAACCGTCGGATCGCATTGGAGGTGGTGCCCACAGACAAGACTATCATGGCAATCGACAGAGAGGCCGCCCAGGCTACACGGGATGCAGCGAATAGCGTAATGGCTGACTATGGAATCTCGCTCGTAGCCGATGATATCATGACCAGGGGAGCCGGTCTACCATCCAGTCGTTCAGACTGCAAATGTTCATGCCAATCGGACACACACTCGTCGTCGTCACCCTCATCGTCGCCTGTATAGTCACCCTCATCGTCGCCTGTATAGTCACCCTCATCGTCGCCTGTATAGTCACCATCGTCTTCGTCAGACATGTAGCTACAGTCGGACTCGCTGGAGCTATCAGAATCGATGCTCTCCTCATCAGGGGTGAACTCGCGATCATTCAAGTACATGTCATCACAGCCTCCTTCGACGAACGCGTCATCAGCAGCATTCGGACGCTCATCAGCCTCCGTGTCCGTGGTGGCGTACATCGTATCTGTCTCATCCCCGAGAAGCTCATCTAGCTCCGCAGCGTGTGATTCGGTCACCAGCTCGGTTGCATAGTGCTCCATTGCATCGCTCATATTCATCACCAAACGACGAGGGATTCGCGTGATTCGCTTGGGCCGATCCAGGGCTACTGAGCCCACGGGCATGGGTACAAACGGCAGAGTATTCGACGTAGACATGATTAAGAGGGTTAGCTATCCTTTGTGATACCATGCAGAGATATAAAAGATTGTGCACGTGACGCACCTACAACTATAAATAAAATCTATTTCAACACTTTACGCTTGTCTACGATCGGATTCTTTTGGAACGAACGCATCGTATTTGACTGGAAAGTCGTCCTTCACCAGAATGACATCATCTGTTTCCTGGACAGATGCTTGCTTTTTGGCGCTTGTTGGTACTACAGAGGCGGGGGGGGAAGAAGCCGAACGGATACACCACAACCCAAGCGCTACTACTACGCAAATGGAGACAATTTTGATGACATGTTGAGAGGCCATGATAGTCAATGTAACCAGAGAAAAAAAGCTCATGGACGAGCAAAACGCATTCGAGATCGTTTCGCACGTTTCGGATCGCGGCGCTTCGGGATCTTGGGCTGCACGGCTGGCTGGGGGGCTGGAACGACTGCTGGTCGGTGTTTATACCACGCTGGGTGCGGCAGATACTCGTCACGACGCTCTGGCAATGAAACAATATTAGGATTGACCACCACAGCGACGCTGACCGCATCGGCGACCACCAAGACTGGCGGAGGTAGAGGCAGTTGCATCTTCTTGCTCCGATGAATAGGAAAGCTGAATGGGCGTCGAAAAGCGACCACTGGAGGCATAACGACTACGTATGGATTCACTAACAGGGCCACACTGACTGCCTCTTGGACCACCAAGACTGGGGGAGGTAGAGG
>Ga0308014_1000443_pt1 | contig 12005 bp, 10 predicted proteins | sample Neamet229_FD_203154 | JGI IMG/M metagenome (GOLD analysis project Ga0308014, IMG submission 203154) | Marine microbial communities from water near the shore, Antarctic Ocean - #229 | ecosystem: Environmental > Aquatic > Marine > Unclassified | place: Southern Ocean | collected 2014-07-28 | reverse complement strand
ACTGATGTAACTCACGGTGGTAAAAAGAAGACTGACCGTATCACATGGGCCCTACAGGGTCGCATGGAACACCGAAAGATCAAGTTCAACAAAGACAGAGATTGGAAACACTTTGAAGATCAAATGATTTCTTTCCCTAGCCCACAAGTACACGATGATCTGCTAGATGCTTTAGCATACATAGATCAAGTATCAGTAGCAGATTTTACCAACTCTATCGAAATAGAAGAGTGGGAACCAATGGATTTAGAAGCAGGATATTAAAATATGATTGATCAAGAAGAAGACCAGTATCAAGGACTATCCTCTTGGCTAGGCGAACGTCTAGAAACATGGAAAAACCATCGTGACCAGAACTACCAAAAGAAGTGGGATGAATACTATCGTCTGTGGCGTGGTATCTGGGCAGAGTCTGATAAACTACGCGACTCTGAATCTTCTCGTCTAATTAACCCTGCTCTACAACAAGCGGTTGAGTCTACTGTATCTGAATTAGAAGAAGCAACCTTTGGTCGTGAGAAGTGGTTTGATATTAGAGATGATGTATTAGATGAAAATCCCTCTGACATAGCATACTTGCGTAAGGTACTACAAGAAGACCTAGAGTTAGATGGGGCTAAACAGGCCATTAACGAAGTTTTCTTGAATGGTGCTATCTACGGTACGGGAATTGCTAAAGTTGGCGTAGAAGAGAAGACAGAGCGTGTCATAGTAGAGACACAAGTAGAAGGTACGCTAGATGGAACTACAGAGCGTAAAGTAGTTGAAGTAATTAGAATGGCAGTTCCATTGGAAGCAGTATCTCCAAAAGAATTTATAATTGATCCTGCTGCCTTGTCTATTGATTCAGCATTAGGAGTAGCGCAGGAGGTTATTAAACCCCGTTACCATGTTGTCAAGGGCATTGAAGCAGGAACTTATCGGGATGTTCCATTAGGAGCAACCAACACAGGCATACATGACTTTGGATTTGATCCAGAAGATAATGCTGGCGCAGAAGATGATCGTGTTAAAATCACTGAATACTGGGGCCTAGTTCCTAAGCGTTACTTATCTAAAGAAGCTGATTCTGGTGAAGAGTTTGACTATGACACAGATGAGTTAGTAGAGGCAGTAGTTACGTTAGCTAACGATGATGTGGTACTTAGGGCAGAAGAAAATCCTTATTTAATGAAAGATCGTCCTTTTATTGCTTATCAGCATGACCGTGTTCCTAATAAGTTTTGGGGTCGTGGTGTATGTGAAAAAGGATACAACCCACAGAAAGCATTAGACGCTGAATTACGTGGTCGTATAGACGCTTTAGCCTTAACGACACACCCAATGATGGCAATGGATGCTACACGTATCCCTCGCGGCACTAAGTTAGACATTAGGGCTGGTAAAACCATCTTAACTAACGGTGATCCTCGCGCAATTATCCAACCATTCAATTTTGGACAGTTACAGCAGCACACATTCCAAGAATCTGCTGAATTAGAGCGTATGATTCAAATGGCAACAGGTGCTATGGACTCAGCGACCAGTATGGCAGGAAATGCCCGTAACGGCACTGCTTCTGGAATGTCTATGATGCAAGCAGCCTCAATTAAACGTCAGAAACGTACTCTATGTAACTTCCAAGCTGACTTTATGATCCCTTTCATCAAGAAATCAGTATATCGCAAGATGCAATTTGATGAAGAACGCTATCCTGTACTAGATTACCAGTTTACACCTTACTCTACTATGGGAATTATGGCTAAAGAGCTAGAGACAACACAGACTGTACAGTTAATGTCTATGTTACCTCCTGAATCACAAGCCTTTAACATGTTATTGCTATCAGTATTTGAAAACTCTAGTCTAAATAACCGCGAAGAGATGATGCAAGCAGTACAGCAGATGATGCAGCCTAATCCAGAAGAACAAGAGATGCAACAGCAGCATATGCAGATGGAAATGGCAGCTAAACAAGCTGATACAGAGCTAGTAGGGGCTAAAACACAAGAAACATTAGCTTCAGCGTACAACAAACAAGCAGACGCTGCTATGAAGGTTCCTAACGACACTGATGCACAAGAACGTATCTTAGACCTACAGAAGAAAGCCATTGAGCTACAGAAGAAGCAAATGGAAGTGTCTACGTTAGAGTCTGAAGTAATACGAAACATTCCTGAGATGAAACATCTTGAGTCTGAAACAATGCTTAACTTAGCTAAAGCAGCACAGGCATTAAACTAAGATGAAAGAAGATAAAGAATTTTTTGATGGTAGGTACAGGCTATTTGAGACAGGCGGCTGGCAAGACTTAATACAAGAACTTGTAGTCATGTCTGAATCTTTAAATCAAGTATCAACCATTAAAGATGAAAAGTCCCTATACGAAGTACAAGGGCAACTGTCTATACTTAATATGCTGATCACATTAGAGGAACAGACAAAACTCATCGACACGGACAACTCTATTACATAGGGCCTGTGTCATTTTATTAACTCCACAATCTATTTGATAGACGGAGAGTAACACTATGGTAAACAACATTGTAGTTGATCCTATTGAGGATTTAGAAGAAACTGTAACTGAAGATTTCACCTCCCTAGAAGATGGGGACACAGGTGAGCAACAGGAACAAGAATATGAAATGCCTAGTAAGTTTCAAGGCAAGTCCATCGAAGAAGTTGCTAATTCCTACGCAGAACTTGAGAAAGAGTTAGGTCGTAAGGGTCAGGAAATCGGTGAACTACGAAAACTTTCAGATGAATTTCTTAAAACTCAAGTACAGGCTAATCAACAAAATAATCCTAATTCTGAGGAAGAGGCTCCTGATTTCTACGAAGACCCACAAGCGGCAATCCGAAGAGAAATTGATAACCATCCTAAGATTAAGGAAGCTGAAGCAAATAATACAAAGAGTCGCAATAACGCGGCTATACAAGCTATTGCTCAGAAACATCCTGAAGCTCAACAGACAGTACAAACACCTGAGTTTAAGGAATGGATTTCCCAAAGTAAAATACGCCAGCGTCTGTTTCAAGATGCTAATGCTTACGACTTTGAAGCAGCCGATGAACTACTTAGCAATTGGAAAGAACGCGCAATGATTTCCAAGACGCAAGAAGTTAAAACTGCTCAAGGACAATCTAAAGCAAAAGCTCTTTCATCAGGTAAAGCGGAAAGTAGGTCGTCTGGGGACTCCATTGGAGGTAAGAAAATTTACCGTAGGGCTGACCTCATACGTTTAAAAAATAGTGATCCTTCACGTTATGAATCACTCGGAGATGAAATCTATCGGGCATACGCAGAAGGACGCGTTAAATAATATTATAATTAACACTGGAGTTAATTCACATGGCATTAGGTACAAATCACGTAACAGGCTCAACAGCAGCCGCCTTTATCCCCGAATTATGGTCGGATGAAGTAATTGCTGGATACAAGAAAAATCTTGTACTAGCTAATCTAGTAACTCGCATGAGTCACGTAGGTAAGAAAGGTGATTCAATTCACATTCCTTCTCCTAGTCGTGGTGCTGCAAACGCAAAAGCTGCTTCTACACAAGTAGTGCTTAATTCTCCTGCAACCGCAGATATTCTAGTTCTAATTAACAAGCACTATGAATATTCAACTTTAATTGAAGATATTGTAGAGAAGCAAGCATTGTCCTCTCTACGCAGGTTCTACACTGATGATGCAGGTTACGCCCTAGCTACTCAAGTAGATACTGATCTTTTCGCTCTAGTTCCTGCTTTAAATGGCGGTACTCAATTAGGCGGTGACGGTGGAAGTTCTTCTGCTGACATTACTGATGCAGGTATTCGTAAATTCATGCTTGTTATGGACAACAATGACGTTCCTATGACGGGTCGTTCTTTGGTAATTCCACCTGTCGCTAAGAGTGACTTGTTAGGAATTGCACGTTTTACTGAGCAAGCATTTGTTGGTAACGGTAATGCAATTAAAACTGGTATGATTGGTAACGTATATGGCGTAGAAGTGTTTGTATCTTCTGCTTGTCCTGTAGTTAATGCTACTCGTATTGGTGTAATGCTACATAAAGATGCTTTGGTACTTGCAGAGCAACAGAGTGTTCGTTCACAAACTCAATACCAGCAGCAGTATCTTGGTGACTTGTTCACTGCTGATACTATCTATGGTGTTAAAGAGTTGCGTGACAATGCAGGAATTAGTTTTATCGTACCTTCAGCTTAATTAATGCGAGGTGCATTGATTTTTCACAAGCTTAACTTAGTTAAGTAGCTAACAACAGAGGCCCTTACTACGGTGAGGGCTTCTACTTATTTATAGTATCTAGGAAATTATATGCCCATCTACTCTTATAAGTGCGAAGACAATCACGTAACAGATCACTTATGTCCTATCTCAGACCGTAACAATGCAAAATCATGTAAGGTTTGTAGAGCCGATGCTCATATGATTATCACCCCTGTTAAAGTATCTCTAGATCCAACTGATCCAGCTTTTGCTGGTACGTGGTTAACTTGGGAACGTAACAGGGCAAAGCAAATGAAACAAGAACAACGAATACAGCAAAGCAGGGAGGGTTAACCTATCTTTGGATTTCCTATAGAAGCTATCACTATGATTCTAAGCGTCTTAGGCGGTGCTGTAATGAAGATGTGGTCACAATCACAGAAAGATAAGGCTGACCAGCAAAAAGCTCTCATACAGCGATTCTCGGCCTCTGAGGATAGTGTAGAGTCTGCTAGGGCCTATCAGAACCCTAACGCCCAATGGATCAGACGTTTCTTAGTTGTATCCTTTATGGCTATGGCAGCTTTTATATTGATAGCTCCTATACTAGACCTTCCAACTGTAGTTCCTGTTGAAGTAACGAGTGGATTTAAGTTTCTATTCCTTGACTTCACAAATACAGTTACTGAATGGAAAACATTAAAAGGAATGGTTACTCCTGAGTGGCTACCTCATGCAATTATGGCTGTCGTAGGTATGTATTTCGGTCAGTCTATAGTTTCACGTAAATAAATTTAAACACATAAGGTAAACAATCATGGGACTAGATAGGGGTTTAAATTCTTCATCGACTAATCCATTAGGAATTGATGATGATGATTACACAGCAACAACTAGGGGGGCACAAGGGCCGAAAGGTGACGATGGAGCTTCTACTCAAGACTACATAGATAAATTTAATACGGTAGTTACTAGCGCAGCCGCAGCAGTAACCAGCGCAACTAACGCAGCTAGTTCTAACTCACAAGCCGCAGCACAAGCGTCTACAGCCACTACTAAAGCAGCTACCGCAACTACCAAAGCATCTGAGGCATCAACCTCTGCGAGTAATGCCGCTACAAGCGCATCAACCGCCAGTACACAGGCTACTAACTCAGCTAACAGTGCCAGCGCAGGGTCTACATCGGCTACTAATTCGGCTAACTCAGCAACCGCTGCTGCGTCTAGCGCGTCAACAGCAACTACAAAATCTAATCAAGCAACCGCAAGTGCAAGCACTGCCAGCACACAAGCTACTAATTCATCTAACTCAGCTACCGCTTCTGCGAACAGCGCAACGGCAGCAGCCAATAGCGCAACGGCAGGGGCTAACTCAGCTACCGCTTCTGCGAACTCTGCAACGGCAGGAGCTAACTCAGCTACAGCAGCGGCAGCTTCTTTCGACTCATTTGATGACCGCTATCTTGGGGCAAAAAGCTCAAACGTAGGTGTTGATAATGATGGTAATTCCTTAATCACAGGCGCACTTTACTTTAACACAACAGCAAACTCCATGCGCGTCTACAATGGCTCAAGTTGGGCTGATGCTGGCTCTGCGGTAAACGGCACATCACAGCGAGTCGTCTACACAGCCACCGCTAACCAGACTACCTTTTCTGTTATCTACGATGCAGGATTTGTTGATGTATATCTGAACGGAATCAAATTACTTTTAGCTACAGACTTCACAGGTACGTCAGGAACTACTGTCGTCCTAGCAACAGGCGCAACAGTAGGAGACATAGTTGATATAGTATCTTATGGTGCGTTTAACGTAGCTAATACTTACACAAAAGCTCAAACAGACAATTTAATCAGGTTTGAAATAGACGGGGGAGTTGCTAACTCTACCTATCTAACAACTCAATTAGTAGATGGAGGCACAGCGTAATGGCTAGTATCATTCAAATTCGTAGGGACACAGCATCCGATTGGACAAGCGCAAACCCTACACTAGCTCAGGGTGAACTGGGCTTAGAGACAGACACACTCAAATTAAAAGCAGGTACTGGCACAACCGCTTGGAACTCACTTGCTTACTACACATTAGCCACAGCAGGATTCCTAGCTACCAGTGGTGGAACACTCACAGGGGCATTAACGACTAACTCAACTATTGATGGTCGTGATGTAGCTGCTGATGGTGCAACAGCAGACGCAGCATTACCAAAGGCTGGTGGCACTATGTCTGGCTTAGTCAATATGGCTGACCAGATACTACAGCGTACAGTCTTGAAAGATTATGGCGAGACAAAGGTAGCTATGGCTGCACACGCTGTTGACCTTGAGTTAGGTAACGTATTTACCTACACGCTCAGTGGGGGACAGACAGTAACATTCACCAACCCTCCTGCCTCTGGCACTGCTGGATCATTTACCATGATTGTCACGAATGGCGGTAGTGCTACGCTCACATGGCCTACAAGTGTGGATTGGCCAGCAGGAATCGCACCTGCGCTGACCGCCAGTGGGGTGGATCTAATTTTCTTCACAACTATAGATGGTGGCACGATCTGGTACGGAACTGCTGTCTTGGCTATGGGGTAAATTATGACTATTGAAAGAAAAGTAGGCATGGGGATTGCAGGTCAGCCTAGTGGTGATGCGGCTAATGTTGCAGATGTGTTTAGTACGCATTTGTTTACTGGTAATAACGTGCAGAATGTTATTAACAACGGCATAGACCTTGCGGGTGAAGGTGGTTTAGTTTGGCTTAAGCCTCGAAGTGGAAATGACCATGCGCTATTTGATACAAATAGAGGCATTAAAAAAAGCATATTTACAAATTCAACTGGTGCTCAAGAGACAGCACCTGCTGCCTACCCTAGAGACTTAACTAATTTTAACTCTAACGGGTTTACCTTAAATCAAGGTTATCATACTGGGGCTAATACTAATAATGTAAGTTCAGTCTCATGGACATTCCGTAAGAAGGAAAAGTTCTTTGATATTGTAACGTACACTGGGAATTATGTTGCTGGTCGTGAAATATCGCATGGGCTTGCTGGGCCTGTGGGTATGATGATTATTAAATGTCTTAGCAACAATGAAGATTGGGCAGTGTACCATAGAAGGGCCAACGGAGGCGTAAACCCTCAAAACTTTAAACTAATTCTCAATAATGCTTCTGCGGCTGCTTCTGGTTACTGGAACAACACAGCACCAACGGACTCTTCTTTTACAGTCGGGCAAGCTGGAGAAGTAAATGGTAACAACCAAACATATGTAGCCTACTTATTCGCTGATAACTCGTCAGAAGATGCAGACGATCAGATGATCAAGTGTGGTAGCTATACGGGCAACGCTTCCACACTACAAGATATAAATCTCGGATGGGAGCCGCAGTTTCTAATAGTTAAAAATTCCTCTGCTAGTGGCGGCTGGTATATGTGGGACAGTATGCGAGGTTGGTTAGGTGGCGCAAATAATGGTGACGGACACCCTTTATATACAAACCAAGCTAGTGCTGAATTTAATGACGATGATGTAGGCTTATTATCAAATGGTTTTCAAGTAGCAGATGCTCTTAACACTAACACTAATTCATACATCTACATGGCAATACGTGCTCCCATGATGAAAAAGCCAGAAGCGGCTACTGATGTGTTTGCTATGGATTTAGGCACAGGTTCAGTGCCAAGCTTTATAAGTGGCTTTCCCGTAGATATGGCTTTTAATGCTAGTTATGCAAGTGCCGCTACCCATAAAATAGTAGGGACAAGGTTAACTGTTGGAAGGTATTTAGACACAACTGTTAGTGGGGCCGAAGCCAATGAGGGGCATAATACTTTTGATTTTATGAATGGCTGGAATAAAGATGGTCGTAGCTCTGCATATCTTTGCTGGATGTGGAAACGAGCAAAAGGCTTCTTTGATGTTGTAACTTATTCTGGTACTGGTTCTGCTAGGACACAAGCACATTCGCTTGGTGTTGTTCCAGAAATGATATGGGTTAAATCTAGAAGCGATGTTAGTGATTGGGCAGTTTATAATAAAACCATAACCGCAACAAAATTCTTGGCATTAAACAACGCAGACTCGGCAGTTTCGCTTACCTCTTGGTGGAACAACACAGAGCCAACGTCTGCATCTTTTACCTTAGGTAATTCGTCTGGAACAAATGCTTCTGGAAGAACATACATAGCCTACCTCTTCGCCACTCTTGATGGTATCAGTAAGGTTGGTACGTTTGTATCTGGAGGTTCTGGAGTTACAGTAAATGTTGACTGTGGATTTTCTAATGGTGCTAGGTTTGTATTAATAAAAGCTCTTACAACAGACAGTTGGTACTTCTGGGACACAGCTAGAGGCATTGTGTCAGGTAACGACTCACGATTATCCCTCGACTCTACTAACGCTGCTGTAACCAACCAAGATAACATAGACCCATACTCAGCAGGGTTTACAATGACTGGTAGCCTTATTGGTAATTCAGGAAATCCCTTTATCTTTTACGCAATCGCATAGGAACAATCAACTATGAACTATAGAAATAAAACAACAGCAGCCGTAAGCACTCAAGGCGAGATTCGCCGAGCTAACGCAAACACTTCATTTCCAAGAGTATGGGACGCAGACGTTTGCACCCATCTCAACATAGACCCTGTACTCGCAGCACCACAGCCTAGCTGTACAGCATTGCAGCAAGTTAACTCTGTTGCTCCAGTTCAAGATGCTAATGACAACTGGGTTGAAGGTTGGGCAGTTGTAGACAAGTTTTCAGACACGACAGACGATGATGGTGTCACAACTATTAAAGCCGAGCATGAGGCAGCATACACAGCTAGTGAACTAGCTAAAGTAGCAGCAGATGCCCGTGTTACCCGTGATAGTCTTTTAGCAGCTACGGACTTCTACGCTTTGTCTGATGTGGTTATGACAAGTGACATGACAACATACCGATCTGACTTGAGGGCAGTACCAGCACAAGAAAACTTCCCTACTACAATCACATGGCCCACAGCACCTTAAAGGGAGTTAAATATGAGCAAGTCAAGAACAAATGCAGAAACACTACGCACAGCCCTAGTGGCTGGTGATGTAACCAACGCAAACTTCACAGGTGCAGACTTAGACATTGCTAAAGGAGGTACAGGAGCAAGTACAGCAGGAGCCGCTAGGACAGCGTTAGGTCTTGCTATCGGTACAAACGTACTCGCACCCAATGGTGATGGTTCAAATCTGACAGGTATAAGCACTAACCCCACTAGGGGTACGCTGACTAAAACATTCCTATCAAATGAAACAGCTATAATAAATTTAACAAGTGCGGTATCACCAACTCTCGTAGTAGGCGTAACAAAAGAAGTGTCTCAAGTAGGCGTATCTTCTAAAGGTGTTTGGGATGTTACTCCAACTGGCGATAACTACACTCTACAAAATACAGCTACAGCAGTAACACTGACTCCTTCAAGTGCAACTGCGAATGGTACGTTTTCTTTAGGGTCTGGCTCATTTGCTGCGGCTGATGTGGGCAAGAAGATTACTGGCAATAGTGGTGAAGCAATCCTTACATCTGCTGCTGGTGCTTATTCAATTGTAACTTCTTTTGCCAACACTAATGCCATTGCTTCTGGCTCTTGGCAGATGTACGCATTAAAAATTGACACTACTAACGGCATTACTTTAAATAGCATTGCTCATAATTATGGCATTCCTTCTTTATCTGGCATAGTAGATGACAATAATGACAAGACTATTTCAGCTGGTTCTCATATTTTTATGAGTTTAGATGGGACTAAGTTTTTCTCAAGTATCTCTGAAACCATTACTTCATACAACTTGTCTACAGCGTGGGATATACAAACCGCAACAAGCGTAGCTACTTTTAGTGTTTCAAGCCAAACAAATGCTGCACAAGGAATTACCTTTAGTGCCGATGGTACTAAGTTTTATATTTCGGCTAATACCGCAAATTTGTATGAATACACAATGAGTACAGCGTGGGATATTACAACAGCAAGTTTAACGCACACCAAATCAATTGTTGCTCAAACTTCTAGCGGAAGAGGACTTGCAATTAGCAATAATGGCTCATACCTTTATGTGGTTGGTATTTCAGAAGATAAAGTATTTCAATATAATTTATCAACTAATTTTCTTTTATCTTCTGCGGCATACGGAGGGAGACGGCTACAAGTTACATCACAAGACTCAGCACCTGTAGGTCTTGCTATAGACGTATCTGGCACTGTTATGATTGTTGGCGGTGCTGCAAACAACAGTTTGTTTCAATATAATTTATCTACGGCTTTTGATTTAGATACCGTATCATACTCAAACAATTCTCTAAATATAGCTAATAATGTTTATGCTGTAACTCTTTCTGGAGCTAAACTCTATGCTTTTAGCGGAAGTTTGGTTTATCAATACACCGCAGCAACAAGCTCTTTTGCCTACCCATCAGGCTACAATCCAGCAATTACTGCGGCAAATGGTCAAATAGATTCACAGTATTGGAGCGACATTAACACGATGACAGCAGATCAAATTGCTGGCAACGGCACTGTGAGCTATGCAGTGTCTACTGACAATCATGCTATTTGGAAGACTGCTAAAAACGGAGTAGGCATCCGATCTATTGCAAGAAATAACTCAGGCACTTGGCAGTATAATAATGCCTTTACTCAATTAGCTTATAGTTTAGGAAATGCAACTGTAGATGCTGGTAAGAATTTTAATACAACTTCTCAAGCAGGAACGTCCACTGATTTAGCTTTTAAACCTGATGGAACTAAAATGTATATTCTATCAAAAACTCCACATAAGATTTTTCAGTATTCGTTAAGCACAGCTTGGGACGTAACAACAGCATCTTATGACTCTGTTGAATTGTCGCTAGGAGGAATGGCTTATCCTCAAGGATTTGCATTTAAATCTGATGGAACTAAAGTCTATGCAATATGCTCAACAAACAACAGAGTGTACCAATATGCTATATCTACAGGGTGGAATTTAGCTACAGCCAATTCAACTGCCGAAGCACAATATGAAATATCAGGTCAAGATAGTAGTGCTACGGATGTAGCATTTAGTAATGACGGCACTAAAATGTACGTTGTTGGTAATTCTCAGAACAGTGTCTTTCAGTACACATTAAGCACAGCTTGGTCTATTTCTTCCTCTAGCTACGCATCTAAAAGTTATAATACAACACAGGAAAATACTCCAGCAGGCGCAGTTTTTAACGCTGATGGTACTAAAATGTTTGTGGTAGGAAGTTCAAATGATCGTGTCTTTAGCTACTCATTATCTACTGCGTTTGATGTGTCTACAGTAAGTTATGACAATTTAAGTCTTTCTGTAGCTAGTGAAGAAGCAGTTCCTATGGGACTTTTCTTTAAACCAGACGGAAGTAAATTATTCATTGTAGGTGGCGCAGAAGTTGTTCATACATACTCAACAAATGCTCAGTCATTCTCAACCTCAGAAACATGGGTTAACGGAACAGTTAACAATGAACTAGCCACAATCCAACAATCGTTAAATGCAACCGCAGCTAATGTTATGGACAAAGCACAGCTAGATGCAGTAGTAGACGCAAACCAATTCACTGTCGGAGATACATTAGACCTCATGGTCGCACCTTACATAGCTACAGCTACATCTTCAACTATTCTGCCCAGTTCGGATGGTGTATCTATTAACTATGACGCAGCAGTTTTAAACAAGGGAGCGATCTTAGGCACTGACTACGACTATGATTTCCCTGCAAATAATAGATGCAGAATTACAAGTCTATCAGCGCAGAACCTAAAAGTCAGAGTGCTAT
>Ga0308014_1000429_pt1 | contig 12179 bp, 12 predicted proteins | sample Neamet229_FD_203154 | JGI IMG/M metagenome (GOLD analysis project Ga0308014, IMG submission 203154) | Marine microbial communities from water near the shore, Antarctic Ocean - #229 | ecosystem: Environmental > Aquatic > Marine > Unclassified | place: Southern Ocean | collected 2014-07-28 | reverse complement strand
TGCGGTGGGGCTCCGGGGGTGGGTTGTCGGGGGGGGGGGGGGGGGGGGCACCTGGGGGACGCGGTTGCCGGCGCCGCAGTGCATCTCGTCGAGGTTGATGGAGGGCAGGTCGAGCGCGCGGGCGTCGCGCTCCTTGCAGCCGCAGTTTGAGCTCGTCCGCTCTGGCCAGGAGCACAGGAAGGCGTTGCACTGGATGCAGAGGCATTGCGCCTGCGTCCACTCCACCACGCGCGACACTCCCCCAACGCCGCCCGCGTCCGCATCCACGATCGCGATCGGCTCGGTGAAGAGCTCCTCGAAGCGGTTCGCCTGCTCGCAGGCGAAGGGAACGAGCTCGCCCCAGAAGGCGTCCGCCGAGGGGCTATTCCACGACTCCACGGCGTCCTGCAGGCTGCCGAGGTCGTCCGGGCACGACGTGCAGCCGCCCTCCTTCAGCGCCGCGCTCAGCGCCGCCCAGCGCCGCCCTCCCTCAGCGCCGCCCTCCTTCAGCGCTGCCAGGTTGGCGGTCAGCGCCGTAGCCACGGTCTTGACCGGCGCCGTCACGGTCAGCACAGGCATCGGCCGCTTGCTACTCCTCCAGCTCATCTAGCGACTCGTGGTAGATGGAGCGGCCTTGCGCTTGGGTGGCATCACCCTTAGTAGTACCACCGCACAACACCCACGAAGACCTCCTCCTCCACCGCCACAATGTCGTCGTTGCCAACAAGGGACATGGGCTCTTTAACTGGTTATGACCCACACGAGAGTGACTACCTAGGTATATATGCATTATACAGCTGTATGGCTTACGCTTCGTCCAGCAGTACGATCCCTCCGGATTTTGTATGGCCGATTTTTAAATTTGTATGGGAGATTGCATGTCCGATTCTGAGTCCGTCAAATAATCAAAATTTATCTGAAGGCGTCGATGGGCCGCTGGCCGCTTGAGCCGCTCAAGCGGCCCGCGATTTTCGCGTGATGACATTTTGTATTTGAAAATTGTTATTGTTTTAGGTACAAATTTTGTACCATGTACTGTCTGGCTTTATGTGCAGGTACCCGGTAAGCATGCCGGTACCTAGGTAAGTGCAAATTAGTACTTTTGTGTGAAAGTACTAAATTTAGTACGTATCCGGATGTGGCTCGCTCAGTTACAGCTGTACTTGTGAGTGCCATGCGATATTATTTTTTAGAATAATAAACGCGCCTATTTCTGAAAAAATTTAGTTACTAGATCTACTATTACATGTATAGTACTCGTGCATGCAGATCTTCTTTACGATACAGCTGTACGCGAGTATACTTTTTCTGCTGGCTTTTAAAAAAAAACTCCACCGGTCGAGGCAGCAGAACTAAATTTAGCACGTCATCAGGGAACTAGGAATTGGAATTGGAATTGGTGGTTTACATGTACCTGGTATTGTGTGATGTGCCCATCGGGGCACATTTTAACACTTGCTCACGACAGAGCGCATTGCGCGCTAAGCCGTGTCGGGGCTGGACTCAGACGCTATTAGCGAGAGAGCTGGTTCCCGTGCGCGGGGTTGTAGAAGGGTGCGTAAGGAACTAGCATGGCAGAACTAGGATGCCCTGACTTCAAACTGGGCTTTATGGCGCAGCAGAGCGCCGACGCGGAGGGATGGCAGCTGAACGCCACAGAACAGGAGCTGGTTGAGGCCGCGCACCGGCACGCGCGTAAGAAAGAACGCGAACTCGCAGAAGAGCAGTGGTTGCGCGATGAAGAAGCAACACGTCACGCAGTTTGCGACGCCGACGCAGTAGCACGTCAGGCCTACTTGGACAACCCGCCCGACTGCCCTTGCTGCCCTAAACCTGGACCTGGACCAGTTCTCGCATACCGATGGACCCACTCGTACCAGCAGCTGGAAACGATAAAGTTCGTCAACCAGGGTGGAATCCACAGCAAGAACGGTTCAATGACCTTCTACCCGCAGGAGCTGTTGAACCAGTTATCGATGCACCTGGCGGAAAAGAAGTTCAACGACTTCAACACCGAAGCGCTAATTCGCTGGAAGATTCAATACCTGTCTCACCACTGCGACCTGAAGGTCAATTTGGAAAAAGCGGACTGGCTGAGAAAGGGACTTGCGATGGGTGACTATGAGAACGACAAGAAAGATGATGACCGTGCGCGCGCTGATTGGCACCATCTCCGGGGTGGTGTTGGAGGACCGCGAGGTGGCGAGTATGGGATCGGGCAAGTTGGAGGACCGCCGCGTGGCGCCCGCTGACTAGTTTGTGCTATATCATCCGCCTGCCTCTGGTGGATAGATTCTAGCAGGACTATGAGGAGTAAGAGCCGGGAAATCGCGCGGCTGGTGGCGCATGCAGATTGTAAGATGCAAGCGTCGCCGGCGGGCGCGATGTAGTGGGCAAAGAAAAAAATCGGACGATGGTTCGGACGACGACTCGGACGACGACTCGGAGTAGCCGACCTGAGTCAAAGACCGGGATATAGATCGACGAAGCGAGTGAGATTGAGAGTCATACAGCTGTAGATTTTTCACAAGCTGCGCGAATGTGCATAGCATTTTTACCTACGTAGACCAATGCGCACCACGATCGAGACTGCCACACCATTCGCGAAGGGGCTATCATAGAAAAAATCTATCACAGAAATTTCAGGTCAAAAAATGATGTGTTTTATCAATATTCTCACCACAGCTCATAGATTTTTCACAAGCGTCTCACGAAATTGGCCCGCACTTCGTAGCCCAAAACTTGTGCATGGTCGTATAAACAGCTGCAGCCGACACCGTGTCAGGCACGTCAGAATAATCATATCCACAATGTTATGTCTCCCACACGGCTACATATAAATATATGAATGCTTGGTATATGTCGATGCTTTGTTCAACACGCTGAAGATAAAACATGATGGCTCACCAACATCGGATGTGTAAGGTCTTTCGTCTCAACCATTATGTTGACGATCATTGAAATAACCAGTGAAGATGAGGTTGACTGCTGCGTCTACATCGGTGGTGGCGTTCAATGCCAGAGTTGCTATTGCTGGCGCGCACTGACAAATCTCTACGATCAAATCGATATCTTCATCGTCCGCAGCAGTTAGGTTGATTATCCCGTCAGCACCGCCAGGCTGCTGCAGAGCAACATCGCCGGCCGGGAAGTGCGTCGCAGCCGCGTCTGCTGCTGCTGCTTCGGGTGGAAGGGGCAGCCCGAGATCAGTGAAGATTTGTCGGACTGACGCATCACGGCCGAGCTGACGCCGCACGCTGTCCTTCAAACCGTCCCAGTATGCCTGAAGTTTCACACGGCGTCGCTGCTGCATCGCACGCTGCCACATGTCAGGAGGTGGGAAGACATCGCCGCTGGGGTTGAGGCTGCAATTCGCCACGTGGCCATGGGCGTCTGCGCCGCACTCGACCAGGCAAAACCCGCAGAAGTTCGCGCCGCAGCCGGCTTCCCCACCATCGCCCCGGCACGAAAGCGCCGCGCAGCCGTTAAAGTCGAAAAAAACTTGTCGGCACTCGCCGTTGGGGCAGCGCAGCAGTATGATCTCCTCCTCGATGTGCTTGCGCGCAATCATCACCTCCATTTCGAGTACAGTTTTGGACAGCAGCTTATCCTGCAACGCCTTCAGCCGCGCCTCTACTTGGCGCTCCTGCGCCGCCTCCCGGATCTCCTCCAGGCGGCCCTGAAATGCTTTGAAGGCCTCGGCAGTGCAGTGGCTCGCAATATCTTGGTTGGCAAAAGGACGGCTCTCACAGCCCAGGGAAGTCATACAGCATCGAATCTGATGGTCGTCTGCTGTGATGATAGTGCTCTGCCGCTGCTGTACGTCACTGCTCAGGCACTCGTCGCAGACAAAATGCGCGTCGTCGCGTACCGCAGCATTGCACAGCACGCCCTGGGATAACTCGCATTCATCGCGACAAATCAAACATGAGCTCGGATTCAACTTGGCCACAACGATCGCGATTTCTGTCATCATATCCCGCACCACCGGCGGAATTTTGTTGAGGTCCTTTCTTTCGGCTGCGACAACACGACGAGCTTCATCGCGTTGCCGCACCGCCACGCGCCACTGCTCGGGGCGGGAATCGCTGGACTGCGCGCCGCATGGAGGTCAGCACAGCCCCGGTGGTGGGGCGTGGAGAGCTGCGATGTGGACAGGTGCAGCGAGGGGAGGGCATGGGACCACCTTCGTTGCAGCTGCGGCGGCCGCCCTCTCCGCCTTCCGCTGCCGCCCAAGGCTGCCAGCATTGGCGCTTGCGCCTTCTTGATTGGCCTTGTATAGGGACAGCGCCTCCGCGCGCAACTTGATCATTTCTGGATCGGTGCTGTCTTCACTAAGGACGGCCTGCACACGCGCACATACCAAGTGACTTGTGAAACAGCTTTGTCCAAAATATTTAGCAAGCGTGTTACTAGTAGGTGAGGCGCGCACCTGGACATTCGTTACTTCGCCGGCGGCGGCGGCGTGCCGAGCAGAGGCGGCGGCACCCGCGTCGATCGACGAGGCTCCAGGCACCAGTTCCCCCTTCGCCGTCAAAAACTCTGGGAATTTCTTGGCGAGAGCCCGAAGCTTGCACTGCGTTTGCCGGATGACCCGATCGGCGACTTCACTGATTTCATGCCGCTTACCCGCATACTTGCTCTCCAACTGTTGTGCTCCCTGTGCCACCAGCGCTGCCAGCTCCTCATCCTCTTCCTCGCGGTCGAGCCCTGCACACTGCTCCCAGAGCGCGGAGATCTCTTTGAACTTCTGCCACATTTCACCTTCACATGGCAAGTTGTTAATTAGCTGGGGCTTTGCATGGGGGATTGAGGGGGGAGATGCTAGTAGGTGCAGGGTGACAACATACCATCTAGCTGCGAAGTCATGATCGATTGAGCCTCTTGGACAATCAAAGTCACGGTGGACTTGGCGGTTTCAAAAGCCGCTTGGCGCAGATTGAGATGGCCAGCGCTGGCCACGTTCGCCTCCGTCGGCGCCACGTTGGTCGCCGCGTTAGTCACTCCACTAGGGCCGAGCCGAGCCACCTGTGGCAGTTTAGATTTGTTAGAGCCGAGTCAAAGTGAACCACGCTACACTGCGCTGGACGGACCTTCGGCCCAGGCCCGGCGACACCTGGCGACGCCCGGTGCGCCGTAGTCGCCCAGACGGCATCGGAGTCGCCATCTTCAGCCTCTTTGACAATCAAAGTCACGGGGGACTTGGCGGTTTCACAAGCCGCTTGGTGCAGATTGAGATGGCCAGCGCTGGCCACGTTCGCCTCCGTCGGCGCCACGTTGGTCGCCGCGTTAGTCACTCCGCTAGGGCCGAGCCGAGCCACCTGTGGCAGTTTAGATTTGTTAGAGCCGAGTCAAAGTGAACCACGCTACACTGCGCTGGACGGACCTTCGGCGCACGCCCGGCGACACCTGGCGACGCCCGGTGCGCCAAACAATCAGTTATCACCCTAGCCGCAGCCTTCGCAGCCTTCGCAGCCTTCGGAGCCTTCGCAGCCTTCGCGCCATCGTCCTGCTCCTCCTTACCCTCGAAAACCGGCACGTAGTGGGCATAACCGAGATTGGTCAGGCGCAGCACGTCGTCACTCCCATCGCCATGCCATTCATCCCCGAGCTCATTGTAGCACACCACTGTGTATTTGCTGGGGTCCTGCCCCAGCTCCTTTACAATCGGCGCCCAGTAGGTGTCGAGCTCGAGGAACCCACCCCTCTCCTTCACCCTTGGGTCCAGGCCCTGTTCGACAACAGTACGCCGTATTCTGTTGGCCCTTTTCTCTTGTTCTTTCCACCTTCGACTGCCCGCGTTCGGAAACTCCTTAGTAACGAGCTGCACGAGGCAGTGGATGAGACAGTTATCGTATCTGGTCGTGGCTTTGCCTTTGCGGAAGCCCGCTGGCACCCCAGCAACTTTCTGCTTCGCCGCAGCAACGAGGTAGTTATCATCTGCCGGATTTGGATTTCGGCCCCGACCATCGTGGTCATCTTGGCCAGTAGCGGTATGCATTGGTGCGGGGGCCGCCGAGTCGTGCGCGGCGCTAGCACCGCGCGGTCGGCACTCATCGCCTCCATGGAAAGGGTGTCCACAATCGGAACAGTTAGCAGCGGTCATGTCGCCACTCTCATTCTTATTTGCTGCGCCCCCGGGTGATCTTCCCTGGGCGCCCTGCGGGTTTAAATGAACCGACTTGGACTGTTTAGAGTTGCTGGGCTGCGGTTTCTGTCCGGGCTTCTGTTTGGTCCCAGCCTTCGCTGTCTTCTTGGCTGCCTGGCCTTTACCACCTGCCACTGAGCTCTTGTCTGCACTGGGCGTGTCCTTTCGGCTCTTCGCACCATTGGACTGTGACTGCAACTTTGCATCTGACCTCTTGCGTTTCAAAGCATCCTCAGCTGGCTTATCGGTGGGCGCTGTCGGGCCTGCGTCAGCCAAGAGCGTTGCGAAGAGCTTTTCGAATTGAGTATCGCCTCCCTTCGAATTTGCCTTGTAGTCTTCTTTACAATAAAAACTTATCTCCGTCGCCTCGTTACCCTTAAGAATCCGTTTCTGCGCACTGGTTTCCATGAGATGAAACCCGTAGAAGGCGCCACTTGATGCAACCCCTGGAAGGCGCCGTATCGAAGCCGGTTTCGATGTGTCGACATACTTAACCGTCACTTTGACGATGCGCGTCTCCGGTTTGTCACTGCCAGGAAATGTTTTCGTCTCGGTCTCCACGCTGGAGACGATGGCGAGGAACATCAACACCTTGTCTCCAACCTCGTCGCCCATTCGAAACTCGACCCTTCTTAAGTCTCCAAGTTTTGCAAACACATCCTTTCGGCGGTAAGTTTTTCTTTGCCGTTTCTTACCTTGGCCTGCTCCTTGTCCTTTTCGTCGTTTCGCCGTTACCGCCGCCGCCGCCTCCTCCTGTTGGCGTTTTGATGCTGCCCGCTCTGCTGATGCTGCCACCATCTGCGCCTTCAGTGCGGGAGAGTTGCAGCGGACCGCGCGAACGCAGTTGGTGGTGTCGCGCTTCTGCGTTAAGTTGTCAAAGTCGAAGGTGTAGTAAGCCCGGCTTGACCCCGGCAATCCGGTGTGCCAAATCGGCAGGTTTAGAGTGCTCTGCTTGGCACACGCGCGGTTCAACGCGCTGATCTGGTCCGGCGCGTACGGTTGCCACTTGCACGAGCCCGGCAAGCCGTCCTCCCACTCCCAGTCCACATGCGACTTGCTGAGCCACGACCCCCTGCCGAATGCGCATCCTCAGCGGAACAAATGCTGCGCAGACGGTTTAAAGGCCTGCCCACCCACGCTCCACGACAGTCGACTCACCATTTGACCCAGCGCGACAAGTGCGCCGGCGGCCCTGCCTTGTCCTCCTCCACCGTGAACCCCGCGTCTGTGGCCTTGCCGACGTCGCCGAGGATGACGTTGCTGATCTGCCGGATGCGCTTCGGGTCCTTGAGGCAGAACTCCTCCTTCGACCCTGGGGCGATGGCTCCCGCTCAGGTGGCGCGCACAAGACTTCGTGGGCAAATTCGAATGCACTCGAGGGTCGGAACAGCAAGGCTAACGGAGCTGATACACCCTGGCTGCCCGTCCTGGCCCGGGGGGCCCGGCTGCCTTGAGCTAGCTGGGTGTATCAGCCCCAGTGGGGACCGAAGCCGAGCACGTTTTCCGCCGCGTGGACGGAGTCGTAGCCCATGTCCGCCCACGTGGAGCGCTGCGTGTGCGCCGTCTTCTCGTCCAGGTGCAAGCAATTTCCGACTTCCACCATCAGCACCAAGATGCACCCGCCGCACGCATGTTTTCTCGCGTAAGAATGTGCTTTGTAGAGGTCCCCCGTCATGTAGATCCCTGCGTGTGCGCCGCATGCCATCCAGTGTTAGAGCGATTGGGCGTTGTCTGTGATCGTTGTCAAGCGCAACGACTCGCGCGAAATATGGATCATTTTGTATCGATCGCACCCTTCCCCATCAACATGCCTGTTTGGGAGCCGGATAGAGCGACATCAAACCCTAGCTCCTGGATCTGCTTCCCAGAGTGCAGCGACGTGCCGTGGTAAAACATCTTACACTCGCCCGTCATTTTCAGTTTGCCAATGGCGACGGCTACGACCTTCACCATTTTGCCTTCAAACCAGGCAAGGACAGTCACTAGGGGAAGTAGGGGAAAAGGCCCCTAGGCGCGGATCTGTTCTCCGCATCAGCTAGCATAGGGGAACGACTGCACGGTCCATCTCTCCGCGGCTGTAACCCTACAAGGTTGTGTCGTCTGTCACTAGGGTTACTATAGTACGTGGACAACCCTTCTAAACGCGATCCAACTGTTGATTCGATTGATCCAAAACCCGACACTGTGACCTTGAAAAACTGACAAAATTGAAAAAAACTAAAAATAGCTGTGAAGTCTGTGTGACAATTTTTTGTCTGTCATAGTAGCACCAGAAGGGTAGTCCTGTTTTATTTGATCTGCCCGCACATATATGGCATTATGACGGCGCGTTGCGGGTTATGTCAAATCAAACGATTTTGTATTAGATCACTCATCACCGTTTTACAATACGTTTTAAAAACACCAAAAAAGCCACAAAACCTCAGCCTCACCTGTTACGGATATCCAAAAAAAAAAGGTTAATTCTCGCTCTGAATAATAAACGCGCCTATTTCTGAAAACAAATATTGTTCAAAGAGACATTATCCTCTCCTTAAAATATTGGTTTTAGGGTTTTATTTAGGGTTGCGGGAAGACACATATTTTGCGTTTTTCCCGCAAGGCTGCATCCGCACATTCTGCGCGGTCTTAGATCTAGGTCGAGTTGACCGGGACAAAACTGGCGCATCAGGCCCGCGCGGCCGTTGCGCGCGGGATTTTCGTAAATTTTCGTCGAGTCGACTTTGCATGAAGAGAGAAAAAAAAGAGGACGAGACTGACTCAATACGAAAACACCGCCAAAACAGGTAATATACCGGTACTGCGGCAACAGCGCGGCAACCTAGGTACATAATATGTATTAACAATGTATTTAGACAGCATACAACCTACGGGTTGTGCCTCAGTCTATACCAGCCCTATTAGTGCTTCGCACATAGATAGAGCTGCCCGGGTCGCCTCCGGGGTGGGAGTGGTCATGTTGTGTTTCTGAGTTGTCGAGTCCTCCCAAAGCTGCTGCTGGGCGAGTCGCCAAGTGGGCACGCGCAGAACGCACAACAAAAACATGGATGCGGTGAGGCAGCGACGCGCGGAGGTGAAGCAGCAACGCGCGGGGGAATTGGGGCGCCTAATCGCTGACAGCTGTACACACACCCCCAGCACCGAACAACAGATACCGACGGAGGCGCTTGCCGACCCGGCTAAGCGACGCGCTGCGAGAAAAAATTACCTCCAGCAAAGGAAGCGAGGAGACGAAAAGCGCCACAAATTTTCAGACCGCAACGTACAAGAGGAAGTAAGAATGGCGATAGACAAGCGGCAGCGCCAGAAGGAATACCGGGCGACACTAACAGATCTGAACTTCAGGAAAAGGAAGTCCAATATGAAAGGTGCCGGAATCGGAATCATACTGCTCGAACCCGCCGCCAGAGGCACTCACGTCATGATGATGGAAGGCAGCTTCACGGAGAACATACATAAATGGTCACATCAAACGTGCGAACGTACAACCTACCGCGATAAGACGCTACGAACAAAGTTCAATAGCGAGGCGGACCTACATACACGACAGGGCAAAAAGCTATTCATCGCCCCAGGTGACACGACACCGAACCACACGCGCACAACCCACACACGATACCAACACCGCCGACCCCCCACACCCACCCAGGCACGCTGGCGAAGCGCCCGATGTGGACTTACCTAAACGCGCCATTACCCGGCGAGCCCGCAAACGTCACAATCAGAGTGGAGCACGGCGTACCAACGATCGAAATAGATTCCAACGCACCACTCACGGCAGGCACAGAACTGCTACTCGACTATAAATACGTGCAGGACACCGCCCACGGTCTGCGCAGAACAATCGAACAGACCGCAGCCCAGTACGCGCTGGAGTGGGAGGCACTGGCCACGCGCTACGCGCACGAAGATGCGTGCACGATGCGGGCTTATACGATGCGTATACGATGCGGAAAGGGCACGTACGAGTAATGGGGCACGGCGATGCGTGCGTGCTGCGTGTTGAAAAACAAACAAATAAATACGAGACAATGGTATTGGACACTACGAGTAACCAACCTTCTTCGTCTTCTGCTTTTTCTTCGTCTCCTGCGTCTTCTCCTTCTGCTGCTTCTTCTTCTTCTGCTTCTTCTTCTTGGTCGTCTCCTCCTTCTCCAGCAGGACCCACTGGCCATTGGCGGACATTGCGTCGCCAGGGCCACGTTTGCTAGGCAGAAGGTCCATTGCTTCGGTGCGCTCCTCAAGGTCGTACTCGGACCAGCGCGAGTCCTCAAGAAAGACAATCCTCCACGTCATTTGCCCGTTAGTCGTCTTCAACCGCGTCCTGCCAGGGAATAAGGCGCCTCCTTTCTCGCGCCTCGACACGTGCCCGAGGAACCATCCGCGCGGCTCATCCCACAGCATCACGATGTCGCGTCCGCGCAGTGGGTCGGGACCGTCGTCGCTGTAGTAATTGATGGCGGCGCCGTCAATCTTGCGCCCGCGCGCGAACTTCTCCATCGCAAGGGCCAGCTCCCGCGTCGGCACATCCAGCGGCAGCTCCACCACGTCGTCCTCTTCGGCAACGTCAACGTCAACGTTGTGGAATTTAATTCCAGGATCAGCCGTATCGAGGAACTCCGCTGCGGCCTGCCCCCCGACGCATACCTCCACTTCCACCTGGCCGTCCAAGGACTCTGGCTTGCTGGGCGTCCCCTCGAGGTGCTTCATCATGTCGTCCGGTTCTGGGCCGTCCTCCAGAATGACCGCGGCCGTGGCAGTCCGCGTGGTGACGTAGTCTGCGTCATCGCCCAGGAGTGTCGCCAAGCGGGCGACGAGCTCCTTCTTCAACGGTTGCATGTAGGTACGGCAATTTTTCGCTAGCCTCTCGCCCTTGACGCTCAATCCGATGGAGAGGAGCGCAGCTGTCAGCTCCTCGACAGTAAGCTTCTTTATGGTGGCCTCGGTCGTGTGTACCCGGCGTAATTCCCGCGCGGCGGCGTCTTGGTCCGCGACCAGCTGCACCGCTTCGTCCGCGTCCTGCTTCAGCAGAGGTGGCACGATCTTCATGTAGTCCACGGGGCCGAGGCCCTCGAGCCGGATGGCTCCATCGTTCGAGCCATCGGCTTTGAGCAGGCAGCCACAGCGCGTAAAGTAGCGGGCCATGTCACCTGATCCGTTCACTGTCTCCACGGCGTGGGCAAGCCATTGCGTCATCAGCACGCGACGTCTCCTGCGCGGTGGGGCGAGCGCTCGGCTCGCGCGACAACAGTGCCGAACGCGAGGTGGGCAATGCGTGGAGGTGCGGCAGGCGTGGGGGGGTGTGAGGCACCAGAGAGGCAGCTTTGTGCTACTGTGCCAGTAATCCGCATTGGTTTGGCCGTCCGCGTGCACTTGCGTGTCATCCAGCCACCGCAAGAACTCCTTTCCAATCTCATCCCTAGCGAAAATATAGCACGTGGTGGGTTACATGTAGCGAACGGGACGCGTAGGAGGGGTTGGCGTGGTGGTGTACCGAACACACTTCCCATATCCCGCGTCTGCCGTGGCAACCGTTCCGATCCAATCAGTGGTTACGACGTGCCAATTGGGTTGGTGAGGGCAAACGCTCAGTGGACAGGGGGTGCGTGGTGGTCGGCCTTCGGAAAGGGAGCACCAATCGGCTGAATTTCGTCTGTGCACCTGCGAGACGACATGATATGATTGTGATACAGTACATGTTCATGTACGATCGGATAGGAACTAATTGGGGAGGATAGATGTATGGGACAATGGCGTACCAGAAATATGGTATAAAAAGTAGCTTTTGCGCTATGGTATCTTTTTAATGCATTTAAAAAGCGCGTGGTCAGTCTTACTATGGTGCCTTTAAAAGAAACCATAGTGATTTTCATATGGTGTGAAAAAGAAGAACGTACCCTTTCACGAAATTCCACAGCAGGCAATTCGCGCACTCCCATGCGCAGCGGCAAAAGTTGTAGCCGCTCGTCGGGTGCCGTGTCTGACCTGGCGCGAGCGTGGGCGTGAGGTGCTGGGGGGGGGGGGGGGGGGGGGGCGCGCCCGGGGGCGGGGA
>Ga0308014_1000425_pt1 | contig 12215 bp, 9 predicted proteins | sample Neamet229_FD_203154 | JGI IMG/M metagenome (GOLD analysis project Ga0308014, IMG submission 203154) | Marine microbial communities from water near the shore, Antarctic Ocean - #229 | ecosystem: Environmental > Aquatic > Marine > Unclassified | place: Southern Ocean | collected 2014-07-28 | reverse complement strand
GTCTTCAAGTCCCTCGCGTTATCAGCGTCCGTGACGCGAATGTGATAATTTTTGTGACCGGCGGCAGAGATGTGGATCTCGTCGACGGGCTCCAGATGGAAGTCCTTGTGGTGTTGCACCTTGGCCCGTTCGTGCTGCTGTTGGCTGACTTTGATCTGCTCCGGCGTTCCGCGCGATTCCCAGCCGCCGTACGAGTCCCGCAGGCTTTTCATCGTCTTTCCGTAGTTCTTGAGGCGGTTGATCTGCTTCTCGGTGGTCCTGATGTGATTTTCCAGCAGGTCAACCCGCGTCCTGAGGCCGTCCACCGCGTCGGCGTTGTTCTCGCCAGCGCCCTCGATATGAGATAAGAGCACCATCTTACGCTCACGCGCGACCTGCATCTGGTCTGAAAGCAGAGACCGACGCTGCTTGGTCTGTTGTATCGTGCGGTCGAACTCCTCCTTGCTGCTGTTGTGTCTGAACGCCTGCGCCGCGGCGTTGTCGTTACCGCGCGCCTGCTTCGTTTCCCACATCTTATAGGCGAAGAACGACATCTTGAACTCGATGCTGTCCATGGACACGCCAACGTAGCCCGCCGGCTCATGCGCCACCTCGAGCGCCATGCTCTTCAGGACGCCATAGAATGACGGCTGGCCCGCGTCCATCGCCTTCATGCGGTGCGGCTTGCCGGGGAAACCCTTGGTAATGTGGTAGCTTCCCTCCGGAGCGTCGAGACCGGCACGCTCGAAGCTGCGCGCGACCCTCTTGGCGCTGTGGAATGTGAGGCCGTTCTTCATCATGTACTCGTGACTGGCCATCTGATGCAGGTGTCCGGCCCTCTCGTCGGCCGCCCCCTCCCGATACACGTGCGACCCCTTTGCGGCTGCCCTTGCGTCGGTTGCGCCGGCCGCTGCCCTTGCGTCGATGGCGGCGTTCTCGGCCTCGATCTCCGCAACCCTGGCGTAGACCGCGGCGTTCCCAGCCTTGATCTCCGCGCGTCTGGCGTCTCTGTCCGTCGACGTGGGTGTCGAATCCATCACCGCCTGGAGACGGTCCAGCTCGCGAGCACCCTCGAGGCCGTCGGTTCCCGCAAGCGCAACAAGTCCGGGGTCGTCCGCGCCTCCCCACAGTCGCTGGTTAAGGTCCCCGAGCCTGTCCAGTAGCTGGGTCTGCTTGACCTCGTCGAGCGGGTTGTCCCGTACGAAGCGTTTGACGTCCTCCTCGCGGGTCTTGACCGCACCTTCCTCGTCCCGCCGGTTCAGCGTGTCATACCACGTTTCGCCGACGTGATCGTCTCCCATCCACTCCTTGGGACGGGCCGGGCCGATGAAAAGGCGGCTGTGCACCTCGCTCGCCGCCGCGATCTTGTCCGCGTGTGCCTGTCTGAAGGCCGTGATGTCTTCCTGCGCTTCGACGACCTGCGCCTGCACCGCGTCCCTTGCCTCCACGGCCGCTGCCATTCGGGCTTTCTCTGCGGTCTCGTGGGCGCCTTCTTCCACTTCTCCCACTTGTGCGTCGGGTGGCTTCGCCTCTTGTGATTTGGCGCTAACGCGACCGAGTTTTTTGTCGTACACATAGTAGGCTTTCTCTGTGAAGGCCTCGTATGTGCCTGCCTTCTCGAGGGCGGACAGCGTCGTCTCTTCCGCGATGGCGCTGAGCCGCGCGTGTTCTGCGTCGAACTCGGCGGTGTCGTCGCTCTTGATCGTGCCTATGCCGACGGCGTTGCCCGCGTTCTCTGACCTGTTCACCTTATGCTCACTCATGGTCACTATGGTGTGTTCGACGTGCGCTTCCACCTTCCCCTTCTCGTACCCGGTCTCCTCGACCGCCGCGGTCACCTTCGTTGCGTAGGCGTCCACTTCATGCTGCTTGCGTTCCATGTACCGGGCCTCCGCGTCCGCCTTGATTTCGTCTACAATGTTGCGTTCCGATGCGTGCGCTTTCGCCTGTTCGGCTTCTTCCAGAAAGGCCTTCCCAATTCGGAGACTCCGCGGTTCCTCGGACTCCCCCATTACGGCAGTCTGCACATCAAAAACTGCCTGCTGCATGCTGACTGCGAGCGCGCCAATCATTGCAAGTGGGCCGATGGTGTCGATGGTCTTACCCATCACCTTACCATCCGCATCGATGTCCTGCACGCGCTTGCGGTGGCTGTTGTCGCTGATCTGTGCCTCCGCATCTGCCAAGACCCTGTGCAGCTCGTCAAGGACATAGTCGCCGTCATTTTCCGCCAGCAGGTCCTCGTAGGCCTGAGGTCCGCCAACGAGGTCGATGAGCGTGATGTTCCTATTGTACTGCGCCGCTCCAAACGCGGAGTCAACCCAGTGTTGCGTGTACAGGACCTTTCCATCTTCATTGTGCGCGGCGTAGGCCTTCAAGCGCGTCTCCATCTCCGTGAGCGCTGCCTCTCCTTTCAGACGTCGTCCCTCGTCGCCGTAGATTCGCCGGCGTTGCGAATATTCGTACAGCCCCTCGGTGAGAATTTGCATCTTCCCCGCGTCGAAGTCTTCGGACTGTCCTTCCCATATGATATTTGTGAGCATGTTTTGCGTTTGCGCACGGAAGTCCTGTCGATGGCGTCGCATTTCAAGCGAGCTACGCGACGCAGGTCCATCCCCTGATTGCTCGGCGATGGGCAGCCCTGCCACATGTATTGACCTGTCGATGGCATCCGTGGCCATCTGCGCCTGGCGTTCACTTATGTGCTCCTTTAGGAGGTGTTGCTCAATGACGGCCTTGGCCTTGGTGGCTTTCTCCAATAGCCTTTCCTCGTCGTCGATGACGGTCTGATCGTGCGCGTTGTTCTGCGCAATGTCCCCGTTGACCTTGTCCACGACGTTGGTGACAGCCTTAAGTACGTGACCGGTGAGATCTTTCGGCCCTTCGTCTTTGGATAATCCCTTCATCGTAGCCAAACCAGCCAGGATGACCCTAAGCGCGAGCACTTTCGGATCCCAGCGCCTCGCAGATTCAGGTATGCCAAAGTGAGGGCTTCTGAGCGCCCATGTCGCTGACAGTTCAGAGAATGCCATGAACATGAACCAACCAGGCGAAAGCGTAAAATCAACAACCGCCGCCGCCTTTCCGACAAGGGTAACGGCGTAAGCTGCTTCGTACGCTCGATCCTTCCCCGCTGCCGCCACCACGGCGTTACTTACGCCTTTGTGTCGCGCTGCCAGCCTGGCCAGCCTGGCCGCTTTCAACGTCGCCAACGTAGCAGCAGCAGCAGCGCTTTTACTCGCCGCCGTGATCGAGGCTCCGAGTGCCTCCCACAAGGGTGCCTTCTCATCCGGAGGTTCCGTTTCCGGTGGCGGCGGTGGTGGCGGTGGTGGCGGCTTCGGCGGCTTCGGCGGCTTCGGCGGCTTCGGCGGCTTCGACACGTTGACGGGTCGCGTGACGCTGCTGGTGTAGTTCTGCACACCGTACGCGCCGAAGGGCACTACAGATGCATTATGCGCCGCGCCGCTGTGCATCGGACCTGGAGCCGTGAACGAGCGATGCAGGCTCAGAATCAACTCCACCGTGTGCATCGCCGCATGATGCGCGTACCCTCCGTGCCCTCCGGTCGCCATCAGCTTGAGCTCGCGTCCGAACCCCGCGGCCTCCGTGTACCTGGTCTGCGCGCGTCCATGGGCGATTGCCGTTGACACGTTGGTCTCCGTTGACATGTTGGTCGGCAGTCGACGACCGACCGCCTCCGACACGACCATGGCAGTGTCTCTGCGCATAAGCGTCGACGGCGGAGGTTCAACTTCTGCCGCCGAGCTCTTGTTGTGCTTGTTCTGGAACACCGCGGCGCCTGTGGATGGTCGCTCCACCGTCGCTGCCGTCGGTGTCGCGGCGCTGAGCCATCCGGCGGACGCCGATTGGACCCACTCTGTCCACGTGGGCGGCGGTGCTACAGTCGAGGTATTTGCAATTACGCCGCCACCGCCGCCGCCACCCATCAACTGCCACATGTCGGTAGACTTATGATAAGCACATAAAATATATTGTGTTGTTACACTAGCGACGACGTCCATTGACTCTGGAATCCGACATGAATCTCGATCTGACGCCGGCGTCTGACGACGACGGGAGCGAGCGGAGTTTCACCTCGGCAGAGGACGGCAGCCCGCGGTTCCCCGGCAGCCCTTCGTCCGTGGTCAGGAACACCGCCAACCTCGATGACTTCGAGCGCGAGCTGCTGGGAGAGCCGTTCGATGACGACGAGATCTCCGACGGCAAGTGTCCGTTCTGCCCGTACTCGTCCAAGGCTCGCGACAAGACGACCGCTCTGCGCAAGCACATGATGAAGAAGCACGAGGATCGCGTGCCCGAGGAGGAGCCCGGGTTCGAACCGCCGATCGTCGTCCTGGGCAGCAAGGACGACCAGGCGGAGGCGCGCATCGAGCAGCGGCAGGCCGTGTCCCACCAGATCCGCGAGCTGCACGCCAACTTCAACCTCGGCCCGCCTCCCGACATGGTCGACATGACGCTGGTGGAGCTGCAGACGACCAGGTCGCAGATCATGATGCGCGTGCAGTCCATGGCGGCCTCCGACGCCGCGTTCAAGATGCTGCAGGTCACGAGCCTCGTCACGGAGCAGGGCCTCTTCAAGTTCGGCCACATCGACGTGCGCGGCGTCGCCAAGGACATGATGGAGCCGACGGTCAAGGGCGAAGTCCACGAGATTCTGTCGCAGATGATCGCCATGGGAGACCTGTCGCTCTCGGCCCTGACGCCCGAGGTCCGACTCGCGCTGTTGCTGAGCGGCCTGTACGCGACGCGGTATCAGATGAACCAGGGGCGAGAGGTCGAGTCTGACGACGAGAAGTAGAACTAAAATGTCAACCCAGGGCCCGCGACCGGTCTTCGACGCCTGTACCGGGTGCGCGGGTGGAAGCCTGTGGCAGCACGCCGACGGAATCGTGTGCCACCGCTGCGGGCTGCATCTGCCCAACACGCAAATGCTGGACCATGAAGTCCACTGGGGGACGGAGACTTTCAACCGCACGAAGCCGCGCTACGCGTACAAGCGGCAGGGGCACCTGAAGAAGCAGGTGGCGACGGTGCTGAACCGGGCGCAGGTGCCGCCACGCGACAGGGCGCTTCTCTACCTGACAATATCGCCGCTGTTCAAGCAGCTGGAGGTGTCGTTCGCGAAGGTGGTGGCGAGGCCAGGCGAAACGCGGCACAACTTCATAAGTTACCAGTTTACTATACACCGCATACTGGAGCTGCTGGGCTACGACGAGCTGCTGCCGGCGTGTAAGCAGCTCAAGAGCCGCACGCGGCGTGATGAGCTCGAGCGGCTGTGGCAGCTCATATGCGAAGACGCAGAGTGGGAGTTCATTCCGCTGCTTGCGACTGATTGAGTCCGGTAATTTTGCGGCCGGGCGCTGCTGCGGGTGCTTTTTCGTCATCGGCGGAGTACACGCTGCCGTCGCCGTCGCCGTCACTTTCGTCCTCCTCGGACTCGGTGGCGGAGTGGCGCTCGTCCTCGCCGGCCCAGGAGCCGTCGGTAGATGCCTGGGATAATGAATCTGCGAGGGATGCGTCGTCGCTGTCGCAAAAGTCAATGCCGTCGTCGTCGTCGTCGTTGTTGTTGTCGTCCGCGTCGGTCATCTTGTGGTCGTGTCCGTAGATTTGGTAGAAGCTCTCCTCGAATGTAGCCGCCGGCGCTCGCTTCTCACGGTTCGACCGACGCAGGGGCGGCTGCCCGAGCCCCGGCGGCGGCTGGAGGTTCGACGGAGGCGACGGACTCGGCAGGTGCCCCCACGCGGTGTTCGTCTGCGAGGGCGACGGAAGGTCGTCGAGCCATCTGCCCAGGTTCTGCTCGCGCGAGTCCATCTTCAATATTCGAAGGAGGTGCTTCGTCGACCGGATCGCGCTCACAACAACCCCACAAAATGTTCGTGCATCGGCTCTGCCCAACCGCCTTCAAAATGGCGACGGCGCATCCGGCGATAGAACCCAGGAACACGGTGAAAAACGTGCCTAGCTCCGCCAGGTTGTAGTCCGCCAGCTCGCCGCCAAGAACGCCCGGCGACGCAACGGCAGCCGCGCCCGTGGCCGAGCTGTTCATCGTTTACCAAAGCTCTACGACGGGCTGCCACGGCGCCCCGGGCCAGCGCCTCCCCCAGTTGTTGGTGCCCGGCTGCAGCTCGCGCGGGTAGCTGAGGCCGGGGACGCGCTGCGGTGCCGTGGTGGAGTGCAACTTCTTCTTCGGCGGTGGGGGCTTCAGCACGAGCGTGAACTGCGTGGTGTCCATCACAGCCTAAGCGCACATTTTTTTCCCCCGCCATCACGAGAACAGCTTGGACGCGTTCGACCCGCTGTAAATTTGATCGTCGAGCGTCCGGACGTCGTGCGTGGGGTGCGCGATCAACGCCGCGCTGGCGGCCGCCGCGTCCGCCGGACTGCGCAGCGTCTCCGTGTCGACCGTCCGGGCCCCGGGAGCCAGCAGCGGCTCCGCGGCGGCCAGCGTCGGCATGTTGTCGACGACGCCGCCGACGCCGGGGCGGTACCTGCCGATCGACTGCTCCTCGGTCGGCAGCCCAGACACGGTGAAGTCGTCGGTGCTGGAGCCGCCATTGTACGCGGCCTGCTCCCCCGCCATCAGCGACATGGCGCGCACGGCGTCCACGTCGTAGGCGTACTCGGCCTGCGACGTGCCGGGGCCGAGGCTGGTCGTCAGCGGCGTGTTCGACGGGCGGTGCGTAGTGTAGCGCAGCGGCCGCATGTTGGCCTTCGTGAGCGCCTGCGCCTCCCGCGTCGTGAAGTTGCTCCCGTCGGCGACGAACGACCGCCTCATCGCGCGCGCGTTCGCCCGCGTGGTCGCCTGCTCTTGCACCTGCCACTCGCCGTAGTGCTGCAGCCACAGCCGATGCGTCTCCGCCAGCTCTCGCTGCCTGCGCACGTCGCCCGGCGCCGCCTGGGGGTACACGTACGCGCCCACGTCCGTGTCCCACAGCGTCCCCACCGCCTTGTCCCGCCACGTCTGCGGGTTCTCGGCGAGGGCGGACTCCAAGGACGCCTGTCCGAGAAGCTGCTGAGGGGCCTGCGGCGCGACGGTGGATCGCAGGAAGCCCGCGGCCGCCGGTCCGCCCTTCATCTCCCTCACGCGCATCTGGCTCCACTTCGGCGTGAGCGTCGCCGACATGCCCTGGACGCGCGGCTTGCTCTGGTAGTCGGTGAAGTTGACCAGGTGACTCGAGTCGACGCCGATGCCCTGCGGCTCCGACGCCACCTTCGACGGGTCCTCATAGGGAACCTCGCCACCGGCGGCGAGCCTCTTCTGCTGCGTTTCGAACGCTTGCGTCCGGTTCAGGTTCAGCTGCGCGCCGCGTTTGTCCGAGCCGAGGGTGTTGTCCTGCGACAGCGGGTGTCTCGGGTTGCGCGCATTCTTGAAACGCTCGTTGCTCCAGAACCGAGCGATTCGCCGGATGCTGTTCGTTCCAGTGTCTTCGATCTTGGCAGGGTAGGCCTCGGTCGGCGGCGACGGCGACTGGCCACTGGGCTCGAAGTCGTAGCTCTGCTCCGTTCGCGGGACGGAGGCGCCAGCGGGCGTCGTGGTCGTCGAGTGCCGTTGCAGCTGCCACGACGTCAGCGTCTCGAGGTTCCTCTTCGCCCACGGCGACGGTCGGGCATTCTTCAGATTGGCCGCGTACGCGAAAGTGGTCGACGACATGCGCCGCTTTTTCCCGGCTCACAGTAAGGGGAGATAATGTTGACGCTGCAGCAGGTCTTCGACGAACTGCACGACGACGCCCGCCCAGACTCGATCCTGACGGCGCTCGAAGGCCTGCTCGTGGAGGCCGAGCGCAGGCTCAGGCAGATAGAGGCGGGCGTCCGCTGTACCAACACCGAGGGCTGCGCGTGCCACGGCTGTCAGCTGGCGGAGCTACGGGCCGAAAACGCGGCGGCGGAGGCAAGGTCAAGATACTTGAACGAAACAATCTGGAAGCTGCAGTCGGATCTCGCGTACATGGCGCACTTTAGTGTTGCTAGTTCATCTGGTCAATATCAAATGACGCGCCGATGACCAGGATGTCCGCGTACTGGCGGATGTTCTCTTCTTCGTCCTCTGTGGCATCACCCACCTGACGCCCGCCCAGACTCGATCCTCCGCTGAATTGGCCCGTGTAGCCGTCGCTCTCCACATAGGCTCGATAAAAGGCCTTGCCAGTATACTGCCGAGTGTCGTACGCCCCGCTCTTCTCCCCGCGCTGGCCTCGGCCGCCTGTGAAGTGCGTCGTAGTGGTTGTCGCGAACCGCCTGTCGATTATCGTTTGCATCATCTCTGCGCACTGCTCCTCCGTGATGTGTTGAAGTTCGTTGCTCATCAACCGCGGCATCTCGCCGCTGTCGGCCTTGTCCTTGATCACCTTGTAGACGTCGCGACTGTTGCAAGACCTGTTCTTATTGGTTACCATGCAGTCGTCCAGTAGCTTTTCCAGCTCTCGGTTAGAACCTCCGTGACTGTAGCCTTTCTGGAACCCGGCGGCGGCCGTGACCTCGTCGAGCTCGTCTTTATCCTTGCCGATCCACGGCCACACGTGGTGGAAGAACAACCAGCTGGGCGCGGACGACCTTTCGAACTTCTTCCTGATAGTCGTGTCTGCGGGCAGGTCGAGCGGATTCGCATCCGTGATCTGACTTGCTGCCTTCAGCTTGGTGAACATGGGGATGTTAAGGAGCCGCCTCGCGACTGACTCACAGCGCTCGCTCTCCACCACCAGATCTCTGTAACGCTTGTTCGACACCACCCAGAGCTGCGCGTGGTTGCACGTCTCGACCATCTTTTTCGAGTACATCTGCCTCTGCCTCGGCCCCGCGTCGCCGCCCGTGTTGCCCTTGAGGGCACCAACGCCGTGGATGTCAAACGGCGTCAGGGCCTCGCCGCACATCACCACCCGCGACTTTCCCGCCATGATCTTGTCGGGGGACGGATTATTGTTCGGAGCCTCGTTCAGCTTTTCGATGGTGTGCTCATACACGTAGCTGCCGTACATGCTCCTCACCGCGTGGATGATCGACGACTTGCCGCTGTCCGACTTCGACGCCATGAAGACGACGCGCTTCAACAGGGCCGGGTCGCCGCTCGCAATCACGGCGAATAGCGCCATCAGGGCGTCGAAACGCGCGTCGCGAGTGCCCTCGTCAAGGTTGCCGGCGGCGTCCGTGTTCTTGTTCATCAGCACGCGAACGAACCGATTGATCAAGTCTTCCACTTCCGTCAGATCGGAGATTGCCGAGAGTGCCATGTAAGCGGAGTAAGATACGTTCATGCACATCTCCGCGCTGAGATTGTCATGGTGAGTGGGCTTCCGGACCTTACGAAGCGCGACGTCGACGAGCATGCCGTCCTGCGTCAACATGAAATCGGGGTTCGCGTTCATGTTGCGTTCGAAGTCGGGAATGATGTACTCCTGCTCCACCACCTTCAGCGCGGCGGTGTATCGCACTGCGGTGTTGCCTCCGAGCGATTTCGCGACCTCGGAGTCATAGAGGCACAGGTTTTCGGTACCCTTACCGTATTTGAACGCCGACAGCTCTCTGTGCACCCACTTCTGCAGCAGATTCAGCACGTACGTGTGGCCGCCTTCCGTCCAGACACCGTTGTCACAATACCACCACTCACGGATTGTCGGGATGAAGCTGAGGTGTAACTTCCCGTCTCCTGGTATCAGTCGGGTGTCGCCTACCTCCGTCAGATGCCGCAAGACACTGGCCACGGCCTCCGCCGGCGCGCATCCGAAGAACGGCGACGCGAGAGCTGTGAACTCGATTTCGATCGGCAGCTTCGGAAGAGTGAACGCGACCGATTCGGCCCCGTTGTTCTCAATGCAAGACAAGCAGAATTTGTTCAGGCGCAGCGTCTTCGTCTTGATGTCAAACGACACGGTGAGACCGCAGCGATCGTCCGTGATGTAAGGGTGTACCTTGTTGTGCACGTCACAGCCAATTCCGTCGCAACGCTTGAATGAAAATCGCCCGAAGTTTGTGCAGCTGTGTAAGAAATCGAGGCCAAACGAAGAACGCAGGGGTAACAGCTCTTGCAGGAAGTCAACAACGCCCGGCGAGTCGCTCACGAATCGGTAAATGCTCAGAACGTGCTCCCGCCCTTTGGCCTGCAGTAGCAGTTTTTTCGAGTGATCCTCCTCCTTGCTGTTTGGCGGAGACTCCACCAGCGTGACTTCCTTCATTTTCTTGACCTCGTCGTCGTTTTCGGTGATGATTTCATCCCGCGCCATAATCGGCAAATCCCGTTTGGGCGAAATCATGAGCAGAATCTGCTTCGCGTCGGGCAGACCAAACGGAAGCACGCGGTTATCGCCACCGAAGAAGTTCGCCGCGTCCTCGCTTGCGCCTGACTGCAGCAACTTCTGGCGATTCTTCCACTGGTAGAAGTCCCCCGGCTGTGCCGCCTCGCCCCCGTTGAACCTCTGCAGCACGTCGCTGCTGGCCACGAGCGAGAGAAAAGCAGGCCTCAGGTCGACGACCAGGACCCCGCTGGCCCGCTTCCTCGTACTCGAGCTGTTCACGAACGGCGGCGCGCAGTCCAGCACGCCGAAGCTGACGTTGCTGCACCGCGCCCCGGCCAGTACCGCCGCTGCGTGGAGTGCGGAGTCGGGCCTGCCGTCGCTGGCGTAGTTCGTGATGCAGAAGAGGTCGAAGCTGTTGTGCGGGCAGAAGAACGCCGCCTTCGTCAGTCCGCGCGCGCCGGTGGCCACCATCAGCTCCGTCAGGCCCAGCGAGGTCAGGTGGCTGTACAGCTCTTGCGCGGTCTCCTGAAGGATCGACGTCCCGTCGAAGGCCGTGCGGCTCTTCAGGGCAAACCGCAGCACGCCGCGTAGCCTCGGGTTCACTGCGCCGTCGGCGCGCGGACTGACGCAATCGACGGACGTGGCGAACGCGGGGATCGCCGTGAACAGGTCCGTGTCGTCCTCGGTGATCCAGGTCATTCCGGTGCGCGTGCAGTTGCACAGGCGCTCGTCCTTCGAGAACGGCGCGCGCGTCACGATCTCCATGACGTGCTCCTCTCCGCCGCCGCCCAGGGCGTACGCCTTAGACGCCCTCAGGTGTTCAATCAGCACCTTCTCCGTGGTCTTCGTCTCCGCGTCGGTGTCCATGTCCAGGGCCTGGGCGTCGTCGTCTGTGTCCATCGTGTCCAGGTCAATGTCCCAGGGCACTTCCTGTCGCGACATCCGTCCGACTAGTGTTAGAAAGGCGCCAAAATTCGAACCCCCCCCGGGTGCTGCCGACCTGTGCTGCCTGCCTGTTCTGTCCTGTACTCGTCTGCCGTGTCCGTGCGCCGCGTCCGTGCTGTCTGCCCTGCCCCGTGCTGTGTGCTGCACCTCTACCTGTGTGCTGTGCCTGTGCCGCTGCCCTGTCTACGCACTGCCTGTGTTAGAAAGGCGCCAAATTCGAAACCCCCCCCGCGCGCGCCAGTCAAACTAAAGAACGAAAAAACGCGCGGGATGGTTCAAACCAAACGGAACGCTTGCATGCGGACGCCGATGACGCTTGGGCTCATGCAGGAGCAGTTCCTCGCCATGTACGGCTACGTCACGCTAGGGGAGTGGAGATCCATCACATTCCTGACGACGAAGCGGTGGACGTACGTCGGCGACTTGAAAATGGCGGCGAACGTGCACCTCTACGCGCGCAGGCACGCTCTCCTTCGGAGCAACCCCTACGCGCTGTGGCCGCAGCCGGGGGACGCTCCATCGCAGCTCGCGCCGCTCGAGTACCACCGCGTGGGTGGGGGGGGCAGCAGTTCCTGGCGGTACGTTTCGACGCGGCGGCGCTCCATGTAGTTTGGGTAAATTTAGAATAGTTTCTTAGCTACGTTGGTCTGTCCCTGCCTCTGCGCACGTGCCGCACGACGGGTGGGCGCGGCGCGACTGTACCGCACGCAGCACACGGGTCCGAAGACGACGGCGTCGCAGATGGCCGAAGCCGCGGCGTTCACGTCACGGCTCTGCGCTTTGTTTGCCGAGTACACGACTACGTTGTGGCAGACTCCAGCAGCGACGGTTGTCGGCAGGCAGGTGATAACGTAGCCGCGTCCGGTCACGCGCTCTAGCAGTTCAGGAGTCGCCCTGTGCTCAGGGATCCACATCATGTTCGCGTCTGCCGAACGTGTTTGATTTTTTGATTTTGGCGCCATCGATCGAAGAAGGGGATCGTCAATCGACATGTCTACGGTCGAGGTCAAACTTTCCAGCCGTGGACTTCGACGTGCGACG
>Ga0308014_1000421_pt1 | contig 12282 bp, 7 predicted proteins | sample Neamet229_FD_203154 | JGI IMG/M metagenome (GOLD analysis project Ga0308014, IMG submission 203154) | Marine microbial communities from water near the shore, Antarctic Ocean - #229 | ecosystem: Environmental > Aquatic > Marine > Unclassified | place: Southern Ocean | collected 2014-07-28 | reverse complement strand
ACCATCAGTAGTTTCCATTGCAATTGCTCTTACTGTATCCTCACCAATATGTTGTTGGCATTCTAATACTAATTTTGTTCCATCCGCTCTAGTAATTTCTAATGAATCATAAATATTTGGTAATCCTGCTTCATTATTTTCGAATGTAACATCAATTACAGGCCCAATAATTTGTGATACTTTTCCAGTGTTTGTTGACATTTTTATATCTTTTAAAGTCGTTAAAATACTTAATTTAAATCGGCTGCAAATTTACTATTTTTAAATTGTATTGTGCTAATAATAACCGGATTAAATTAATTGTTAATTTTGAACACTTTTTCAACAATCATAAAAATAAAATAATTAAGTGAAAGTATACCATTCAATTGATCAGTTTACTACTGAAACGAAAACAACATTAACCATTGGGACCTTTGATGGGGTGCATAAAGGACATAAATATGTGCTGAAAAGATTGAACGAAATGGCCGAAAAAGGAGGGAACGAAAGTGTTTTGCTTACTTTTTACCCTCACCCAAGGCATGTGCTGTATTCGGATAATCAAGATTTAAAATTGCTTAATACTATTGAGGAGAAAATTGAGGAATTGCAAAAATCAGGGTTACAGCATTTTGTTATTCACGAATTTACAAAAGAATTTTCAAGAACAAAATCAGTAAATTTTATTAGAGACTTATTGGTTAATAAATTAAAAATGGGTCAGATGGTAGTTGGTTACGATCATCATTTTGGAAGAAATAGAGAGGGGTCTTATCAGGAGTTGAAAGAACTTTCCGAATTGTATAATTTTGAGTTGGAACAAATTCCACCACAAGATGAGGGGGATGTTACTGTGAGTTCAACCAAGATAAGAAAACTATTGTATGCCGGTGATCTGGAAAAGGCAAATACTTTTTTGGGCTATGCCTACCCTATAAACGGAAAGGTGGTGAAGGGGAATGAAATAGGCCGAACAATTGCCTATCCTACGGCAAATATTTTAGTGGAAAATAAATGGAAATTGATTCCTGCTGATGGTGTGTATGCTGTGAAAGTAAGCTTAGGAGAAAAACAATATTTCGGTATGTTGAATATTGGAGAAAGGCCAACAATAGCCGATAAAAAACATTCAATTGAAGTACATATTTTGGATTTTTCAGCAGATATTTATGGTGCTGATATCAAGGTAGAACTTGTGAAACGAATTAGAGATGAAAAGCAGTTTGATAATCTTGAGCTTTTGAAAATTCAATTGAAAGTTGATGAAAGTACTTGCAGGGATTTCTTTAAGATTTCAAATTAGATATAAAAAAAAAGAGGGTGGAAACAAGTAAGAAACCACCCTCTTAATTAACCCAGTATTCAGTCTTTTGGGAAAGACTTGTACTGAACGAAAAGTCTACAATAAGAACACTATTGCTAGTGAAAAGCAAATAAGAACAATCAAAAAAACTAAATACGACACTTCTGTCTTAGCCATTAAGAATCGTGCTTTTTTGCTGTTGAGGGTAGAAATAATGAAGCTACCCCTAATACTAATATCATTTTGAATATCATACTACAAATATAGGGTGTGTTTTCGGACTATCCTATGCGTAATCATCCCTAAGGGAAACACGTAGGTATATTTTGTATAAATTACTAGTAATCAGGTTTTTGTAAGTTAAAAAGTGAAAAAATTACTATTTTTAACGATTCAACAATTTATTTTTTATGGCGATTTTGATGAGCCCTACTGTGTTTTTTACACCCAATTTCAAAATCATATTTTTCTTATGTGTTTCTACAGTACGCTTGCTAATGTCCAAGGTTATTGCGATTTCGCTATTTTCAGCTTCTTCAGTAATTAGTTTTAGTATTTGTTTTTCTCTGCTAGTTAGGATTGTTTCTTTTAGGTTCTTGTCAGTAGTTTTAAGGCTCTTTTGAGAAAATTTACTTTGCGGACTACTAATCATTTTCTCTCCTTTCATACAGCTTTCTATAGCATTCAATATTTCAACTTTCCCTGAGTTTTTGCTCATATATCCGTCAGCACCTCCTTTCATTGCTTTGTTAATAATGTACTTTTCTTCATACATACTCAGCATTAGTATTTTTGTTTCAGGGTATAGTTTTTTTATTTTTTTAGTTAATGTAATTCCATCCATTACAGGCATATTAATATCTGAAATTATTAAATCAGCTTTTTTAGTTTTCAGAATGTCTAATACTTCTTGTCCGTTTTTGCAATTTGCAATTACATTGATAGTCTTACTACTAATGAGTGACGTTATTCCTTCTAAGAAGATAGAATGATCGTCAGCAATTATGATATCGATTGTTTTATTTGTTGTCATAATTTATCCTTTTTTATAATTCATATTGATAAGTATCTCGGTTCCTGCTCCTATTTTAGTGTTTACTATCATCTCTCCATTGTAAAGTAGGGTTCTTTGTTTTACATTGTTTAGTCCTAATCCCATTCTCTTGTTGTTCGGATTAAACCCTATTCCGTCATCTTGTACTCGCAATAAAAGGTGGTCTGGGCTATTGCTGATTTCAATATTTATTTCAGTTGCTTTAGCGTATTTTACACTATTTGTAATTAGTTCCTGAATAATACGATAAATATTATGGCTTAAATCTTTTTCCATAGTATTTATGATTTCAGGGTTAGTGTGTGTGAAATTTACTTGCATTTTTGTACTTGAAAAAATGGTATTCAAATACTTGTTTATAGCATCAGTCAATGCTAATTCTTCAAGTATTGGAGGGAGTAAATTAGTACTGATGCTATCAATAAAATGTATGGCATCAGTAATGTTTTTTTGTTCCTTATTTACAATTGTTTCTGCTTTTGGATTATTCAGTTTGTAAGTGTCTAATTCTGTTCGTACTTTATTTAGTTTTATAGTTACTTCCTTGTGCAGTAAGTTGGCAATTTCGGTGGTTAGTATTTCTTGAGCGGTATTTATTTTTTGTGCAGCATTTTCTTTTACAATGAGTATTTTTTCATTTTCTTGAATTTCTAATAAAGAAGTTTTTTGTTTTGCTAAACTTTCTTGTAACTGATAATTCTTTATTGACTGAAAAACAATGTAAACTGCAATGAATGTGATCAGTAGTAGTATAGCAATCAGGATTGATCGTTTGAAAATTATTTTTTCTATGTCGGTAATATCTGTTTCTAGTAGTAGTTTTTGGTATGTTTCTTCAGAGTTTTTTATTTCCTGTTCTTCATTTGCAATTAGGGTTTGGGTCCCAATACTATTGATGCTGTCAGCATAAAGGTGTTGCCTTTTTTTTTGTTCCAAAGCTAGTTTGTAATTTCCTAATTCATAATAACAAGAGTATAAATTATCATAAAACAAGGGCAAGTGTTTAATGATTTTAATTTCATTCGAAATTGAAACGCAAGTATGAAAGTAAGGAATTGATTGGGTGTACTTTTCGGTATTGTAGAACAAATTACCAATGTTGTTGTAGGATTGCAATAAGTCCTGTTTTAATCCGTATTTTTTTCGTAATGTCAATGATTTCAGATAGTAGATTTCAGCTTTTTCAAATTCTTCTTCCATCATAAAAAGACTAGCCATATTGTTGTAATTAAAGCTTAGCGAACGGAAATTTTTATATGGTTTGTTAATCGCAATTGCTAGGTTTAGGTACTGCATTGATGAATCGGTAATTGTAAGCCTTCTGTAGTAAACGGCAATATTATCATAAGTTCGGGCAATGTTGAGTGTGTCCCTTTCATTTTGAAAAATTGCAAGTGATTTATATTGATAATTTAGTGCATTTCTATATTCCTTTTCATAGCCGTATAACGCGCCAATTAGTTTGTAATTTTGTGCAATGTATAGTTGGTAGTCAATTGATTTTGCAATAGCTAATGATTGATTGTAGTGCTGTAAGGCATTGGATAAATTCCCTAAATTAAAATAGATAAGTCCCATTCTGCATAGCGAGATTGTTTCTCCTTTCTTGTGATGAATACTACTTGCTAATTGATAAGATTTTTTTGCATACGCCAAAGCAGAATCATTATTTTCTTGTGCGTAAATTCCACTTATTTTTAGGTAGGCTTTTAGTAATATTGTGTCTATTTTTTCAGTTTTTATTACTTGCTTAATAGAATCAATTTCGTTTTGAATTACCCCAAAACTATTGCAGTAAAAAGCGCTAAACAGTATTATTAATAATCCTTTTTTCATTGCTTATTTGTTGGGATAAATATATAGACAGTACAGCCATTATCGTTCTGACTATCAATTTCAATTTCACCATCAATAATTCTTAATCGTTCTTTAATTAGTGCTAGTCCTTTATTTGTTTTTAAGGTAGTGTTGCTTACTGTAAATCCTACACCATTGTCTTCAATAATTAGATTAATGTCATTTGTATGAGCTAGTAATTGAAAGTTGATTTTACTGGCTTTTGCATGGTTTTTTATGTTAGCACATAGTTCCTGAATAATGCGATACAAAGTAAGTTGTATCTCCAAATTTAAATTGTTAATTTTAGCTTTTGGCAACATTGTTAGGCTAAGTTCTAAGTCGGTATTGCTAAAAATATGATTTAGGTAATCCTGTAGGATAATGCAAAAAGTTTGACTTTGAAGCAGTGGGGGGTGCAAGTCATGAGAAACAAAGCGAACACCTGAGGAAGCTTTTCCGATATCATCAATAATTTTGGTGATGATATTGTCGGGTTTTATATGCATTAAGTTCATTTTAATTGCGGCTAATGTTCCTCCTAATCCGTCATGCAATTCTTTGGCAATTTGTTCTTTTGTTATTTCATGTTTCTGAGTAATTTCATTAATTGCATTGAACTGTTCATTTCGGATATTGGTGGCTGTCAATTGCTCTTTTAATGCATTTTCTTTCTCAACAATTTCCTCTATTATGTTTTGCTTTTTTAAGGTGTTTATAATGAGAAAAACTAAACTAATTATTCCAATGATTAAAATGATAGTTAGGTTTTTTTTGTTCTTACTGCTAATAAATCGATTTTCTTTTTCTTGCTGAAGGGAAAGAGTTGTGTTCTGTAATTTCAACAACTCTAAGTCAGATTGTTTTTTAAGGAAGATTACTAGGTCTTTTTTATATTGCAGACTATCATTTATCTCTATGTATTTTAAATAGGTTGCTATTGCCTGCTTATGTTTCCCTGATAATTCTTCAGCAAGTGACAGATTTTTGTAGAATAACGGCAATTCTCTAGGAAGTTTTATTTCTTCAGCAATTGCGATTCCTTTTTTGAAATAAGTAATGGCAAGGGTGTATTTTTCTTGTTGTAAATACAGTTCTCCAAATTGATTATAACTATTAATAAGGTTATGTTTATTTGCGTAAATAGCTTGTATTTCAAGTGTTTTTTGATAGTATTGTTCAGCTTTTTTTATTTTTTTTTCAAACAAATAGATACCTGCTAAATTTCGGTAACTTCTTCCCAAGGCACGCTTATCCTTTTGAAGTAATTCTATTTTAATTGCTTGGTTTGTGTAATAATATGCTGAATCAATTTCCCCTTGCTTTTTGTGGAATATAGAAAACTGATTATAGCATTGGGCAATGTTTGCTGAATCGTCTTGTGCAATATGGATGTTTATTGCTTTCCTTTCTAACTGATTTGCTTCAATAAATTTATTTTTTGAAAACTGAATGGATGCGATTTTCCGATAACTTCTGGCAGTCCAATAAAGGAAATTTAGCTCCTTTCCTTTTTCAATACATGCTGAAAAATAGATTATGCTTTTGTTCCAATGCTTATTGTAGAGGTAATTATTTCCAACTCTGAAAAGAGCTTCAGTTTCTCCTCTTGGGTAGTCAATGTCTTTTGCTATTTCAAGGGCTTTTTTTGCTAAAGTAGCGGATGTGTCATGTGAAATATTGTAATACTGTGTGGATAAAGAAAGTAGTGCAATTACTTTATTTGTATCGTCAGCAAGGGAATAAGTTGCTAAAAAATTTGGCTTTTCAGCTTTTGTGTTTTGAGCAACACTTACTGCTGAAATAAACATAAAAAGTATTAAAATCCGAAATATCATAGGCGAAAAAGAATAAGTGTATTTTAAAATAGATGAATTAAAATAAGTTGTAGGTTAGCGCAATCCTGGCTAAGCCGATATTATTTTTCACTCCTAATTTTAGCAGTATATTTCTTCTGTGTGTTTCTACCGTTCGTCTACTAATTTCTAGGCTGTCGCTTATTTGCTTATTGCTTCCTTCTTTCAGCATGAGTTGTAAAACATCTCTCTCCCTTAAAGTTAGTTTGTATTTCATTACAAAAGCATCATCAGAATATTTCTTTTTTATAGGTTTGAGTAATTTTTTATTTACGTATTCTTTATTCGCAAAACACTTTTTTATTGCGGTACTTATTTCTTTCGTTTCAGTGTTTTTGTTGAGGTATGCATTCGCCCCACATTCAAACGCTTCTTTAATAATATTTGGGTCTTCATACATACTTAGCATGATGATTTTAGTGTAAATTTTTTCTTTTCTGATTCTTTTGCACAATTCTAGTCCGTCCATTATAGGCATATTAATGTCCGAAAAAACTAAATCAACCTCATGGTTTTTAAGGTAGTAAAGTGCATCTTTCCCATTTTCAAAAGTTGCCAAAACTCTAAGGTCAATGCTTTTCAGAATAGTGCTTAATCCGCTTGTAAAAAGTTTGTGATCATCTACAATGATTACGCTTTTTTCATCTATTAGTTTTGGGCTTGTACTCATGCTTTTTTGTAGGGTATGTCAATGATGATTGTTGTTCCGTTTCCTTTCATAGAATCAATTTCTATTTTGCCATCATAAAGTGTAATTCTTTTTTGAATATTATTGAATCCTATTCCTTGTTTTATGGTTTTTGGGTCAAAGCCTTTTCCATTGTCTTCAGCCATAATGGTAAGGTATTTTTTATGTCCTGTTAAGTGGAAATTAACATTGGTGGCAAGGGAATGTTTTTGAATGTTAGTTGCTAATTCCTGAATAATTCTATACACGCATAATTTTTGATCGTAAATTAATTTTTCAAGTTCATTTTCAGGGTAACATTGAAAACAAATTTCAGGTTTTAAATCAGGGAAAGCACGCGTAAGGTAATTGTTAATAGTGCTGCAAAGGCTATTTTTCTGAAAGGAAATAGGACTCAAATTATGAGAGATATTTCTTATTTCTTGATACGTTTTTTCAAGGTGCTCTATTTCTTCAAGTAGGGCACTGCTTTTATTTTCGGCTTGTAAGTTGGATAGACTTAGTTTTACTCCAGCTAAGGAGCTTCCAACTCCATCATGTAAATCCCGAGCTATTTCTTCTCTCACTCTTTCTTGTTCGTTAATAATAGCCTTTGCTGCTGTTGTTTTTTCTTTTTCTAGTTGTATTTCAAGGGCTCTTTGTTTTGATTTTTTTAGAATTAAGAAAGTTAATATTAATACGAAAGTAAGAAGTATAATTAATGCATTTTGTTTCTCTTTTTGTTCTTTGTCAATAGCTTGTTGTATTAATAGTTTTTCATTTTTTTCTTTTTGGGCCAAAATTATTTGTTCTTTCTGCTTAATTCCTGTTAAACTATCATTAATAGGAATTGCTTTTTTTAGTGCATTTAATGCTGCTTTATGATTCTTGTTTAATTCGTATGATTTAGCAATATTTTCATAGGCTATTGCAAGGTTGTGTTTCTTTCCGTATTCTAAACAGGTATTAATACAATGTTGAAAATAAACGATAGCAGAATCTGGAATTTTTTCCATTAAAAAAACATAGCCTAGATTATTATAAGCTTCTATTGATTGATTAGGTAGTTTTAAATTTGTTCTGATTTTTAAAGCCGTTCTAAAATAAAAGAAGGCGGAATCTAAATTATTATCTCCATAATGATGAATGCCTAGAGAATTGTAGTTGTAAGCTAAAGCTTTTTTGATATTAAGGCTTTTGTTAATTTTCACGGATTGCATTGTAAAGTAAAATGCAGAATCTTTTTCGCCTAATTTGTTTTTAAAAATACCCAGAAAATTAGTCATTAAAGCCATTTCAATAGAATCATTTTCGGCTTTAGCTAATGTATAATTTTCTCTTACTGTTCTAAGTCCTTCTGTATATTGTTTGGCATGATTTTGTATTTTCCCAATAAGGTTTAGTGCATTCTTTTTTCCTTCATAATTATTTAAATCTTCAGCAATAACTAGTGATTTTTCTCCTGCCTCTATGGAAAGAGTACGCCTAGCTTGGTCATATAAAATTCTTCCTTTTTGAAATTGCCCATCCATTTCTCCTTTTTGGTAGTGAGCAGTTTTTGATTTTTGTATTGCTTGTTCCGCAAAATAATAAGCAGAATCTAAATCAATATGGATATAATCGCTTGCTTTTGAATTTAAACTGTCAATTTCGGCTTTATAGTTTTGACTATAAATACAAAAAGGAAGTAATAGGAAAATATTAAGTAAAGTGCGTGTCATAATATTTTCCAAATGTAATGATTATTTTATCAATTCCAACTTGGCGAATTTTAACAATAAATGCTTTAACCCAATTCCACTGAAAAATACGCCTGCTTTTTTGTCGGCACCTTCTCCTGAAATGGTTAGCACTTTCCCTTCTCCAAATCTGGCATGTTTCACTTTCATTCCTGTTTGTATTTTGCTAAGGTCACTTGCGTTTATGCTTATGTTTTTGGCTCTGTTTACATTGGTTAAATTACTAGGCGGTATAAACTTTTTGGTAGGAGAGGAGTATTCTTTTTTCTTAAACTTTGTTTTTGCATAAATTTTATGCGGACTGTCAGTTTTCTTTTTTGGAGCTAATTCGTGTTTTTCTATAAAACTATCATCTAGCTCATTTAAAAAACGACTTGGCTTACAGTCAATAAATTGTCCCCATCTGAATCGGCTAGTTGCAAAGGATAAGAATAATCGTTTTTCAGCTCGGGTAATTGCAACATAAAAAAGGCGTCTTTCTTCCTCCAAATTTTCCTGACTTTCACCACCCATCATAGATGGAAATAATTGTTCTTCCAAACCAACTACAAATACGTAAGGGAACTCTAGTCCTTTTGCGGCATGAACCGTCATTAAGGTTACTTTATTATAATCGTCTTCCGTTTCCTTATCTTGGTCGGTAAGTAGGGCAACATCCACCATAAAATCAGGTAATTTATTCACTCCTTTTTCGGCTGTTTCGCTAAAGTCTTTTATTCCGTTTAGTAGTTCCTGAATATTCTCAAATCTACTTAGTCCTTCAGGGGATTTGTCAGTGTATAAATCGTTAAACAATCCTGTTGCTTTTGCAATTTCTTCAGCAACTGTATAAGCATCTTTTTGTCTAGAATTAATGATGAAATTATTAATCATAAGCGCAAACTCTTTTAGCTTACTTTGTGTTCCTTTGTTTATGTTTATTTCAGCTTCTCCTAAATGGTTTATTACCTCCCAAATGCTTTTGTTGTGTTCGTTTGCAAACGCACTAAGTCTTTGAATTGTTGTTGCTCCTATTCCTCTTGTTGGGTAGTTGATTATTCGCTTAAAAGCTTCCTCATCATTTGGGTTTATCGCCAAACGATAATAGGCTAATAAATCCTTTATTTCTTTTCTTTGGTAAAATGAAAGTCCTCCATAAATTTTGTAGGGAATATTCCTTTTTCTTAGCGATTCTTCAAGTGAACGGGATTGAGCATTTGTTCTGTACAAAATTGCAAAATCTTTGTGGTGGGCTTGTTGTCGCATCTGAATGTCAGAAATGGTGTTGGCAACTAACCTTCCTTCATCATTATCCGAACCTGTTTTGCAGACAATTATTTTATCTCCTTCAGTATTTTCGGTCCAAACATTTTTGTCAATCTGTTTTTCATTGTGTTTTATAATGCTGTTTGCAGCTTTTACAATGTTGGAGGTAGAACGATAATTTTGTTCTAATTTAAAAGTTTTATAATCAGGATAATCGACTTTAAAATTTAAAATATTTTTAATATTAGCACCCCTAAAAGCATAAATACTTTGCGCGTCATCACCAACAATGCAAATGTTTTCATTGAGTGCCGCTAGTTTTTTAATAATAAGGTACTGCACATGATTTGTATCTTGATACTCATCAATTAATATGTACTTAAATTTCTTCTGATATTTTAGTAATACATCAGGATGGTTTTCTAATAATTGATAGGTTTTTAATAGTAAATCATCAAAATCCATTGCGGATGCTTTTTCACATCTTTGTACATACATTTGATAAATTCTACCAAATTCTGTTCGTTTCGCAATTTTATCGGTTTGTAATAGTTCGGCTTTATTGTTGTAGCCAGTAGGAGTAATGAAATTATTTTTTAGGGAAGAAATTCTATTTCTGATTACACCAACTTTGTAAATATCTTTGTCTAGATTTAGCTCTTTGATGATGCTTCTTACTAAACTTTTGGAATCGTCAGTATCGTAAATTGTAAAATTGGAAGGATAGTTTAATTTTTCGGCTTCAAAGCGTAATATTTTTGAAAATACAGAGTGAAAAGTACCCATCCAGATGCTACGCGCCTCACTTATTCCTACAATATTTTCTATTCTTGTTCGCATCTCTTTGGATGCTTTGTTGGTAAAAGTTAAAGAAAGAATATTTTGTGGACTAACTCCTGATTTTAGTAAATGGACTATTCTGTAGGTAAGTACTCTAGTTTTTCCTGATCCTGCTCCGGCAATTACCATTAACGGTCCCTTTAGGTGTTCAACTGCTAATCTTTGTTCTGTATTTAATTTTTGTAAATAGTCTTCCATTGTAGTTTTTTTGGACTTCAAAAGTACAGTTTAATCTACTGTATATATAGTAGAGCTTAAAATATTTTTGTATCTTTGCGAATTAGAGGGATTTCTTCTGAAAAAACAAATTTTTTAAAACTAAATTATTGTATGAAAAAACAATTACTTTTTATAGCTACTTTAATAGTTTCACTTTTTATTTCACAAATTGGATATTCAACCAATTATACTGTTAATACAGTTGGAGCTTCAGCCTTCTCTCCATCTAATTTGCCTGTCTTTATAGGTGATTCAGTAACTTTTGTTAACACTGGTGGTTTTCATAATGTTAATGGTTCAATACTGACTTTTCCTTTAAACCCTCAAGGGTTTGAAAATCCTGAAGGAGTAGATGCTGGTTGGACTTATGTTCATATTTTTACTATTCCAGGCACATACAATTATCAGTGTGATCCGCATATTCCAGCAATGGTTGGTGTAATTAATGTTACTGCTCCAATTACACCATTAATTGCAAGTGTACAAACGAATAATCCGCTTTGTTTTGGAGATACAACTGGAAGTGTATCCGTAAATATTAATCAGACAAATCCTTTAACAAATGTTGAGGTTAAATTATTTTGGCAAAATCCAACTTTAGGATTTTGGGTAAACCTAGGGGCGGCAAATGGGACGGGTAATTCCTTTTTTTTCTCGAATTTGTGGGCCGGAGATTATAGAGTAGATTTAAATGATTCTCTTAATGGGAATTTTATTGAAAATAGTTTTTTTACAATAGTTGATGCTGATGAGTTAGTTATAAGTACTTTTCTGCTTATGGTTTCTAATCCTATAACTCCAGTTAGTAATGACGGGTCAATTGGTATAACTGTTTCAGGAGGAACGCCTTTTATGCCAGGATCTTCTTATTCGTTTAGTTGGACAGGTCCAAATGGTTTTGTTGCAACTACTGAAGATATTGCTAATCTTGGTGTTGGAAGTTATACTGTAACTGTAACTGATGAAAATGGTTGTACTGATTCTAAAACCTATAATCTTACTGCCTATGTTCCTTGTATGTTTAGACATGATTCAACTCAATCTGTAAGTTGTTATTTAGAGCAAGATGGTAAGATATATATTGATTCATTAGCAGGTACTGGTGATTATACTATTAGTATTGATACTCTAGACCCTGCAATCTATCCTCCCTCTCCATTAAGTGCTGCTTCTGAAGTGGTTTTGCCTAATGGGACTCCTTCTTATCTTTTTGATGGTTCATCTGCTGCATATAGTATTGGTAAAAATGATTATTGGATTCTTTTTGCAGATGCATCAACTTGTAGTTTTTATAATCTTATCCCTATTTCGGTTGATAGAGATGGATCTCCTTTTATAATTGATACTGCAATTATTTTAGTAACAGATACTCTTAATCCTAATGGCGGTTTTACAGTCAATGTAAGTCAAGGAGGGTATTCTAATGGGGCCATTCCTCCTTACAATTATGTTTGGTATGATTCTTTAGGGAATATTATTTCAGGAGCTAATACCAATATGCTTTCTCAAATTGATACTGGCGCTTATTCTGTTGTTATTAC
>Ga0308014_1000419_pt1 | contig 12296 bp, 25 predicted proteins | sample Neamet229_FD_203154 | JGI IMG/M metagenome (GOLD analysis project Ga0308014, IMG submission 203154) | Marine microbial communities from water near the shore, Antarctic Ocean - #229 | ecosystem: Environmental > Aquatic > Marine > Unclassified | place: Southern Ocean | collected 2014-07-28 | reverse complement strand
TCCGGTCTTTCCCATTTTCCGCTTTCGTCGTGTGCTAATAATTTTAATTTCTCACCATCGTAAGAGTTGTCACCAGTGTTTTTCCAGTCAATTGTTGTGTCGAGACCATCAAGTTCTCTTAGTTGCTCATTACTTTCAAGCTTTCTTCTAGTAAGTTTCGAAGCTGGAACTCTATAGGCCAGTTCTGTTTTAGGACGATCCATACCGTCTTGTATCGGCTTGAAGAAAAACGGATAGTTAACGGATATTGGTACGACTTTATCTGTGAACATTTTTTTAGCATCTGCTCCAGATTTAGATAATATACCGAATCTGGCGTCACTGGATATTGTCGCTTGATTAACAAGCTCTGCTGAGGACATAAATGAAAATCCAGACCTTCTGTTTTTAAGGTAGCACATCCCGTAACATCTGTTATCTGCTTTACATGCTTCCCAAAATATAAAGAATAATCTATTTGCCTCTCTATAATCCGGTGCTCCAACGTCAATTTTTGACCACTGCAAGTACATGTAATGAGTGCCAGTAATGTAATTAGGATAACCGTTATTATAAAACCAATAACCTTGTTCTCGTCTTGTAAATTCTTTATCAATATAATCATACCACTTTTCTTTAAATTCAGTGTCACAATCTTCCCAGTCAAACCTGGATTTAATTCTACTTAATTCTTTTGGATAGTTTGCTTTTTCCCATTTCTGCTCAACTTTACTTTCGCTTCGTTTATGCGGTTCATTTGCTGTTGGTAAAGCAATCCTGAGATTTTGTATTTCAATGATTTGTCCAATTTGTCCAGTTTTACTTATTACTATAAAATCATAATCAGAGTTATAACCATACTCCCATTTTTTGAAACGATTTTGTTTCTTTAATATTTTAGGGTTAATAACATCTTTAACCTCTTTCCAAAGCGATTGATCATAACTCATTTACTTCTCCCTTCAGCAAAACCTTTGAAAGTTTTTTGTTCTTTAGCCTCTTTAGGTTTTTCATTTAAAATATCTTCTTCTAATTGTATTCTAGTTAATATTTCAAAAGCATCAAATATAGCTAGTTTTTTAGTTGCAGCAGCATTCTTAAGTCTATCAGCTGAGATATCATCCCCTGAGTCAACGATCTTTTCTTGTGCTACCTTAATGAGTTCTTCAACTGCTTTCTGCCCAGCTTGGATTATTTTCTTTTTCGTTTCCTTTGTATTCATGGGTTAAAGCTATATCATTTGATTTCATACAATAAAGTCGTTCACCATCTATTGTAAACTCAAATTCAGAGTTTGGGGTAAACGTAATAAGTGTTCCAGGTGTTATTCCTAGTGCTTCTAAGGTGTTATTAGTATATTTCATTATACCAACGTTTGGTTGTTCTTTTCTGTTCTCTAAAAAGCTTTGATTTAATAATGGTTTTATAAAACAATAATTTAAATGTGGCTTTAAGTTATACATGTATATTTGCTCAGCCGAAACAAAGTAAAGATCGTTTTTGAAATAAGTTGAACTATCTCGTTCTCTACCTTTTTGATCATACCATCTTCTAAATATATTATGATGAATATGAACTTCATCACCAGCTTTTATTTTTGTTTTATAAGCAGCTGGAGTCGAAACTACAACTGCTTTTTTACTTACAAAAACATGATTTTCTATATTTGAATTAATAATTAATTCTTTATCGTCAACCGATTTAATATTTTCATATCTTTTATCTAAAGGTTTAACAATAAAATGATATATACTATTCATCAATACTTAAGATCATATTCTACTGATACAGCCATATTTGAATTAAATTTTTTCCAAGGTAGTAATTCATCATTTTTAGTTATAAAAATATTATAAGAATTATCTTTATTTTCAAATATTATATCACTAATAATATGTCCACCATAAACCTCTTGTCCAGTAGAGTAATGCATGGCTTCGTTTTTATAATCAGAACCTATGCTAATCTTTCTTATCTTCGACATCTTTTTCTATATCAGTGTATGAACCATCCTCTAGGTTTATATTAATTGAACCATATTCACCTTCTAAAACTTGTTTAAATTCTGAAATTTCTTTATTTAGTTTATTTAATTCAATTATTAACACATACTTTTGGTGCTCATATGCTCCTATATCATGAGAAAGCGCACTTGCATTGTTGTGATGTTCTTTTATTAGTTTTAAATCTTCTTCTTTTATTTTATTCATTTGATTTTATTTAATTGTTTATTTATCTGTTACTTATATATTCACTTGTTTATTTGTTTATTAACATTAAAGTACTTTATGGTTCAATAGGAGTTATACCAAGTTCTTGTAATCTAGTTAACCAATCAGCTCTATTATTGAACTCTTCAACTACAGGTTGTCCAGTGTCAATATCAGTTCCTTCAGGTGCAAATCCATAATGAACAATTGTTGAGTCTTCATTTCTAGCTATAAACCACGTGTCTTCTGTTGTTACTTGTTTCATTGGTTTTTAATTAATTATAGTATCACTTGATATAGTCCAGCCAGCGCCTCCGCTTGCGACTGCGGTTGTTAAAAAAGTTCTTGCAAGTGCAGCAGAAGCAAACTCACTCCCACCTAGCCTAGCATTATTATATGTTCTTCCATTTTGATTTGCTGCATTTACATTGTAAGGAAAACCGTTTATTTTAACTTGATTAGCAAAACCCACAAATGTATCTGTATAAATTGAAGTACTCATTCCGTTTTGAAAACACATGTATTGCATACTTAGTAGGCCATTACCCAAACTCAAGGTGCCCATGTTTTGATTAAATAAACTTCCTCTTAAGAAATTAACAAGAGTTGTTGCTTTTAAAATATTCCAAGAAGAAATGTTTTGATTAAAAGCCGAATTTTGATTCATAAAACTTACAAAACCAGCTCCTGTAACGTTTGAAACATCCCATCCTGTTATATTTCCAACCGGACCATCAACACCTTTTATCATGGCGTTCATAGAAATTGCACTACTCATGTCCCAATTTGACAAATCTATAGAGCCAGATGGAACCGCTCCATCAAACATATTATCAAAAACTGCCACATTGCTAACATCCCAACCTGTGAAATTAGTGCTACCAGGAAAAGGAGTTCCCTGAAAAGCGTAATGTATTGCAGTAGCTATAGATAAATCTGGATAATCAGTTGCTGTAATAGTTAAGTTTGGTATACCTCTCCAGGAATTTGTAAGAGTAGTCCAGGTTGATTTACCCCAGTTTTGTAATTCTCTAATTTTAGCTCTATTAGCAGCTGAAGAGCTATTAAAACCAATAAAAGCTGCACCTTTATATGTGCCACCAACTGTTTCTCCAATTCTTATCGTATAAATTCCAGCTGTAGCATATGCTGGAGAAGTATTGTTAGCGCCTGTTACATCTTGAAAACCTGCCCCTTGACCCCAGTCAATTCTAAATACATTTCCTGGATTATTCCCTGGAAATACAAAAGTTTCACCAGCTCCCATTTGAACAGTAAATTGAAGTGAATCGTTTATTATATTCCCACCTCCTCCAGGTCTCGATGGTCCAGGTAAACTAGATAAATCGGGGAGTGGCATCCCTATTCCTATAAACATAATTTAAAATAAAGCTATTATGTCAGTTGCTGTAGTTGTTAATGTTGGAGTTGCATCATAACCAAATATTTTTGTAGCTAATATAGGTAAAAAAGATCCAGCTGTTACACCTTTAAATACTACTCTATCTCCGCTTTCTAATTCTACATCAAGATTACCTGTTCCACCAATATATATACAAGCTCCTCTTGAAAGAGTTGTTTGAGAATCACCAGCGACTGGATCTGTTCCTGTATTTGGTAATACATATACAAAAGCATTAGCTGCGGATGCTGGTAATGTTATAGCTTTAGCTGCATGAGCAAATACTCTTGGTTGAGCTGCTTCATTTCCTTCTAAACCGGCTATTTCTATTTTATTTACTGTTGCCATTTTATTTATTTATTTTTGTTATTTTCTCAGCACCACGACTTCCGAAGTATGCTACATAAACCGTTATTAATAAAGCTTCCATTAAAGAAACCCATCCTGTTTTTATTTCTAATAACACTGTTGAATCTAGTATTATAAATATTGTCATAGACAATGTTAGATATATCAAAGTTATAGGCCTAGTGTTTTTAGAAAGCCATGAATCACTTTTCATATCGCTTTTCCATCTGTTAGATACTTCTTTCATCTCAGCTATATCTTGCTCTATAAGTTTAAGAGCTTGCTCTTTGTCTAGTGGTTTAATCTTACTATCACTTGATATTAAGTTTTTTACTAATCCAAGCGTTCCTGAATCAGGTAGAACATTACCAATAGCTTTTAATATTTTAGGAGATTTGTTAGCTAAAAAAACTCCTATTTTAGTTTCTTTAAATGATTTTCTCATCTCAACATTTTTGACCAAACACGCATGAAGTTGATTTTTTAGTAGAGCTTAGGTTTTGTTTAAGTTTCTTTGTTTTCTTTGGTTTCTTTGATTTCTTTATTTTTGACATCTCAACACATCCTCGTGAATTAGAAAATGCAAATCCAGGTGGACATTTCTTTTTTGTGGGGGGAGTTTTTACAGGTGGAGTTTTTTCAGTTTTTATAGTTCTAAGTTTTGGCTCTGAAGATGCAGTTATTTTGGCTTTTCTAGTTGGTATCTGTTCTTCAACTTTAACGTCTTTTTTGTTGGATTTTTTAGCAGCTTTCTCAAAACTTTCTAGCGTAGGGTATTTATCTTTGTCTACTTTTTTATAAGCACTTTCATAACTAACACTACCTTTTGAACCTGGCGAACTGCTTTTACTAGTAGTTGTAGTTGTAAAACGCTTCATACCTGTTTCAGGGTTAATATCTTTTTTAGTTGTTCTAGTTTCTTTAGTAACTTTCTTTGGATCACCTTCTCCAGGAGCGGAAGCTCCGTCATCATCATACATTGAAGAACCATAATCTGGTTGATTATAACCGGAGGTATCATCCATTGATGCGCCTATTAAACCTCTTTCTGTCATATGTTTAAAAGGTTTATTATTACCTCTATGTCCTTTTAACTTAAATTTTGTTGATCCCATATCTTTTGATTCTTTATTCCTTGATTTTTCGCTAGCTTTGTAAGCTTCTTTCTCCCAAGGTAGTTCTTCGTTGTGTTCGTTTAGTTTTTCTCTTGGGTAAGTTTTACCTTTCCAATAAAAATTTTCTTTATCATAATCTAATTCACCTTTAGCTTGTTGCTCTTGGTGAACTTTTTCATGAGCTATAACATGTTGTTCTTCTTCTGGACTAATACCACTTTGTACTATTATACCAGTATGGTTTGATTTACCTATAGATCCGTCTGTTAAATCTTTCTTATAAACGGCTATGTTCATGTTAGATTTGTCGTATGGTGCACCTTTAAGTTTAAAACCCATTATTTATTTTTTAATCTTTTTATCTTTTTTTATTTCTTTGTCAGTTAAAGGAACATCAGCGTCAGTTGAAGGTCTCATTTTTATCGTACCTTTGTCACAATAAAATTCTCTTCTTTCTCTAGCTGCTTCTTCTTTACCACCTTCTTTTTCTGCATAGCCTGCTTCCCAAGCTTTCCAAGCTTTTCCGCATTTACCTTTACTACCTCTTGATCTCATATTATTTTTTCTTTTTCATTGGAGTTCCTTCTTTAACCCCTAATTGTGGATCAAATCTTTCTCTTTTGTTTTTCATAGCTTCTTTCTTCTGATCTACACTCATCTTTTTGTGAGTTTGCCCTCTGTCTATTTTCTTTTGCGCTCTTTTTGAACTTAATGAAGCACCATCTGAAGCCATTACTTTTTCAGCAAACTTACCTTTTATCTTACCATCAGTTACTGCTTTTTTTAATTTAGGATTAAAACTAGCTCCATCTTTCTTAGTTTTACAACCAAAGTTATTTGCATAATTAGCCATTTTAACTACATCTGAAGAATACTTTTTAGTTTTTGATCTCATTACTTTACTAGCAGCTTTACAAGTGTCCATGCCACCCATATTTTTCTCTACCCAAGCAGTGAACTTACCTTCATTCTTTTTCTTTATTTCTGGAAATTCTTTTTTAGCCATTTTATTTTTTATTCATGTTATACGGAAAATTATTATTAAACCATTGTTTACGATCATCACAACCGCAGCCACCTGGTATCATATCTGCAACTCTTTTTATACCTGTTACCTTTGTAAATTTTTCTATGCTATCGCCTAAACCTCTTGATTTCATTTTTCTTTATTTGAATTACAAAACTTTTTAGCTGCTCCAACACTTGCAAAACCCCATTTCTTTAAAGCTATAGCTTTTCTAGTTGGTTCACCATTAGGCTTTTTCATAGGACCTTTCATACCAGCGAATCTACAAGCGAAAGAAGTTCTACGCTTACCTTTACCGCTTGTTTGTCTAGCACCTAATGTCTTGCCTGTTTCTTTTGTATAATCAGATCGCATTTTACGATTAGACTTTTCATAACTAGCATTAGTCATTTTTACAGTCTTTTGATTTCTTATGATTATAACCTTTTTTCTTTAGCTTTAAATGCTCTTTCATTGTGCTAGCTTTAACTTCTTTACAATCCTTGTACATCATATGTACTTTAAATTTTTCTGCCATTACTTTTTCTTTTTACCTATTTTAACGCAGTTATTAACCATTTTAGGTTTACCATTTACCATTTTACCACTAGGTGATGGTTTTTTACCTTTAGCTACATAACCTTTCCAGCAAGTGTCTCCTCTTTTAGTTTTCTTTTTAGACATTATTTACGTTTTTTAGATTTTAAATCTCTAAGTTGTTTAGCTAACTCATCTAATTTACCATCTGTTTTTGTACCATCTTTAACTAGCGTAGATAATACTTTTATTTCTTCAGATAATATACTATTCATTTGTTCTATCATACTAACCTTTTCTTTTAATTCAGTTATATTAATATGATTCCACTTTTCTTTAAGATCGTACTCTAATCTTTTAACTTCTACTGGTGGTAAGGTTTTTGCTAATTGTATATCTTCTTGTAGTGTATAATACATGCCAACTAAAGTTGTTGTTAACATGATTATACCTATTACTGTTTTTATGTCAATTTTAAATTCTGTGTTTTCAGATATTTTCATATTCCTTCGTCGCGTCAAATGATGGGCACGCTTTAGCAGCGAACTCATTATGTGAATAAATAGTAGAAAGTGGAAACATCGCCATTAGTGTTTTAAGGACGTGTAACAGGCTTTCTTTTTGTACTTCTGTTCTAGTGTCCTTTGGTGTCTTACCATCGCTCTCTACGCCGCCACAATAACAAACTCCTATTGAATTTCTATTATGACCTTTAGTATGAGCTCCTGATTTGTCTATATCTCTACCTTTTTTAATAGTGCCATCTAATTCAATATAAAAATGATAACCTATATCTGTCCAACCTCTACCTTCTACATGCCACTCTTTTATTGTAGCAACTGGTATTTCTTGTCCTTCTCTAGTAGCAGAGCAATGTATTATAATCTCATTTATTGATCTCATTTCTTTTTAAATAAAACATCATTCATTGGAGCTCCACTGGCAATATTAGTCATGTTATCTCTAATTTGTTGAGCAAAGTTTGGTCTTCCAGATCCAGTTCCATTAGTGTTTGGGTCAAAAAGTGGATCACCACCAAATAAACCATTTTTAGATTGTGGAATTGCTTGTGGTACTGGTTCAGAGGTAGATTCGTTTTGTTGCATTTGTTGTTGTCGGTAATCTGATTTAGATTGATCAATTTCACCAGTAAGTTGATTTATATTCTGTTTTGATTGATCAGCTCTTACAGCTGCTAAGTTTCCAAATGGATTAGTATTTGCTTGTGAAGCAGTATTAAATTTATCAAAACTTGATTGTTCACTTTTTTTGTCATCCATTAGTCCTACTGCTTCTTCTCCATACGCACCAACTTTAGCGTCTCTAAAAGCGCCCTGCGCTCTAGTTTGGAAATCCCCAAAGCTGTTTTTAAAAAAGTTAGATGCTCCATCTTTATTTTTCATAATTTATTTTTTTTTGTGTAACAACAACCATTTATGTACAGTGTACCCTATGGTTAGCGTTAGTAGTAATATTTCTAACATTGGCTCTACCCAGTTTAACGTGGCTAAAGCAAATGAAGATGCATTTAATAAATACAGCTTCAAATCTTCCATATCCATTATCTATTTGCGTTCAGTACTGCGTTTCCTTTATAAGGTATGTTATCTATTGTTTTTAAAGTAGGTGTTATAGTTGAATTATTAGATTTCATAACTCTAGTTCCTACTACAGGTTTGCATTGATTTAATAATACTTTTCCTGCTGGTGCTTGTTTCTCTCCGTAATTTGGCATAATTATCCTTTTAAATTTTCCATTTTATTTTCATCATCTAAATTCTGCATGATGTTTTTATTCTTTTTTTCTTCTTCAGCTTTAGTAGCTGATTCTTTTGTGTTTTCTTCTCTTCTTTTAAGTGCTTTAAAACTCTTTTTTGCTTTAATAGCATCTACACCAGATCCAATTAAATTACCAGCTATTAAACCTATGTGACCTACATTTACTTTAACACCTCCTATATTAGCATTAACACTGTTATTAGCTAAATTACCCATAAACTTTTGATACTTTGTAGCTGGAGTTTTTTGATTGCTAGCTGCACTAGACTTATAGCCAGAAGGTATATTTGTTTTCATAGAAGCTCCAGAAGGATTACTATAAGAACTTGGCCTTTCTTGAGTGGGATATGTTTGTTGTGCAGGTTCTGCTTCCTCAACCACACCTAATGGTTGAATTAAATCTTCAGACGTAGTAGATGTATCAGTTTTAGCTTTTTGTTTTTGAACTAAATTTTGAGTTTGAGTAATACCACCTTGAATTGCTTTCTTTTTTACATTACCCATTACTTCGCTATAATCTTTACCTGTAGCATTAGAATATTTCTCTACTCCTTGAGAAATTTTATTTTTACCTTGATTATAAAGATCTTTAACTCCTTCCTTAAAAGTTGGAGCTTTTCCTTCAGCCATTTTGCCAGCTTGCTTAGCTGTTTTGTTAGCAGCTCTTTCTCCAGCTTTTGCTGTTTGGTTGGCGGCTTTTTCTCCAGCTTTTGCTGTTTTACTAACGGCTTTTTCTCCAGACTTAAGACTCTTACCCATTTGCTTATTAACTTGACTTATAAGCTTGTTATCCATCTTGCCTTGTATTTTAGTTGCTTTTTCTCCAGCTTTGACTCCTTTACTTAAAACTTTTTGACTTGCTTTTTGACCTAATTTAACAGCTTTATCACCTACTTTAGCAGCTCTTTTTGTTATTCTTGCAGCTTTAGCTGCTTTACCTGCTTTTGCTACTTTACCTGCTTTTAAAGCTAGTTTACTTGCTTTAGCCGCTTTAGTTGCTTTTGCTGCTGTTGCTGCTACTTTAGCTGCTTTACCTGCCTTTGCCGCTGTTGCTGCTAATTTAGCTACTTTAGCAGCTTTTATCCCTGCTGATGCTAATTTAGCTGCTTTAGCTACTTTTACAGCTGTTACGGCTGCTTTAACTCCAATTATAGCGGCCGATATAGGCTCTGAAGCACCATAACTGTGAATAGGAGTATTTTTAGGTTGTTTATAAGCCATATTATCTTGTTTTATCTTTGTTAACGTATTCTATTGATTTAGTCATTACTTTATAACTATATCTATTGCTTTTTTCAATTTTAGTTGTAGGCATATCTTCTTCGCCTAACATAATACGGTACATGCGACTTATCAGCTGTTTGCACTTATAGGAAACTTTATATATATGATATTTTTGAGTGGTGTGGTTTCTTTTCCGCCACACTGTAATCCACCCTTGTTTCAATAATCTGTTCCAGCGCCTGTTATCCCAGCTGAATGAGTACGTACCTTTTTTAAAATCATCTTTCTTAAACATATCTATAGCATCAAGATATATCAATAGTTCTAAATCTGCATCATTTAAGTTATTAGTTTTACAAGCCCATTTCCTTATTATTCTATAATGCTTAAGTAAACCTAGTTCTTTTAAATCACCAGACGTTAACTTTCTCATAGTATAATAACTACATCGAACTCTTTAATAACCTTATATTCTTCTTTATTTATTTCAATATTAAATCCAGCTGCTTTGTCATAATAAACTTCATCACCTTTTTTTAATACAGATACATCAGAGCCAGGTTCTACAACCTTAGCTCTTCTATATCTAACATCTTCTCTTTGCTTCTCAGCTAAGATTAATCCACCTTTTGTAGTTACATCATTCTCTTTGATTGGATCTATAACTATGAATTTCCCTACTGCTTTCATGCTCTAATATTATTAATAACACAATCAGTAGATAATATAGTAGTAGCTACTGAAGCTGCGTTAAGTAATGCACTCTTAGTAACTAGTAAAGGATCTATAATTCCGGCTTTTACCATATCAACCGTCTTCCCTGTAACCACATTAAATCCTAAACCTTTTACTTCTGGAGTTTTATAATCATCTACACCAGCATTTTTTAATATCAACTTATAAGGTTCTTTAATAGCATTATATAATACTTCTTCACCTATTGATTCTGGTTTTAAATGTTGTGCAGCATTTAATAAAGCTATACCACCACCTGGTACTATACCTTCCTTAATCGCAGCTTTCGTAGCGCAAATAGCATCTTCTACTCTATCTCTTTTTTCTTTTAACTCTATTTCAGAATTGGCCCCAACTTTAACTGTAGCAACTTTAGCTTTTAATTTAGCTAATCGTCTTTCAAGTCTAATTATAATATTAGGGTTTTTAGTTTCTTTTATATTTTTATCTAATAAGTGTACAGTTTCTTTAACTTCTTTATTATCCGTTAAATCAACTTTTAATATCGTATCCTCATGACTAGTTATAGACTTAATACATGATCCTAGATGTTCAGGTTGTATAATATCCATATCATCTCCTAGATCTTCATTAATAAGTGTAGCACCAGTCACAGCACATAGATCGGATAATACGTCTTTCTTGCTGATTCCGTATACTGGTGCATCTATGATATTGACTTTTATATTGCCTTTAGACTTATTCATGGCTAGTGCGGAAATCACTTGTGGGTCAACATCAGCAATAATAAGTAAACTTCTACCATTTTTAATAATAAACTCAAGAATAGACTGAATTTTTCTTACGTTTGGTATAACTGATTCTACTATTAGAACAAGAGGATTATCAAGTTCAGCTGTTCCTTTTTGTTTATTAGTAATAAAATGATTGTTTTTAAGTGGTTGATCATATTGAACACCCTCTATTAATTCAACTACAGTCTCAGGCTGTTCATTTGTTTCCATCATAACAACACCTGTCTCGTCTACTAATCTAAAAGCTTCACCTATGACTTTACCTAATTCTAAATCATTATTAGCAGATATAGTAGCAACTTGATCTATTTTTTCGCCTGTTACTTTTTTACTATTTTTATTTAAATATTCTAATACTTTTTTAACCCCAATGTCAATACCTTCTTTCATAGATCTAGTATCTTCAACTAAGTCGTGAGCTTGAGCTTGGTCTAGTATAGCTTTTGCTAATACTGTAGCTGTCGTGGTACCGTCACCAGCGTCTGCTACGGTTCTTTGAGCTGCTTGTTTAATAAGTGTAGCTCCAATATTTTCTATAGAGTCTTGTAATGTAATTGCATTTGCAACAGTAACTCCATCTTTAGTAATTTGTGGTTGTCCACTAGCGTCTTCTAATATAACGCATTTACCACTTGCTCCTAGTGTTGATCCTACTGCATTAGTAAGTTTTTCAACACCAGTTAATATCTGACTTCTAGCACCATCGCCAAAAGCCAGATTTTTAACTAACTTTAATTCTTGCATTTAATTTAATTTGATATAATTGATTTTGAATATTACTCGAAGGTTTTAATCACTTTCGGTCCTTTGGTAAACTCTAGCTTTTTAACATAATGTTCAACAGACGCATCTATTGCTTGTTCTGCTCCAGCTATTGTTTCTCTTCTGGTAACATCTATCCAGTTTTCTGGATTATCGATGCTATTATATTCGGTTTGTAAAAATCCATTAGGTAATTGAACTATTCTCCAGTTTTTCTTCTGTGAAATATGTTTCCAGTACTTAATGGTGTCTTCTGTCGGTTGTGGTGCACTAGACCACGTGTTAGTGCGGGTATATAAAAACGTCATTTTATTTGGTTTTAGTTAAACGTTGGTTATTTATATTATCACTTGATAATTCGGTTATTTAATTTTATTTTACTTATGATGATGGTTCTTCCCAATAAAAAGTCATTGCTGGAAGTTGTTTAGTTTCCGCTTTATT